>OJEJ01000048.1_pt1 | contig 81861 bp, 64 predicted proteins | sample 1593271 | NCBI WGS metagenome assembly OJEJ01 (sample SAMN05416877, study PRJEB24817) | seawater metagenome | isolation source: Sea water | place: Canada:Atlantic | collected 2013-11
CTGAGGTTAGATATCAAGATTCTAAAACTGTGGCCAAAATTAGTTGACCACTACAAGACGAAGATTTGGTAATGAAGGCTGCTGCGGCTTATGAATATTTAGGTGTAAACACTAGAGTATTGCACTATAAAGCTTACAAGAAAATGCAGCCGACCGCTGACACGTCGGCTGATTAGGAATTACCAAATAAATACTCTAAAACGTTTTTGTCCAGAGGCGGGTTATGTATTTAACTCGCCTTTGCCCCAAAACGAGTTTAGGCGACGGTCGCAAATGAGCGATAAGCGATAAGCGATAAGCGATCATTGAGATTGGATAAATTTTAAAAATAACCAATATAGCTTATAAATACAGAAATCCAGACGAATGAACTTATCAATAGCGCAATTAATACTGCTGCGGAGCCTAAATCTTTAGCGAGACCTGACAATGGATGAATCTCTAAGCCAACTCTGTCTATTGTTGCTTCTATTGCTGTATTAACAACCTCTGCGAATATCACAAATAAAACAGAGATTAGTAGCATGACCTTTTCGTAAATACCTATCTGCCAAATCGAAATAATAATTAGCGATAAAGCGAGTAAAAAAAGCTCTTGTTTAAAAGCAGCTTCATTTTTAGCAAGCCATTTAAATGCACGCTGTGAATTTTTAAAAGCTAAAACTACTCGATTAATACCTGACGGCTTATTTGCACTATCAAATTGCATTGGAAACTCTCTTTATAGACTTAGGGCCTTACAGGCGTTAAAAATATCGTATTCAGGTTGGTATTGACTGCTGCTTACTTGAGTTAAGCCAAGTAAAGTGTCAAAAATATTGTCGTGTGAAAATACTTTTGAGCGTTGTAACTCAATACAATGATTAAATTTAGAGTTAGCGAGTTTATTACTCCAAAAAATCATTGGAATATGGGTTTGCTCGCTTGGTGCTAATGCATATGGAAACCCGTGAAGGTATAAACCTTTCTCACCAAGTGACTCACCGTGATCTGACACATATAGGAGTGACTTCTTTGTTTCGTTACTTGCTTGTAATACTTTTATCAACTGGCTTAACACCTTATCTGTGTATGCGATAGTATTATCATATGTGTTTGTTAGTTCAGTTGTACTACAGTTCTGAATATCGCTTCGAGAGCAATCAGGTTTAAACAAACTTTCGTGTTCAGGATAACGACGATAATAAGTTGGTCCATGTGAACCTATCATATGTAGAACAACCAATTTATGTTTAGCGTTACTAGTCGCTATCTTGTCTGCTAGTTTCGTAACTAATATTTCATCAAAACAGTAATGACCATCACATAACGGATGTTCTTTATTCGGCTCAATGTTGTCTGATTTGATGCGAGCACACACTCCTTTACAGCTGCTGTTATTATCAATCCATGTTACTTCAACACCACTACGCTGAATAATGTCTAGAGCATTTTCTTGACTACTAGCAAGCCGAGAATCATATTCTTTGCGGTTCAGTCGTGAAAACATACAGGGGACTGAAATAGCCGTTGCCGTTCCACACGATGAAACATCACTAAAATACTTTACGCCTAACTTGGGAGTATAAGTATTCGTTGCTCTACTATAGCCTTGTAGTGAAAAGTTAGCCGCCCGAGCTGTTTCCCCGACAACCATTACAGTTAGCGAGGTGCTCGTTTTATTTTTTAAAGTGGGCAAGTTATCGAGTACCTTGAAAGGTAATGGTGGATAAAAGTAATTATCCCTCAGGTATTTATAACTTGCTGTATAGAATGCAAACGGGGTGATATAACTTGTTAGCTGTCGGTTGTTGCGGCCAACAGAAGCGTACTCTTTATAAAAGGGTACAGCGATTAAGGCACAACAGAGCAAAGCTGATAGATTTAGCTTCGTAAAACTTTTTAAACGAACTCTAAAACTCCCAATAATTGTGAACTTGGAAAATAAGTAAGTAGGTACAATCCCCAATAAAAAAATAAATAACACAAGCTGAAAGTTCAAGTATGAAAATGCTTCACCTGAATTTGTTTCAACAATATTTTGTAACATGCTCTTGTCAAAAATAACGCCATAATTAAGTGTTGAATAAAACAACAATGAGCAAACTAAAACACTAAATAGAAGTATAGCTTTAACAAAAGTAATTAAGGACAACCAACTTAAAACTAAAACAGTCAATGAGAAAAGCAATAAAGGGACCGACGCGATAAAAAGCCAATTTATATGCCCTGACTGTGTTGCAGCCATAAAAGTATTGTATAAAAACAAGCCATTAAATGCGATAACGATATACATTGAAACTAAGCAAACAAATTGGCTGTAACTTACTTGCCAAGACGAAATACAAAATCTTTTAAAAGCAATTTTCATAGTTATTCCTTATCACTACTTTTATCAGCTAAACGATAAAGCTGCTCGGTGTAAGCTAAGTTGCTAAATAACACATGAGCTAGTGCTTTTTCAGCCAACGTTTGATCAACGTTTAGCTGTTCATTTTTTTCTTGTATTTTGGTTTGTTTGTTATAGCGCCAATAGCTGGTTTGTTGATTTGGCATTAGGATGACAGCGCGATCATTTTCTAGGTATGCAAAATTGTCGTAGTACTGCATCATTGCGCGTTCAACTGGATAACTTTTAGTCAGATCAAAGCCCAGCATAGGGGTTGCTTGGTCAATTCCTAAAAGTGACATCAAAGTAACAGGTAGATCAATTTGACTAACGAGTCTTGGATCGCGTTTACTTTTCATATCGCTGTTTAAAATAACAGCTGGTATATGAAAAGACTTCAAAGGGACAGGTTCAGAGCCAAAAACACGCACATCATGGTCTGCTACAACCAAAAATACGGTGTTTTCCCAGTACGACCGTGTTTTTGCTTTATTTATAAATTTACCTAGTGCGTAATCGGCATACTTAATTGCAAGATCACGCTTATAGTTTTCAGGGTTATGTCCTTTGGGTAGCGATACTTTGCCTTGTGGTATATCAAACGGATCGTGATTACTAGAAGTAAATACAAGACTAAAAAATGGCTCTGTCGAATTACTTAATTTAGTCAGTTCTTTATCTGCTTGATTGAATAAGTCCTCATCACTTACCCCCCAAGAGGAGATAAATTGGGGATTATCAATATGGTTGATGTCAACAATATCGTTAAACCCGTTTCCTAGAAAAAAGCTTTTCATATTGTCAAAATGGCTTTCACCGCCGTAGATAAACTGTGTTTTGTAACCTTCTTGACTGAATACATCCGCTAGTGAAAAAAAGTTATGCTGCGATTTAGATAGTTTAACTACTGAGCGAGATGGTGATGGTGTAAAACCTGTAGTAATTGCTTCAATACCTCTTACGGAGCGCGTGCCCGTAGCATAAAGGTTGTCAAACCCCCACCCTTGTTGATATAGCTTATCAAGTTCGGGCGTAATATCTAACCCACCAAGTTCTCCAACAAATCGGGCACCTAAACTTTCCTCAAGTATTATAACTAAGTTTTTTTTAACACCAGACACAAAAGGCTTGTTGTGCGCCAAGGTTGGAATATTTCCAACGACAAACTGTTTTCGATAAGAAGCCTTTTTGACCGTATCTATAATTTGTTGACGAAGCATTGTGCCATACAAATTACTGGCACTTTTTTCGTTACCCATGTTTTTCAGCGCAAACGCAACACTGTAAGTGGAGTTAAGAACAAGTGAGTTTACTAGTGAATCTTGAGAAAAATAGACTAATGCAGGGTTAAGCGGTCGGTGATTTAATGTACCTCTAGCAGCAAATAAGCAGATTATTAAAGCAGCCATTAGAATGGGTAAATTGGATGCTTTTTTCAGTGACGGTGGTTGTGTGAATGCTCTGCATAAAAGGCGATAGCTATAAACGCTTGTTAACGAGGCCAAAAGCAATGTACTTAACATTGCAAAAAGATGGCCATGCACTAACATTGAGAAGACTTCTTGTGGGTAATCAAGGTATTCAATATATAATCGGTTAGGCCTTACATCATATTGATTGATGAATGCAGGTGTTGATGCTTCAACAATAACAATTACAGTTACAACGCAGCTACCGTAAAGTGTAAAAATACGCTGGAAAAGCTCTGTTTTAGGGCGTGCAACTACATGTAGTATCAGTATAAAAACCCCAATAGTTGCTAAGTATCCAATGCTACTTAAGTCTATTCTGATTGCTCCTGATATGATCGGCCAAATATCACCATCATTTAATCTTGAATGTTGCCAAAACAATAAAGCAATGCGGGAAGTTATAAAGATTGATATCAATATAATAGTAAAACGCAACAAGGGTTTTAAAACGGAAGTATTTGCTGTCATAGTTGTGCTCGATCTTAATAATTGCAGCAATACTAAAAACCGAAACTTAAGAAATCCTGAGTCTAAACTTAATATTGGCTAAACTATGGAAACTTAAGCAAGTCTTAAGTAAAACTTAAGCTATATGGCGTAACCTAATGATGAAGATGCATTTCAGGTGAATGAGTAACACATGAAGTTATTAATAATTGAAGATTCAGCGTCACTAAGGCGTAGTTTACGAATTGGCTTAGCAAATCTAGGCTTTGCGGTTGATGACACCGGTGATGGTGCACAAGGGCTGAGTATGGCGATGACAGGTGAGTATGAGCTTATAATACTTGATATTATGTTACCGAGTATCGATGGTATTACTTTATTGCAAACCATAAGAACCAAACAGCTTGATTCTAAAGTCTTAATTTTGTCAGCTAAGCAAGAACCTGAAGACCGTGTTTTAGGGCTTTTAACAGGAGCGGATGATTATCTGACTAAACCCTTTTCATTTGATGAGCTCCACGCTCGACTGCTAAATTTAATGCGCCGTGGAGGATTGAAGATGATGAGTGATATCATAACTATTGATAATTTAGCACTGAATTTACAGTTAAAACTGCTAAAAGTTGCTGACAATGTTATCGACTTAACACCCAACGAGTACAAAATTGTCGAATGTTTATTTAGCAATCAAAATAAAGTGTTTAGTGCAGAAAAGCTAAGTACCTACCTTGCAGGGCAATATGATTTGATATCAAAGAACTCGATTGAAGCCCATTTATCATCTGCTCGCAAAAAAGTAAGAGTTGCAGGAGGGGAGCTGCCAATTCAGACCAAACGTGGTTTTGGTTATATTGTACAAGGACAATAATGAAATCTATTCGCAGTAAATTAGTTGTTACACTTTCGGTAACTATAACTAGCTTTGTTTTATGCATTTTGTTGGCAACCGACATTGCTGTTGATAGTTGGATAGATAATGAGTTTGATCGCAGCCTGCAATCCAAAGCAGGTATGTTAATGACCTTAGTACATAAAACTAATGAAGGTTTTTCGTTTAACTTTTCTAGTGAGTTTTTGCCCGAGTTCGAAGGGGAAATAGAGCCTGAGTACTTTCAATTATGGAGCAAAGAAAGTGTTTTTACCCGCTCAAAAAGTTTAGATTTATTTGAAGTTAAAAACCTACCATATGAAAGCTTAGAAATTGGCGAGTCAAAAATACTCCCTATACAATTATCTGATGGCCGAGATGGTCGGGTGTTTTATAGTCGTTTTATACCACAAGAAAAAGACAATATATCAGTAGACACATATAAAAAAACAAATGATGAGCCACTGACTTTAGCTTATGCAGCGTCTTCTGAGGAAGTTGATTTTGTACTTTGGTTGATTGACGTTATTTTTATAGTCACCATAATTACAGTTATTGTATTTATTCGATTATTTGTCAGGAAGGCGATAGATACATCACTTGCGCCATTAATTAAACTCAACCAAGATATCAGTCAGTTAAGTATTACCAGTGAAGGCTCACAGATATTTATACAAGAGCCAGTTAAAGAGCTCTTGCCTATTGTTGAAAGCTTAAATGCTTTTATTAAAGAGAATAGACAACTTTACCTAAGGGAAAAGCGACTTACATCCGATATTGCCCATGAAATAAAAACGCCCATTGCCGAACTTATAAATATGGCAGAAGTTGCTATCAGGTTTCCAAATGAGATTGAGCTCAATGAGGATTTTAAGCCTGAAGCGTTGAAAATAAGTTTACGGCTTAAAAATATCGTGTCGAACTTATTGCTATTACATAAATACAGTAATGGTAAGCTAATCAAACAAGATGCTTGTGATTTAAATCAAGTCATTACCAGAGTCTTAGAAAACACTGATTTATCGCGTGTAAATTTGGAGTTGAATGAGAATGCACCAGCAATTATAAGCAACTTGTTTGCCCTCGAATCAATTATTAGCAATTTAGTTAACAACGCTAAACAATACAGCCCACTAAATTCAAAAATTTTAGTTTCGACAATGATTTCAAAAGAAAAATTTTTATTTTTGTCAGTTACTAACTCCCTTATTGAACCTTTGAGTGATAATGATATAGACCAATTATTTGACCCTTTATGGCAAAAAGACACTTCAAGAACATCGAATGATAACTTTGGATTGGGGTTATCAATCGCTAAAACGCTTAGTAAAGCAATTGATGCGCAATTAAGTGCAGAAGTTAGTGACAGAAAAATCACATTCTCTTTAGCCTTAAACACTGATTAGTTTATTTAGCCCTACATAGAAATAAAGGCTGGGGAATGCAATTATGTGATGAGGCTCCTAAATACTTAATTGTACTGGTAGCTATCAAACAATCAACTCCGTTTCTGCGGCTTAGCAGGATGTTGTTATCACTATACATTTTACAGATCCGCCCTCCGGCTCTAACTCGTTTTTGTCCAAAAACGAGTTTACCCGACCGTTCGCTCTTCGCTTTTAGCCGAGCTTCGTAAAAGTGCCACGAGCGGACACTAGTAATGCTTGCCTAACACGAAATGTGTAATCAGGATTTAGGCGCTTTTGGGGTATAATATCCCCAATCCTTTGTTATAAAACCTTTATTTAATAACCTTTTGTATGGGGTCTTATATTTTCTTTTGTAGTATTTAGATAAAGTATTTGAACCTGATAGTTTTTCATGTTTATCAACATATATCCTAAGTTGATTTAAGTTACCTCCGGCTGAACCATACAGCCCAAACAACTTGATTTTTTGCTCCTCTAAATCGTACTTTTCTCCCTCACGTAAGTCGCCAAAGTTGGGAATAACTTCCCCCCAATCAGGGAATGCAATATTGCACAATGCATCGAGACATGAGTAGCCTTCAATTTTTTTTCCATTAATTTCTAAAATAAGCTCTGTATTGCTTAGGTCAGTTTTAAAATCACTTTCAATTTTATGAATGATTAATTCAAGCTGGTTACACTGGTTATGCTTTTCAAGTATTGATACTTCCTTTGCTTGCTGCTTAATTGTTGAAATAAGGCCCAGTAAAGCTAAAGCAGCTATATACGGAGATAATAATCCTCCGACATAAGAACCTAGAGCAGACCAGTCATTAACATTAACCGAAAGTTGAGGTGTAAAAACGATTAATAGCGGAGTAACAATTATTATTACTCCGCTGATCAAGGCAATGATTAAATTTCGTGTCAACTTACTCATAAACTCCCTTTATATCTAACAGCCTTACCAGAGGACACTTCCCCTATTTTAGGATGGAAATATCCTATCTTATGTCAATAACAAACAGTGTAAGTTATCAACAGCTATAAATAGTATGCTTCATATAGCTTATATAAACATGTAAAAAAGAAGAAATTTTACTTTTTTCTTACTAAGTTAAAAGTAACTCATCTGACCGTCTGCTTCTCGCTCATAGCGGCCTGCCAGATGAAACCTAAGCCTAACAATTAAAACTCTCTGAACTGATGTGAATTACTTCAAATTAACTTACTAAAAACGTCTCTATCACCCGCTCTCTAAACCCGCCAAAGGCCTGTAAAAAGCTTGCTTCCTGAGGCTCTGTTTGCAGCTGATTTGCTCCATTTTTGCCCCATGAAAATAATAAATCATCAATTTCAGCAACCGGCTGACTACCGGACCGCGTGGAGTATGTCTTTTTATGGTTCTCTGTTCCAAGATACTCATTAGCTATGGCGTTATTTCTTATCAATATGCAAGTGTCGGGTAGCTCTTGGTCAATTCTATTTGCAAAGGTGGTTAGTGTTTCTTCGGCGAGGGTGAATAGCCAAGCTTCTTGGTTTGGGGAACTATTTACTCTTAATATTCGTCCCAAAACTTGCCTGAAATAAAGCTCAGTTTTAACTCTGCTTAAATGGCAACACACTTGCAGCCTAGGTATGTCAGTACCTTCCGACACCATTCCAACGCTTACAATCCATTGCGTGTTGCTAAAGCGAAAATGGTTAATTCTATCGCCTGCATCGCTTTCTTTGTAAGTAACTATGGTTGCTGATTGATGAAAAAGGTCGGTGAGTACAGTCACTATCTGCTCTGCATGCTCAACAGAAGAGGCCACAATTAACCCTGCGGCATTGCTATTCTGCTGGCTAATAGTGGCGAGCTTACTTACTCCTTGAGCAATAATATAATTGATTACAGCTTCGTGCTTAATCAAATCCTGGTAGGAAATCGATGGATCTTTTAGCAAAGACTTTAATGAGTTATAGGTTTTGGTTTCCTGTTTCGTGGTTGTTACCGAAATTTCTTCATTATCAATTAAAACAATTTTAGGGTTACGGCATACGCCATCATTTACCGCCTGTTGCAGCGAGTAAGTGTAATTACATATTATTTTATTATCAGGGTCGCTATAAGTTGCCAGCGCGATAGGAAGAAGGTCAGAGCGCCAAGGTGTGCCTGTCAGCGCTAACGTAAAAGCAGCGTGCTGTTGAATATTTTTAACAATATCTTGCCCCCATACATTGGCATCCTCAATGCTCGAACCAGCACAATGGTGTATTTCATCAAACACCACCAACACGCGGTTGTTCCTTAATAACTTCCAGTAGTCGTCATTAAAAAAGCGCATGTTTTGATAAGTATACGAGCAACCAACTGAGCCAATAACACCGTCAAAATTACAATTTAACCGTTTAGCAAACGTCTTTCTAATACCATTGGCCACCTCACTAGAGGGTGAAAAGCAAATCACAAAGTCTATTTGCTTAGTTTCAAATAAATACGCTGCAACTTCTGCCGCCAATACAGTTTTACCGGCCCCTGGTGTAGCTAAACAAAAAAAGTGCTTATGGCTTTGAGAGTAGTGCTTTTTAACTGCCGATAAGCAGGCTGTTTGCCAACCCCTTAACATGGTTGTTTTTCTGTTGTTTTATTACCCAATAAAGTCTGCAAAGCATTTATTTTGCCAAGTAATTTAATCGACTTTTCCTTTGCTTGAGTGTGATGCAGCTGCAACTGTACTTGCAGCTTAGGGTAGCGTGCAGAAAGGCGCTGATACTCTTTAGCTTCTTCAAGTACAGTATTTAAATCAATCTCGTATGTTAATAAATCTTTTTTAAGTTCTTCTTGGTACTCAATAACTTTAACTGTTTCGGTCGAAATATCAGGAACGCTAATATTTGTAGTATCTATTTGTTTTACTTTGCCTCGCCTTGAAGTAGGAATGATTTCTAAACTTGAAAAAAGCTCTGTTGTTGAATATATAACCTCTTTAGCTCCCTTATTTAATTTATTGGTTCGTCTTAAAAGTCCATTTGCAACATTGCGAGTTAATTGGCGATATACAAACTTTCGGGTTTCTACTGGATCAGTAAACTCAGATTGTTCACGCAATAATGCCTCTTTCGCTTGCGTCACAGTGAAATTATTCATCTGTTTGATTACCAAAAGAAAATGTAAAAATACATTCATATTCGCTTTTTTACTCATTGCTAAACCTTACTACTCACCATAAACTTAGGATTCCTAAGTATACATGCTCATGTAAAAACTAGACAATCATTTAAATGTGAGAGTTACCAAGATGAAGCAACGGTGCAGGTTAAATCCTTTTTTACAGAGCGTCTTAAAGAGGCTCGAAAGCGAATGAAAATAAGCCAAAAAGAGTTAGGTATTAAAATGGGGATGGATCCAAGCTCTGCCAGTGGCAGAATGAATCATTACGAAACAGGTCGCCATATGCCCGACTTAGCAACTTTAAAAAAGCTAGCGATCGAGCTAAACGTTCCCGTAAATTACTTTTTTTGTGAATCAGAAGAAAGCGCAACTCTGGCATGTTTAATCGAAAAGCTTGATGAAGAAGGTAAACGCAAACTCATTCAGCTACTCCAGTCGAAAATTTAATCGTATAAAAAACAGATAAAGATATATTAAATATACTCTTTAAATGATGTATAAATGCTAAAGATCAGGATATAAATATGGATATCACTAAAGATTATTATAAAGTCCTTGGTGTCTTACCTTCTGCAGAACGTATTGTTATAAAAGCAGCTTATAAAGCCTTGATGAGAGAGTATCACCCTGATGTTTATCAAGGCGAACGAGAGTACGCTCTAAGAAAAGCTACAGAGATAAATGATGCCTATGAGGTTTTATCAAATGAAGTAAAGCGAAGAGAATATGATGAATATAACTCTCAAGCTAATTTCGAGTTCGGAAATAAAAATAGTGACTCTGAGCTAAATGATGCTATTCACAACTCACTTAATGAAAAGTGGGTTTTAGCGTGTAAGTATTGCCCTGATTTATTGCAGGTAGAAAAGCGGCTCTCTCAAATATCTAGTTCACTCTGCTTTTCATTTAAGGTAGAGGTTTTAGAAACTAAAAACTTTTCTTCAGCTAAATTAGTAGCAAATAAAATGCTTGAAAATTACGTAGAAACTTATTTTGGAAAGAATAAGGATATTAAAGCATTTGCAATAGAGCTTATAATAGGCAATAAAAAAGAAGCCGCGAGAGAGTTAAATAGGGTAATTGCTACCCTTGGTTCAGAAGTGGACTCTAAGTTTATAATCACTAAAATCACTGAAGAATTTTTACATCAAGATAAAAATAATCAGAGCTTAAATGAGTATCTAAATTATCAGGTAGGAGATCACATTTCAGTTAAAACTATCCCTTCAAATGGAAAAGGTTTTCTCTATTTTATTTATATAACTATATTTATCGGTGTGATTTATATTTTTATGTGAGGCTTTTATTTATGAGTACTACAATGATTTAACGGTGGAAAAAACCTCCATCTATTCACTTCAGTACCCCTTATAATACCAATTTATTACTAATTAACACTCAAAAAACCACGACCTTTGCGGTTTGATAAGCCAACAATTTATATTGATATTCTTGCAAATAGAGACCACATGGACGCTGCATCAAAAAAGCCTGCTACTAAAAAAGCCGCAAAAAAAACACAAGTCGGATTTGAAGAATCCCTTTGGGATGCTGCCAATAAACTGCGTGGCAGTGTTGAATCAGCCGAATATAAGCACATTGTTTTAAGCTTAATCTTTCTTAAATTTATTAGTGACAAGTTTGAAGGGCGTAAAAAAGCCATTATTGCCGAGTACGGCGACGAATACATCGACATGGTCGACTTTTACGCAATGGATAACGTGTTTTACCTACCAGAAGATGCACGCTGGTCGTACATTCAAGCCAACGCTAAGCAAGGCAATATAGCCGTTAAAATAGATACCGCACTGCACGCGGTTGAAAAAAACAATAAATCACTCGCGGGCGTATTGCCCGATAATTACTTTTCACGCTTAGGGCTTGATGCCAGTAAGCTCTCCGCGCTTATCGATACCATTAATAATATCGACACCATTGCCAACCAAAACGAAAAAACAGAAGAAGACTTAGTTGGCCGTGTGTACGAATACTTTTTAGGTAAATTTGCCGCATCAGAAGGTAAAGGCGGGGGCGAGTTCTATATAATGTCATCTTCAAATTTATCATGCGAATGCCACCTAAGTTTAGCGGCTTAAAGTGTTACCTATTTTTTAAATCCAACGAAAAGTTAGAGCACTTGTATTTAAATGGATATGTATAATCTATCGGTGTTGGAAAACGAAATGTTGCTACGATGAGGCTAAGTATTTAAAGGTACTTAAAGAGCGTGATTCGCCATTATTAAATACATAAATAACTTGATGAATACCATTGATACTGACTAAATATAATAACTAGTGATTGGTTAAACTGTGTTGTTTGTAAATAGATTTAAGCAAACTAGCTACGCGCATATGTTCCATTTTACTTTACTCAATAGTAATATCTTAAGCTATTTGTTAAAAGTAGATAAATGAGCGTTAAGGCGGGCAGGAATATGCGCGATGATAGCACTATTAAATTGCAACAAAATGAGTATAAGCATGGATGAAGCGAAAGAATGGGCACTAATAAATTTATCTGACTTTTCTGGACTCTTAGATCAAGCACTAGAAGGTAAAGATTTAGATTTCGATGACAGGATATTTTATACGGGGCAATTAGCAAACTGCGCTAGAATATTCCGAGCACTAGTATTAAGTGAGCCATCGGGAGAGCTTTTAAAGCTCATAGAGCTTAAATCTAAGACATATGAATTAGCATCCCGACCGAATGAAAGAGGCACAATAGTAAGAGAGGGATGGTTTTCTATACAGCCAATTCTTCATCGATATGCTTTGATGGTAAAAAATGTATAACAAGGCTATCAACCAAAGGCAGCAAAGTTGGTTGGGTCTTAATACTCTGGCCAGTTATGGCAGCGACTATAACTGCCTATTCTGAGCTTCGATCTTTCGACTAATGAAATTCTGACAAATTCTGACTATTGTCATTAGTTTCCATATGTCCCATCACTGTGATTTTAAAAATTACTATCTTGCTATGTTTCACTTATTTACAAAAATGAATTTCCTCAGTTACACACGATTCTTAATCATTAGCAAAGTGTACTTGTGCCGATGTACGCTTATTTCACTTCACTTAAAGATAAACTCACAGGGGTTGAATTCATTGACTCTACATGCATTAAGGTATGCCATAATATTAGTATTCTCAGGCACAAAACCTTTGATGGAATAACTCAGTTCTATACTCGTTTATAGTGCGGTAGTAGCCGATCAAGTTCGCCACATGCTTAGCTATTTCGATTGACGTACTAGGTTCTTTAACGTCAGGAGTCATTCATCAGGAAGGTGAAAAAAAGTGAAGCAGCTATAGATATTATGAATACTCTGGGAAATGCTGCACTGAGGCAATATCCACTAAAGCAATTACCATATAACATTTGGTTTATGATTAACACAATAATAAAAATGGGAATCAATAATCCAAAACAAGTCATGGTGAAGGTAATAACCTTTGCAAGCTTGTTTTTAATTGTATTTATTATAGAGGGGGGGTCCATTAGCTTTGGGTCTTTACTTTTAGAGTTCTTCCTCAAAAAACTTCTGGCTGCCTCCCTAAATAAGTCGGTTTTAATCTTATAAGATGAAAGCTCTTTTTGTTCAAAGCTCAGTCGTGAGCTATCAACTTTTTCAAGAAACCTTTTTTCATAAACAAACGCAGGCGGCTTCCAATATTCACGCTTTATTTGAATAACTTCTGATGTTTTACATATGATAAAAATTAAATTATCACTTTGACCCGGTTGATTACTTTTGATTGTACGATCAAGAAAAACCCATCCATAGTCAGGTGAATAACCCCACCACTCCATTTGTTACCTCCAAAAGATATACACATTAATTTGCAAATAAGCCTCTCTATTTTTATAAAATAGCCCATATAGGTAAAGCTATTAATACCAAAAATTTTCTTAATTCATTTGTTACTAGTTCAGCTAGTATGGCATCAACTATAATTTCAAGAATGGCCAGTCATTAGACCAAATTTCAAAGAGTAGTTTGCAAAAGTTGCAATGAGCCAAAAAAGAAAGATGATTAGTGCAGTTAAACTTTAACTATAAATTAGATGATGTTAGGTATATAGCCCACCTCCAGCTAAGAGCCCAAAATTAAGACAAGGAAAAATTTTGAACTCATTAATTTTTACTTGTTAGTATAGTAATGTTAGAAAAAGCCTATACTAAACTATTTAGTAGTATGGCTTTTAATAATATTTAATATTTCAAAATGCTCCAGATGGATTGCTATTTCGACAGGTGTTTTTCCCCAATAATTGACACAGCTGTATTCTGCACCAGCTTTCAGTAACCACTCTACAATGTCAGCCCGGTTATTCTTTACTGCAACGTGGAGAGGATACTGGTCACAATCATCTAATTGATTGATAAGCTTTTTAATTTCTTCTTCAGATGCGTCAGAAAGCGATTCAAGAATGGCTGATTTAGATGCACCATCTTCTATCATGGTTACTAAATCTTCAATATTATCAATATCCTTCCAGTGTCTTTCCTCGATTTTTGGACTTTCTACTATTGGGGTACTGTTAATAATATGAATATCATCTTTTAATGATTGAACACTCAGTTTAATATATTCAGATACTTGTTTTTCACTGTTGCCCTCGGCCACTTCATAGGCTTTGAGCCATAAAGCTGAGTTAAGAATGCCCTCTGCCATTTCAGAAGCTACAACAGAATATAAGTTTTCCTCATACTTTCTGTTGTTCACATTTTTGGATTTAAGTTTATCGAGCAAGCTCATAACTTTCCTTTAATTACATTTTTGACTTATTTATTAGCATTTAGATAGTTTTTTATCGGACTAAATAGTTGTATGTAATAGATGTTTTCAAACCTATGAGGTTTATCTATTATTTAACTTTGTTTTTGAATCAAACGGCATAGCCAATAACTTCTTTTTAGGGGCCATTACTTCATATCGAATCATATTCTATTACACTAATAATAATTTCAAGTATAGATAATGAACGTCAAATTTAAATTTTAACTAATTGTTTTTTTTATATTTTAAGTATTTAAACGAAGGGTGGCAATGTAAGCTTTGATCACATTATCTTGAACAAAAGTTTTAAACCAAGATCCTAAAATTATAGAGTAATAATAATAATACTTTATGGTTAAAAATTTATTTAGTTAAGTTTATTCATTCAAATACATTTCAGCCATCCCATCCAATTTGGCTTTTACTTCTTTCCAATTAGGCATTACTTGGGTTAATAAACGCCAGAAGCGCTCGCTGTGGTTGTGTTCAGCAATGTGGCAAAGCTCATGTAGAATCACGTAATCAATGCATTCTTTCGGTGCTTTAACAAGGTGAGGGTTGAGCATCAAGTTGCCTTTGATTGAGCAGCTTCCCCATTGCTTTTTCATTGCCATGACACGAAAAGAGGGGATGCCTGTTACCCATGTAGTTTTAGGCAATAGTTCGGCTAGTCGCTCATGAAAAATTGCTTTTGCTTTGTGTTGATACCATTTGTCGATTAGCGGTTTAATTTTCACCAACCTGCTATCTTGACTATCAAGGGCAATATCTTTACTAACTTCATGCTTGATAGTGACGTTTAGCTTACCTCGGCTAAGCTTCACACTAGGCACTTGCTCTGCATCAACAATGACCTTGAGTACATAGCGCTTACCTAAATAAAATTGGGTTTCGCCACTTACATATCGCTTGTGCAATACCGTGTCTTTTTGCTTTGCAAAGTCATTAATACTTTGCCATATCCACCTTGCACGCTTATGCATGGCATCTTGAATAGCATCATCACTTGCATTATGTGGCACTGTAGCCACAACACGTTGATCAGGGTGAACTTTTATAATGACCTTACGTGCTACTTTTTTAGCGGTATCACTAGGCTTTGGTTTACGAATAACGTCATAGCGAATGGTGTCGTTACCATAAGTAAAAACACCGTATTCGTTGGTTGTTGCGCTGCTTTTTTCAGAATGAATAGCAGCGGCTACCGTTTTTTGTGTCACTTACATTAGCCTCTAGCTATGCCTAATCGGGTTATCTTTAACACTTCTTCAATCAGCTTTTGAGCATTATCAAGGCCAAGCTCAGCAAACAGTATGGGTAATAACTTCATGTGAATAGCGTTTTCAATTTCCGCAGGGTTAATGGAATACTCAGCAACCGCATCATTCACGACGGCATCAATATCAAAAGCAAGTGCTACTAATTTGTCGTTATCGAGATCCTTTTCACTCAAGAATTCAGCATCAAATAGGTGCTTAAACAAACCAAAGTAGGCTTGGGCATGTTTATTTAACTTGCCGGAGTCATCTAAAAAGTCTTTGGGAACATCAGCGACTTTGCGGTCTTTCACTTCCTGCTCAAAATCGGCAAAAAGGATGTACTGCTTAACTGGCGCATCAAACATCGCTTTAGCATCTTCAATCGCCTTTTTAAGCATCTTAGAGAAATATTCTTGAGCATAAGGATCATCTGCTAAGTCTTGCTCAATCATCTTGGTGATACGGCCAGTGATTTTATCTGTTTGGTTACGAGCTTCATCATCGCTCATATCCTGTGGCTTAACGTCTTTTCCTAAATTACCCACCAAGTACGCACCGTCAGGCTCTTTAACTTCAATACCTGCAATATGCTTGTCTAATAGACTGCGAATATCTTCTGCGTATTCGTCATAATTAATGGTTTCGTTCGCTAACTCCATTACAACTTTACGTAAACTCACAAAAACCTTTAGATCTCGTTTGTAAAGGTCACGCTTATTGTCGAACGATTTATCTTCAAAGTAGGTAGCCGATTGCAGTGCTACCTTCATACAGCTTGAGAAAGCTTTTAGTGCATCATAAAAATCTTCACGCTTTTTCAGGTTCGTATCAACTAGGCTCCCGTTAACGTCCTGTATTTTAGGTGCTAGTGCTTGACTCAATGCTGCGGGCTGGAGCTTGTTTTTAACCCCGTCAAATATTGCCCATAAATCACTGTGCAGGCCCGGAAGCTTTTTGTATTCCGTATCCATTCGGTTATACAACCCTTTCAGGTCGTCTATATCAAAGCCGCCTTGAGTGCGCTCTGCAAGGTCTTGGTACTTTTCTATGGTGGTATCAAGCTCTTTTAATATGCCTCGGTAGTCAATCAAGTAACCAAACTGCTTTTTGCTATGCAAACGGTTTACGCGGGCAATGGCTTGAATCAGGTTGTGCTCTCTAAGAGGTTTGTCGATATACAGTACGGTGTTCTTTGGCTCGTCAAAGCCCGTTAGCAGTTTATCAACCACTATCATAATGTCAGGGCCGTCATCTCTGCCAAAGTCTTCAATAATGGCTTTGGTGTAGGCTTTTTCATCCATTTTATCAACATTGGTCTTCCACCAGTTTTGCACAATGTCTTTGCTTTCTTGATCAACAATATCATGCCCCTCACGTGTGTCAGGAGCCGACATTGCAACAACTGATGTCACGGTGCCAATTTTATCTAAAGCCTCTTTATAGCGTATTGCAGAGGCTTTAGAGTCACAGGCTAGCTGGCCTTTTAACCCCTGATGCTTAAAGTTTTGAAAATGGTCGGCAATATCGTAAGCAATTAACATAATACGATCGGCGGTTTGATAAATCTGACCTTTTTGCGAAAACTTTCTTTTTAAATCAGTTTTTTGTTTGTCGCTCAGCTTACTGGTACTGCGATCAAACCATGCATCAATCGCCTTATCGTTAACGTTTAGCTCAGGAATACGTTCTTCATACAGCAATGGGGTCACGGTTTTATCTTCAACTGCTTGCTGCATCGTGTAAGAGTGAATGATTTTACCGAACTTGTTTTCAGTCTTATCGTCTTTTAATAGCGGCGTACCTGTAAAGGCGATAAACGCAGCTTTAGGCAGGGTTTGCTGCATACGGATATTATTTTCACCGTTTTGGCTGCGGTGACCTTCATCCACTAACACAATAATATTAGGGCTATCGTTGTAACAGTCTTTGTGTTTTATGGCAGAGCCAAACTTATTAATGATCGAGAAGATAACTCGCTCATTTCCTTTACCAATTTGTTCCGCTAAACGCTTACCTGTGGTCGCCATAGCATCTTTTTTATCACGGTCAGTGAGTACACCACCAGATGCAAACGTACGGCTCAACTGGTCTTCTAAATCAACGCGGTCAGTCACAATAATTACGCGGCACTGCGCTAGCTCTTCAAGCCATATAAGCGCTTTTGATAAAAACACCATAGTAAATGACTTGCCGCTACCTGTGGTGTGCCAAATCACACCACCTTCACGAGCGCCAGTGTCATCGAAGGTGTTTATGCGCTCAATAAGTGCTTTTATACCAAACACCTGCTGGTATCGAGCTACAATTTTGCCGGCTTTTTTATCAAATAAGGTAAACAGGCGGGTCATATCTAATAAGCGCTCAGGGCGCAATAAACTTACAATCAGCCTGTCTTGGTCGGTTACCGTCAGCTCACCTGCGGCAATAAGCGACTGGTAATCTGTTTTATCTTTTGCAGGGCGATGATTAAACAGTGCATTTAATTGTTCATCGCTCAACTTATGATTTTTTAGTCTGACAAATTCCGCTTCGGCTATTCCTAAGTGAGAGTGTTCTTCTTTCCACTTTGCCCAAAATTTTTCAGGGGTGCCGCATGTTGCATACAAGCCCTCATGCCCGTTTATGGCCAATAATAACTGGCTGTAGGCATATAAGTGCGGTATTTCATCTTGCTTTTGGTTACGAATATGCTGAGAGATTGCTGCAAAGTTGGTCGATTTACCCTCTTTGTTTGAATCGGGGCGTTTTGCTTCAATCACCACTAATGGCAAGCCATTTACAAAACACACAATGTCCGGTCTGCGGTTGCCCGTACCCTCGGCATTTTGTACCACTAATTCTTCGGTACAATGAAACGCATTGTTATCAATATTATGCCAATCAATCAGCTTAATAGTGGGGGATGCTTTTTTACCATCAATAAATTCAGTCACACTCACGCCATACATTAGCGCATCATAAATTTTCTCATTAGCCGCTTTTAGCCCCAAGTTCATGGCAGGGTTCAGCTCATGCATTACCTTATCAATGGCCGCTTCTGAGAGCGCATGCTGCTTACCTGCAAACGAGAACGTTTGTTTGGCTAAAAAGGCACGCATTACAGGTAACAACACCACCTGATGGGTGCTTTTTTTGTTACCTGCTAACGTGTTCCCGCGAAGAGCTTCACACTCACTCGGTGGAATAAACGTATAGCCTAAGTTAGTCAGCAGCGTAAGCGCAGGGATTTTGGCGCTGAATTCTTCTTGAAATTTAATGGTTGTCATTGTGCCTAATCATCCTTAATGAGTTATCCCACGCAACTCGTTATTTGCATATTGCTGTGCGTATTACCTTGCTCAGAGGCCGACTCTAGAGTGCGACCTTGATGGTCGTGCAGCGTAATGCCTTGCTCTGTTTTCCAGTCTACCCAACCATTAGAACTGGCTAATAGCAAAAACATCGAGGCACCGCTTGGTGTAGGGAATAAATAATCACGTTGAAATACAAAACGCCCATCTTGCTTTGCGATAACACCTTTAGCCAGTAGCTGGTCACGCTTATCATAAAACCGTTGTTCTGTTTTACGCTTGGTGGTCATAGGAGCGGATGAACCTTTTAATACCACCATGCCTTCGTTGGTGTAAATGCCTTTGGCATCAACGCCTGTACGGCTACACGAAAATACCTGTTCAGCTTTGGTAGGTGATGTTTCTGTCAGTGGTTCAAAAATCGGGTAGCCAAGGGTGGCTAACAACAAGCTACCAATTTCATGAATTTCATCGCAATCTGCTTTAAGTGGCACAGGTGTATGTGGCTTTTGCCCTCCATTACCATTAAGCAATTCATAACGCTGGCAGTGTTTTGCTTTTTCTATCGATAGCGATTCTAAATACAACACATGGGTTTGGGTTAAGTTATTGGTAAGCGACACCAAAACTAATGCACGCTCCCAATCTTTCTTTTCGTCTTTGTAGTGCTGCATCAATCGGCTACCGACATCGCCCGACTGACCAATATATAATTCATCTTTGCTATCGCCCGACACTAAAAAATAAAGCCCAACTTGTTTGGCTTCTGGCATTTTTACAAATTCAGCAATATCACTACGCGGCACTTCAATTAAGCGAATAATCGACGTGGTTTGCTCGGCAATGCGAATGCCAGCAGGGTCGCCCGTAGGTAAAAATATCTGAATGGTACGAGGTCGTTTTTGAGCAATCATTCAGCCTGCACCACACCTTCATTATTAGGTTGCAACTCAGTAAGTACACCTAATTGGATAAATAAAGACTTTAAAGATGGAACTACATCATTAAGTGAGTCAATAAAGCTAATGTAATTATTGAAAAATTTAGATGTAATCTCTTCATCATCATTAGATGATCGTAAAAACAAGGATTGCCCAACCTTAGACTCTAGGTTGATAATAAAATCTCGGATCATTGGCTTAGACATCACTCTTTCTGATTTAAAAATACCATTATCTGACCATGAGCGCATTACATCTATAAATTGGAGTGTATTGAATTCAGGTCTGTTATTTTTCTGACTATTAAATCTTACTTCAACAGTTTTATTCAAATCAGAATTAGTATTTTGAATAGCTTCACTTAGTTGTGTTATCAATTCATCTATAAGGCGATTTACTTCTGCGTTCGTTAGGTAGTCTATATATGAACATATATATCTTTTTAGAATAGTAAGCTCAGAAAAAACAACCGATTCAATACAGTAGCCTTCATGACTAAATGGAGTGCAGCTTCGCCTGATCTTCTGTTTCAAGTTAATATCAACTGCTGATGTTGAAAAGTCTCTGTCAAAAATAGCGTTCCAAGTCTTTCCTTTCATAAGAGAAGACAATGTCCGTTTATTATACTCAATTTTTTGAGCAATATTGTCCTTCCCACGTAGAGGGAAGAATGTCACTTCACTCAAACAACCTGCAACATCAGTCACCTCTTTCAATTTTTGGTTCAATGCATGGAGATAATTGGCATCATCTTTACCTTCAACAAAAGCTATATGTTTTGCTTGATTTAGTCGCTCTAACGACAAAACTACTCCACCTAAAGCATTTTTTATTATATCAAAGCCTGAACTGTCTATTGCTGTCAAAAGACCGTCATTCTTAACATCATCACTTATAAAAAAGACTTCTCCATCACCAGCGTTTGTTACAAACTGGTCATTGTGACTAATAATAAAAAATTGATTGTGGTCAATTTTTCTGAGGTAATTAAGTAGGTTTTGCTGTAGCTTGGAATGGATATGAGAGTCTGGTTCATCAACTAAAAGTAACTTGAGGGGCGCATCAACAAACTCAACGGTTGCTAAAATCTCTACAATCTGGAGGAATCCGCTACCTTGAAGGTGCAGGTCATATGGTTTTGAGCCTTCAACAGAAACACCAAGGCAGACATATTCATCTTTTTCTCGTCTGGTAGTTGGCGGTAGAGTAAATTTGATTTCTTTCTCAACTATTTCAGAAATACTTGCTTCTAAATCAGCAATAGATTTCCTTTTCGATATGATTTTATTTCGTAAAACCTCATGAGAAGAACCTTTTTGTATTTTCTTCTTAATCTGCGCTTCATTGTAATAGGGTTCAAACTGGTGGACACCTGCCACAGGTCTAGTTTGATAGATAAAGATTGCTTCATCTAAAAACTTACCTGCACCGCAAAAATCTTTTGCGAAATTACTAAATTGGTCGTCATCAGTAGGTTGTACACGATAAAAAGCATTTTCTATTGAACTTGGACAGGTTACTTTGAATCCTAAGTTCCAAGTTTGTGCCTCTTCATCATCATTAACTAATGAAATTGAAATCTCGGCACACTTACCTAGCTCAGGATCTTTAGGGTCATGGAACAGGTCTTCGTCTTTTGTGATCCGTAGAAAATCCAAATCCTGATAGTTCACGTAACGATTCGTAGAATTTTTGACTTTATAAAATCCTTTTCTCGAACTCAGAATATAGGTTTGATAGCACTTCTCCCATAAATGGATTGCTTCAAATATCGTCGATTTCCCAGAGCTATTTTCACCTATGATGATATTGAAGTCAGGGTTTGGGTGGATAGATATTTCTTTAAATGTCTTAAAATTCTTTAGTGTAATATTACTAATTCTTAACTTCATTATGTCCCGTCCTTAGGTTTTAACTCTGCGTTTGCCTGTTAAAAGCTGCTGCATAAGTGCTTTCTTTTCTTGCTTTAGGTCAGCAAGCTGTTGTTGTAATACCTCTATTTCACGGTCAGCGTTAAGCAATACTGATGCGACTTTTTGTTGTTCGTGGAGTGAGGGTATTTCGATCTTTACACCATAAATTGGCTTTTGTGAAATAAGTGGCTGACCTCCTTTATTTCTCAACCGTGATAGGTCAAACTTTTGTAACAAATATACAATAAATTGCTTATCAAAATCTGCTGAGAATTTTTTTGTAAAAAGAGCATTATCTGTAATCCAGCAGTCGTTTTGCACAAGTCTAGTAACACCGCAATACTCACCAACTCGACCTATGAGGATTACATTACCCGTTGAGTTGCTCTTCGCCGAATACCCCATAATATTATTACCACCGAAAACAGGGAAACATTGCGTATTAGTTTGTTCTTTTTCAACATCTTTAGGCTTAGTATCGCCACTAGATAATGTAAAAACATCACTCAACTTAACCTCTTCCCAGTCACCTTCAAACGGCTTACCTGAATCATCAAGTAGGCGCTTTTTACCTGTGAGCAGTTGTTGCATCAGGGCTTTTTTCTGCTGCTTGCTGTTGTCGATTAGGCGCTCGGTGGTGCTAATCGCTTTATCCCAAGTAGATAGGATTTTGGCAATTTTGCGTTGTTCTGGAAGTGGGGGTAAATTTACTTTAACAAAATAAACTAATTCACTACTGATATTCGTTACAACACCTCCAGCAGCTAATCTTTTGTATTGTCTTTGAACTATCTCTCCACCTAGTAGCTGAATCAAATAACCTTTATCCAAGTTTTGCTCGTAGTTTCTGATTACAAACCAGCCATCATGAATGTAGCCATCAATATTTAGGATGTAGGGCTTTCCGTAACTCATCGAGTTTGAGAGTATAATTTCACCTTTACTTACTTCTCTTGACTTTTTAGCGCCTTCTTTTGTTATTTTTTCCTTAGTAGAATTTATAAAGGCGGCTTCACCTTTTGTATCACCAATTTTAATCCAATTTACACCATCATCACTATCTGTCATAAAATTAACAATTGGACGAGGTGAGCTTCCTCTATCTAATTTAAGAATGTCTTTAAACGATTTTTGCTTCCATCCATTAGGCACCATAACCCAACTCCTTTAAGTAGCCTTCCATCTCTGCTTCAAGGGTTTGCAGCTCATTCTTAAGTTGCACACGCTCAGTTCGCACTGCCACTAAATCGATTTCGGCTTCTTCTTCAAAGGTATCAACGTAGCGAGGGATGTTTAGGTTAAAGTCGTTCTCTTTGATCTCATCAAAACTGGCTAGGTAGGCGTATTTATCAACGCTTTCACGAGCCTTGTAGGTGTCGATAACTTTTTGAATGTTGTCTGCCGTTAACTGGTTTTGGTTTTTACCTGATTTAAACTCACGGCTGGCATCTATAAACAATACGTTTTCATCCGTTTTGTGCTTTTTGAATATTAAAATAGCGGCTGGAATACCTGTACCAAAAAACAGCTTTTCTGGTAGGCCAATAACGGTGTCTAGCAAGTTTTCTTCAATCAGTTGCTGACGAATTTTACCCTCGCTTGATGCGCGAAATAGCACTCCATGTGGCACTACAACCGCCATACGGCCAGTGTCTGGTTTAAGCGTTTCAATCATGTGGCTAATAAACGCATAATCGCCTTTGGTTTTAGGTGGTACACCACGGCGAAAACGTCCGTAAGGGTCGCTGCTAGCATCGTCATGACCCCACTTATCCAAACTAAATGGCGGGTTGGCTGTTACTACATCAAAGTGCAATAAGCCGTTGCCGTCTTTATCAAGTAACAGTGGGTTACGAATGGTGTCGCCCCATTCAATGCGGTGGTTGTCTTCACCGTGTAGGAACATGTTCATTTTGGCGAGTGCCCATGTTGAACCTATCGCTTCTTGCCCAAATAAGGCGTATTTTTTAGAGCCAGAGTTTTTGCGCACCATAGCGCCACATTTTAAAAGCAGCGAGCCACTGCCTGTACATGGGTCGCAGATTTGGTCGCCTTCAACTGGCTCTAAAACGGTTGCCAAAAGAGTTGAGACCTCAGGCGGGGTGTAGTATTCACCAGCGGTCGCGCCACTGCCAGCGGCAAAGTGTTTGATAAGGTATTCATAGGCGTTACCGATAATATCTAAACTGCCTACACGCTCTGTGCTTAGGTTTAAAATGTCTTTACCAAAGTCTTCTAGTAAGTGGCGCAGTAAATCGTTCTTTTGTTTTTCTTGGCCTAAGCGGTCGGTGTTAAAGCTGATGTCTTGGAATACGTTTTTAAGCTTGCTGCCGTTAGCTTCTTCTAGTGCGTGCAGGGCTTTATCAATACGCTCGCCGTTACCTGCTTCGTAGCGTTTTTCGTATAAATCCCAAAAGCTCGCGCCTTCGGGTAACACAAAGCGCTGCTTCGACATCATGGCGTGAATTAAATCGGGATTGTCGCCATACTGAGTAATCAGCTTGTTGTATTCGTCTTTGTATACATCAGAGATGTATTTTAAAAACAACATAGTGAGGATGAAGTCTTTATAGGTATCGGCACTAATAACACCGCGGAAGGTGTCGCAGGCGTTCCACACCGCTTTGTTAATATCGTCCTGATTGATTTGGTTGGTTGTGGTCATATTTTTTAGTCCTTGTTATTAATTTTAAATCTGTTTTGTGTTAGCCAACGCTTTCAAGTGCATGAATGGCGGTTGTTTAAGTACACGAAGAAAAGTGTGGTGGCAGATTATGTGATTTAATAGCTGTTGTACCAAAACGCTGTCGTATTTTTTACCTTTTGCGATAAATAACGCATCTCGAAGTACATATGAGAGTAAGCCTAAAAAGCTATAAAACCTAATAAATACGATTGTGTCTGAGATAGGCAACTAGGTCAATTTACTTTGGCTGTAATATAGTAAAGTATGAAATGTGACGAAGCGAATGTTAATTTTTCATTAAAAAATGATGTTAAAAGCCATGTTGGCTTATAAATGAATATCAATTAAAAAATAGCAAGCTAATATAGACGACATAATATTGTCATTCTAATATTTGCAAAGGATAGTTTTTTGATATTTGGCTTGTTTGTTTTACAGGTTTTTGTATCAAAAGAAGAGAAGTTGTGTGTCCCTTTGAATTTAAGAGGTAGCGAACTTAATGATTTTATATCAACATTTTAGGTCTTGATAGTCATCAAAGAATTAGGTAATAAAGAGAAATAGGCTTTTACGACGCCTTAAAAATGCTCGCCATTAAATATGACTTTGACTACCCCGAAGATAAGCTAATAGAGCTTGCTCAAGCAGTAAAAGTAATTGTAGACGATAAAGTAAAATTTGTAGATTGGAACCACCGCGAAGACATTAAATCATCGCTCAAAGTCGAGCTGATTTTAATACTCGCTAAATTTAAATACCCACCAATCAGCCGCGATGAAGTATACAAAGAAATATTTGAGCAAGCGCAAAATGTAAAAGCAAATAAAGAGGCTTGAGTTGTTTAGATGTGCATCTTTATTGAAAGTATGAAACTTTTTTGTTGATTGTATACGTTAAAGCCAAAATACAACTAAACAGGGAGTGTGAAACAGTTGAGTATAATTAAAGAGCAGCTTTTAACCTTAGGTGTGGTTCCAAAAAAGCAAAAAGTTATTGCAGCTCATAAAGCTGAGTTAGCAGAATTGTTATTTGAAAAACTGATTGAGACAATAATAAATAAAGAGTCAATATGTAAATTCTACTCCTATTTAAGAGCTTGTCAGTGTCGGTTAACACCGGTTATAAGAAAAAATATAAGGGCTAAACATCAAAAAGCTATTAATAGTAATTCGTTAGATATTATTGATTTAAAAAATTTTATTAAAAGTATTGATTTAGAGGTGGCCAAAAAACGCTTCATTGAACACGAAAATAAAAAGCTAATTAGGCGATCTAAACCAAAACCCAAAAAAAGAAAGGAAACAAAACCATATAAAACTCCGAAGACGCGAAAGGTTTCTATAGAAGAGAAAATAGAGCAGTTAAAAGCCACCTCTACAATCGGATTAGGTGTGGAAAGTAGTTTCAAAATTCCTAAAGTCAGAAGTTCAGAAGTTGTTATCGACAAAAATACTATTAATCATCATATAAGAGACAAAAGTATTTTGTACGCAGCTGGTTGGTCGTTAGCAAAAGACAGTAATTCTGACTGAATTTAACTCTTATCAAAATTGATGAATTGACTTGTTTTTTTGTTAGAATAGTTTAAGTTAAAACTTAGTATTTCTAAGTTTTAAAGGCGTTTATGGCTTTTCTATTTTCTCCCAAAGCTCGTGCATTTTCTGACGAATCGTTGGAAAGTTACTTGTTACGGGTCGTTTCTGAGAATTTTTTTGACTCGTATGAAGGGTTGAGCTTAGCTATACGAGAAGAGCTACATGATCTTGATTTTGAAGCGCATGGCGCATTCCCGATAGATTTAAAAAGGCTCAACGTATACCACGCCAAACATAATAGCCACTTTAGGATGCGGGCTTTAGGGTTACTTGAAACACTACTAGATTTACCTCGATACGAGTTACAAAAGTTGGCTTTGCTAAAGTCAGATATTAAATTTAACTTCTCCGTCGCTTTATATAACAATGGCGTAGACATTCCCCTGAGGTTTATTCGTCACCACGCCGAGGGAGCTGTTGATTCGATTCCGGTATGCTCACAATGTCTTGCAGAAGAAGCTTATATAAAACAAAGTTGGCATATAAAGTGGGTAAATGCATGCACTAAACATCAGTGTGCTTTGCTACATAACTGCCCAGATTGCTGCGCTCCAATTAACTACATAGAAAATGAGTCAATCACTCATTGTTCATGCGGTTTTGAGCTGTCTTGCGCTAATACATCGCCTGTAAATGCATTAGATATTGAGCATTTAAATAAATTGCTGGATAAAAATGAGCGCAATGATAGCAACCCGCTATTTAACAATACTATTCTTACAGAACGTTTTGCTGCGCTTCTTTGGTATCAGGAGCGGTATTCTCAAACAGATAACTTTTGTTTAAATGATGCTGTGAACTATTTTAGTAAATGGCCAGCAGTTTTTAATACAGAGCTTGATGAACTAAGTAAAAATGCAGAAATGAAGTTAATAGATCTGTTTAATAAAACTGAGTTTAAGTTTATTTTTGGGGATGCTATTTTGGCTTGCCCGAGTACTCAAAAGCAGAGAGAGTATCACTTTATTTATGGGGCTCTATTAGATTATTTAGTTACTTTGGTTGAGAGTAACCCTAAAACTAAAAAGCCCAACGCAGCCGACTTATTAGTAAGTGTATTGGAGGCTGCAACTTTATTAGGTACTTCAGTAGAGCAGGTTTATAGGTTGTACCAAGATGGTATTTTGCAAACGGCATTTCGTCATAAAATGAACCAGAGGATCAACCCTTATAAGGGCGCGTTTTTTTAAGGCATGTTATAGAGTACAAAACTAGTTTTGGAAATGATAAAGCTAGAATGTATTTGTCGGCATGGTGAGTATATGCATTTAAAAGAACTGCTAGAGATTACAGACACCACTGAGCGAGATAGATTATTACGTCGTGCTTTTAGCCCTTATACGGCAATGATTGATATAACAGGCAGCGAAGCCGTTGCTCTGACTATTTTGTTAAACCTGACTTATCGAAAAAACCAAGTTGATGACTTGCTGGATAAAAAGCTAGCAAAACAGGCTTTAAAAAGTGAAGACCATATTAATAAATGTATTAAGGAAATAGCGTGGTTTCATACTCATAATTTAAAGTACCCTGATATTAGAGTAAGTAAGCAAAATTTAGGTGTAGCGCCTCCACTACTGCACTCTTATGTTTTGAGTAGTGCTAACTACCCTAAAGCCTATGGCTGGTCACATGACTCAGCTAAAGTTAATTTTGCTAAATTATTTGTTAGTTACTTTAAATGGCAAAATCAAGACAGTTGTTTGGCACAAGTATTAGCTACGAACTCGGATAACTGGAAATCCGCATTTACCTCTCTTGGGTTATCCGTTAAGGCATTTAAAAGCTTATGTGTAACCGTTAAAAAATCATTGCCTGAAAAAGCCATTCCCGACTATGTTGACCGCTACTCTCGCCAAATTAGAATGCCTTATCATGATGGTTACTTAGCTGTTACGCCTGTAATTAGCCATGTTGTTCAATCAAAAATTCAACAGGCGGCAATTGATAAACGAGCTCGATTTAGCAATGTAGAGTTTACGCGTCCTGCTGCTGTCAGTATGTTAGCTGCTTCCTTAGGTGGTGTTATTAATGTGCTTAATTACCCTCCTTATATACGAAGTAAATATCATGGTTTAAGTAACTCACGAGCATTTAAATTAAATAATGGGCAAACAGTATTTAACGTTGAGGCACTATTAAAGCCGGAATTAATTAAAGCTTTAGAAGGTATTATATTTAGTAATAATGCGCTGGCTCTTAAACAGCGTAGACAACAAAAAGTAAAAAATATTAAAGCGCTGAGAAACACGCTTTTAGAATGGTTTTCACCTGTATTTGAATGGCGCTTGGACGCTATTGAGAATGGGTATGACTTAGAACAGCTTGAGAGTGCTTCAGAGCGACTAGAGTATAAAATACTATCGCTACCCGACAATGAACTCCCTTCGCTAACGATTCCTTTATTTAGGTTACTAAATGAAATGCTTGGCGGTGTGAGCATGACACAAAGGTATGCTTTTCATCCTAAATTAATGAGCCCTTTAAAAGCAGCTTTACAATGGTTGCTTGTTAATCTTACAGATCAAAAACATGTACTGATTGAAGAAGATGATGAACATTATCGCTATCTTCATTTAAGCGGTATACGTGTGTTTGATGCGCAAGCATTATCAAACCCTTACTGCTCAGGTATTCCATCTTTAACCGCTGTTTGGGGCATGCTTCATAGCTACCAAAGAAAACTTAATGAGGCGCTTGGGACAAATTTACGGTTCACATCTTTTTCATGGTTTATTAAGGATTACGCTGCGGTTGCAGGGAAAAAGCTTCCTGAACTCAGTCTGCAAGGCGCTCAGCAAAATAAGCTTAAGCGCCCAGGAATTATTGATGGCAAATACTGTGACTTGGCATTTGATTTAATAGTACATATTGATGGCTATGATGATGATTTACAAGCAGTAGATAGTGAGCCAGATATTTTGAAAGCGCATTTTCCATCTAACTTTGCAGGTGGTGTTATGCATCAGCCTGAGCTTACTTCAAACGTAAATTGGTGCTGTTTGTATAGTAATGAAAATCAGCTGTTTGAAAAGCTTAGGCGACTCCCTTTATCAGGTTGTTGGGTAATGCCAACTGACCACAAAATAGAGGATTTAGATGAGCTACTCTTATTATTAAATAATGACTCTAAATTGAGCCCATCTATGATGGGATATTTATTACTCACTGAACCCAAAGCTAGAGTAGGAGCGCTTGAAAAACTGCATTGTTATGCTGAACCAGCAATAGGAGTGGTGAAATACGAAACTGCCATTAGCATTAGGTTAAAAGGTATTAGCAATTATTTTAAAACATCTTTTTGGATGCTAGATGCGCGAGAAAAGTTTATGCTAATGAAAAAGGTTTGACCGGAAGGTGCTCAATGGAACTATGTAATATATTAAAATATGATCGCTCGCTTTATCCTGGTAAAGCTGTGTTTTTTTATAAAACGGCTGACTCTAACTTTGTTCCCCTAGAAGCTGATATTAATAAAATTAGAGGCCCTAAATCTGGTTTTACTGAAGCATTCACCCCGCAGTTTTTACCAAAAAACATCTCACCTCAGGACTTAACACATAATAATATATTAACTCTAGAAGAGTGTTATGTACCTCCAAATGTGGAACATATATTTTGTCGGTTTTCTTTGAGGGTGCAAGCGAACTCGTTGGCCCCTTCAGGCTGTAGTGATCCAGATGTTTTTTCTTTATTAAAAGAGTTGGCAGAAACATTTAAAGAGTGTGGTGGTTATAAAGAGTTAGCTACTCGTTATTGCAGAAATATTTTATTAGGTACATGGCTTTGGCGTAATCAAAACACCGGCAACACTCAAATTGAAATTAAAACCAGCAAAGGGAATCGTTATTTAATCGATAACACCCGTAAGTTGGCTTGGGAAAGTAAGTGGGCTTCTGATGATCAAAAAGTACTGGAGGAACTAAGTAATGAAATTGAGAGCGCATTAACTGATCCTAATGTGTTTTGGAGTGCCGATATAACCGCGAAAATAGAAGCCTCATTTTGCCAAGAAATTTACCCAAGCCAAATTCTAAACGACAAAGTTAAGCAAGGAGAGGCCTCAAAACAGTTTGTAAAAGCTAAATGTGTAGATGGCCGATACGCTGTAAGTTTTAATTCTGTAAAAATAGGTGCGGCGCTTCAGTCAATAGATGATTGGTGGGATGAGGATGCAAGTAAAAGGTTACGAGTGCATGAGTTTGGTGCAGATAAAGAAATAGGCATTGCCCGACGTCTTCCCGATTCTGAGCAAAACTTTTATTCTATTTTTAAAAATACTGAATGGTATTTATCAGCTCTTAAAAATTGCATTACTAATAAAAATGAAAATATAGACCCAGCTATTTATTATTTATTTTCTGTATTGATTAAGGGCGGAATGTTCCAGAAAAAAGCAGAGGCTAAAAAGGCGTAGTTATGCAAAGGTATTACTTCACAGTCCACTTTTTACCAAAACAAGCCAATCTAGCTCTGCTTACTGGCCGTTGTATTTCTATCATGCATGGGTTTATTTTAAAGCATAATATTAAAGGAATGGGAGTTACGTTTCCTGCTTGGTCAGATTCATCAATTGGCAATGTAATTGCTTTTGTGCATAAGGATATGGAGGTTTTAAACAGCCTTAAAGAGCAAGCATACTTTGTTGACATGCAAGATTGTGGCTTTTTTAAAATAAGCCAAATTTCAACCGTTCCTGACAGTTGCCAAGAAGTACGTTTTATACGTAATCAAGCGGTAGCAAAAATTTTCACAGGTGAAAGTAGAAGAAGATTAAAGCGCCTGCAAAAAAGAGCCTTAGCAAGAGGTGAAGATTTTAATCCTAAAAAGGTCGAAGCTCCCCGAGAGATTGACATATTTCATAGGGTAGCTATGACTAGTAAGAGTTCACAAGAAGATTATATTCTTCATATTCAAAAGCAAGATGCCGATTGCCAAGCAGAGCCAGTCTTGAGTAATTATGGTTTTTCCTCAAATGAAAAGTTTAAGGGCACGGTTCCTGATTTATCACCTTTAATAGAAAGTAATTAACCTTTATTAATATCTTCATTATAAGCCGTTGATAACAGAACCCTCTGAGCAAGCATATAAAAATATGGGTAAAATTGAATTTGCTTTTTAATTATATAAATTATATAAATTATATAAATAAGCTTAGCTACTTTTATAGTGATCTGCCGAGTAGGCAGCTGAGAATGGATTTGGATTACATGCGCCATCGAAATAAAGGTGACCTGCCGTATAGGCAGCTGAAGATAAAAACAATCGATTCGATGTTTAAGTTAATGTAATTCTGCCGAAAAGGCAGTGAGTAGTAATTGAAAAAACCAGTCTTATATCCGAAGGCTGGTTTTTTTGTTTTTAGCGTTATAACCTTTATTTCACTATGTCATTGTATGGTTGTATTTTATGTCAGTGCATGGTTGCAGGATTTTTTTAAGTTATTGATATGCCTATTCAGTGTATGTCACGCTTTGCTTGCAGCGACAAAGGATCTAGGATCTTAGTGTGCTTTTATGTTAGAATTCGCGCAATTTTTTGGCATTAGTAAGAAGCACAGCAATGATCTTAGACGATATTCGCGTTGTTTTAGTTAACACATCACACTCAGGTAATATAGGTTCGGCGGCTCGCGCCATGAAAACAATGGGTTTATCAAAACTCTATTTAGTTGACCCTGCTTGTGAAATTGATAGCCATGCAAGTGCGTTATCTGCAGGTGCCAGCGATGTATTAGGCAATGCAGTGATTGTTGATAAGCTTGAAGATGCCATTGCTGATTGTGCATTAACCATTGGTACAAGCGCACGTTCGCGCACGCTTTCATGGCCGATGGTTGAGCCTCGCGAGTGTGGTGAAAAGCTGGTGGCAGAAGCTGAAAATGGTCCTGTGGCATTAGTTTTTGGCCGCGAAAACAGTGGTTTAACTAACGAAGAACTACAGCTGTGTAATTACCATGTATGCATTCCCGCTAACCCAGAATATAGCTCGCTAAACCTTGCTATGGCTGTGCAAACATTGTCTTACGAAACACGCATGGCATTTTTAAATAAGCAACCTAAGCAAGAAGCACAAGACGACACCGTTTACCCTAACTCTAAACAAACAGAGTTATTTTACGATCACCTAGAAGAAACACTATATAACACAGGTTTTATTATCAAACAGCACCCAGGCATTGTGATGACAAAGCTTCGTCGTTTATTTAACCGTGCACGCCCAGAAGAGGCTGAAATGAACATTTTGCGCGGTATTCTTACCTCTATAAATAAATCGATTCCTAAGTAAGGTATAGCAATTAGTTATATAAACGGGTGTTTAAATAACTGGCTAATACTTGACTAAATTACTCAGGTAATTACAATGGAGACAATACTTGACCAAACAGGTCAGGTATTAAAAATTTGTTAACTACATATCACTTTGAGCGATATGTTTTTAAATCAAATTTTTATCAAGTGATAATACTTGACTAATTTACTCTGGTAATTAAAATTTGCACTCTTTGTGCAGGGGGCGTTATGAAATTAACATCAAAAGGCCGATATGCCGTTACAGCGATGCTTGATGTTGCGCTGCACACAGGTGTTGGTCCTGTCGCCCTTGCTGATATTTCACAAAGACAAGAAATTTCTTTGTCATACCTTGAACAATTATTTGCTCGGCTGCGTAAAAATGGCTTGGTAAGTTCGGTTCGAGGACCTGGTGGCGGCTATTTACTAGGGCGAGAAGCCGGTGTTATTTCTGTTGGTGACATTATTACCGCAGTTGATGAATCAGTTGATGCAACACGTTGCCAAGGCGCCAACACTGGCTGCCAAAGCGGTATGCGCTGTTTAACCCATAATTTATGGTCAGACTTGAGCGCACGTATAGAAGAATTTTTGAACAGTATTACCCTTGCTGAATTGGTGGAAAAATCAGATGTGAAAGAAATTGCATCGCGCCAAGATAACAGTATCAATAACGCAATTAAGCAGTTGGAAAACATTCAAGTAAGTTGTCAACTTTAAGGTTGACCTGCAGCGGAGAGAGAAATGAAGTTACCGATTTATTTAGATTACGCAGCAACCACGCCTGTTGATGAGCGTGTTGCTAAAGAAATGATGCAATGCCTTACAATGGACGGTAAATTTGGTAACCCTGCATCACGTTCACACCGTTTTGGTTGGCAAGCTGAAGAAGCCGTTGACCAAGCACGTACAGATATTGCTGATTTAGTAAATGCAGACCCACGTGAAATTGTGTTCACTTCGGGTGCAACTGAATCAAATAACCTAGCTATTAAAGGTGCAGCACAGTTTTACAAAAAGAAAGGTAAGCACGTTATTACCGCTAAAACTGAGCACAAAGCAGTCATCGACACATGTCGTGAATTAGAACGTCAAGGTTTTGAAGTAACCTATATGGACGTTGAAGAAAATGGCTTGCTTGATCTGCAAAAGCTAGCAGACACAATGCGTGACGACACAGTACTTGTCAGCATCATGCACGTGAATAACGAGCTAGGTGTAATTCAAGACATCGCGACGATTGGCGAAATGTGTCGTGAACGTAAAATCATGTTCCACGTAGATGCTGCGCAAAGTGCAGGTAAAGTACTTATTGACGTACAACAACTTAAAGTTGATTTTATGTCGTTCTCTGCGCACAAAGCATACGGCCCTAAAGGTGTAGGTGCGCTTTACGTTCGTCGTAAACCACGTGCTCGTTTAGAAGCGCAAATGCACGGTGGCGGTCATGAGCGTGGTATGCGTTCAGGTACACTTGCAACTCATCAGTTAGTGGGTATGGGTACTGCATTTAGAATCGCAAAAGAAGATTTTGAAAAAGATTTTGCACACATCAGCGCATTACGTAAACGTCTAATTGACGGCATTATGGCTGATATGGACGAAGTATATTTTAACGGCACACAAGATCAATCAGTACCGGGTATTGTAAACATCAGCTTTAACTTTGTTGAAGGTGAATCGTTACTTATGGCAGTAAAAGACATTGCGGTATCGTCAGGTTCAGCCTGTACATCTGCAAGCTTAGAGCCTTCTTATGTTCTACGTGCACTTGGCCGTAACGACGAATTAGCACACAGCTCAATTCGTTTCAGTATTGGTCGTTTTACTACCGAAGAAGAGATTGATTACACCGTTGAATTAATGAAAAACTCTATCGGTCGCCTACGTGAAATGTCTCCACTTTGGGAGATGCATCAAGAAGGTATTGATTTAGATTCAGTTGAATGGGCTCACCACTAATACTTAGTGATGTAAGCACATACCCTAGCAGGTAATGAGGATAGAATTATGGCGTACAGTGATAAAGTAATCGACCACGTAGAAAACCCACGTAACGTAGGTGCTCTAGACAAGAACGATCCGTCAGTGGCAACGGGTATGGTAGGCGCACCAGCATGTGGTGACGTAATGAAATTGCAAATTAAAGTATCGGATACTGGCGTTATTGAAGATGCAAAATTCAAAACCTACGGTTGTGGCAGCGCAATTGCCTCTTCTTCACTTGTAACAGAGTGGGTTAAGGGTAAAACACTTGATGAAGCAGCAACCATAAAAAACACTGATATCAGTGCTGAGCTAGAATTACCACCAGTGAAAATTCACTGTTCAATTTTAGCCGAAGATGCAATTCAAGCAGCAATTGCAGACTACAAAAGCAAACAAGCGAAGTAAGAAGAGAAACTCATGGCAGTGACATTGACAGATGCGGCAGCAAACCGCGTACAATCATTTTTAGCAAACCGCGGCAAAGGGTTAGGTCTGCGCGTTGGCATTAAAACGACGGGCTGTTCAGGTCTTGCTTATGTACTTGAGTTTGTTGACGAGTTAAACGAAGACGATGAAACCTTTGCGGCTAAAGGCGTTACTTTAATAGTTGACGCAAAAAGCTTAGTTTACATCGATGGCACAGAGCTCGACTACACTAAAGAAGGTTTAAATGAAGGGTTTAAATTTAATAACCCTAACCAAGCTGACGAGTGTGGTTGTGGCGAAAGCTTTACCGTTTAATTGCTACGTGTAATTGTATTTTGAAGCCCTGCAACTGTAGGGCTTTGTTATTTCTGAATATTACTGGTTGAAGCTATGCGTTACTTTGAATTATTTGCAGTGCCCGTTGATTATAATATTGATTTAGCAACGATTAATAAAAATTACCTAGAGTTGCAGCGTGCTGTACATCCCGACCGCCATGCCAATGCAAGCAGCCGTGATAAGTTAATGTCGGTGCAAAGCGCAGCTGAAATTAACGACGCCTTGCAAACACTTAAGCACCCAGTTAAACGTGCTGAGTATATGTTAAGCGAGCTGGGAGTTGATATTCGCGCTGAGCAACAAACACTGCAAGATCCATTATTTTTAATGCAACAAATGGAATTGCGCGAAGAGCTTGAAGAGCTTGCATCAGCGAGTGACCCGGATGCGGCCATTGCTAATTTTGAAAAACAAATAAAACAACTTAACGAGCAATACAGTGCACAACTTGCAGAACAGTTAGCAAGCAGCAACGAGCAACAGTACCAACTCGCTGCCGATAATATTCGTAAACTGAAGTTTGTTTATAAATTACGTGACGAACTAGAACGCATTGAAGACAGTTTATTTGACGATTAATTACTTGCTGTAAAGCGAGCAAAACGAGTTTAAAGAGCATTATGGCATTATTGCAAATTGCTGAGCCGGGGCAAAGCGCGGCACCACACGAACATAAACTAGCCATAGGTATTGACCTTGGCACTACTAATTCATTAGTTGCTACCGTACAAAGTGGCGAAGCGCGCACTTTAACAGATGAGTTAGGTGCGGCAATGTTGCCGTCGGTTGTTCGTTATCAAGCCGGTGGTATTACTGTGGGTAGCGATGCGGCTCAAGCTGCAACACAAGACCCTGCAAATACACTTATTTCGGTAAAGCGTTTTTTAGGCAAAACACAGGCTGAAATAGAGCAAAGCTACGGCCAATTACCGTATGAGTTTTGTGAAGATAATGGCTCGCTTGCCATTCAAACAGAGGCTGGAAAAGTCAGCCCAGTTAAAGCGTCAAGCCACATATTAGCCGCGTTGAAAGCGCGTGCAGAACAAAGTTTTGGTAATCAAGAAATTTTAGGCGCTGTTATTACCGTTCCTGCGTATTTCGATGATGCTCAGCGTCAAAGTACTAAAGATGCAGCAGAGCTTGCTGGCATTAATGTATTACGCTTGTTAAACGAGCCAACAGCGGCGGCTGTTGCCTATGGTTTAGATTCGGGCCAAGAAGGGATCATTGCCGTTTACGACTTAGGCGGTGGTACATTTGATATTTCTGTTCTTCGTTTACATCAAGGTGTGTTTGAAGTAATGGCAACTGGCGGTGACTCAAGCTTAGGTGGTGACGATTTTGATTCACTACTCGTTGATTACTTTAAGCAGCAAACCGGTGTGTCAGCGTTATCACCTTCGGTTTTACGTTTATTTATTAACAAAGCCAAAGCCTGTAAAGAAGCGTTAAGCCAATACGCAAAAGTAAATGTAGGGCTTGAGTTTGACGGGCAAAACCACACGGTAGAAGTAACGCGCGAAACATTTGACGAAATGGCTATGCCACTGGTTAAAAAAACACTGCGTTCGTGTCGCCGAGCTGTTAAAGATGCTGGCATTGAAAACGAAGAAGTTTTACAAGTTATTATGGTCGGCGGTTCAACGCGTATGCCACTGGTACGCAGCCAAGTACATAGCTTTTTTGATAAAGAACCGCTAACCTCAATCGACCCTGACCGCGTTGTGGCATTGGGTGCAGCACTGCAAGCAGACGTGCTCATTGGCAATAAGCCAGACTCAGATATGTTATTACTTGATGTACTGCCACTGTCGCTTGGACTCGAAACCATGGGCGGTTTGGTTGAAAAAATTATTCCGCGTAACACCACTATTCCGGTAGCGCGTGCTCAAGAATTTACGACGTTTAAAGATGGCCAAACGGCGATGTCTTTGCATGTATTACAAGGTGAGCGTGAGCTGGTTGACGATTGTCGTTCACTTGCTAAATTTAGCTTAAAAGGTATTCCACCAATGGCAGCTGGCGCTGCGCATATTCGGGTTACCTTTAAAGTAGATGCTGATGGTTTATTAAGTGTCTCAGCGATGGAAAAATCAACGGGTGTGCAAGCCGAAATTCAGGTTAAACCTTCGTTTGGTTTATCTGACGACCAAGTGGCTAACATGCTAAAAGAGTCGATGAGCAACGCAAAAGACGACATGCAAGCACGAATGCTTAAAGAGCAACAAGTTGAGGCTCTTCGTGTTATTGAGGCACTAAATGCTTCATTAGATGCTGATGGCGCGTTACTTGATGACGCTCAGCTTACAAATTTAAGAGCTGAAATTGCAGAGCTGGTAAAAGTGCGCGAAAATGCTCAACAACCTAGCGAAATTAAAGCGGCTATCGAAAAAGTAGATAACGCCAGTAGTGAATTTGCATCGCGCAGAATGGATGCATCAATTAAAAAAGCCCTAACGGGTCAGTCAGTAGACAACATTTAAGAGAGATTAGAATGCCACAAATTGTTTTTCTTCCACATCCTGAATTGTGTCCTGACGGCGCTGCAATTGAAGCACCTGAGGGGCAAACTGTGCTCGACGCGGCGCTTAAAAATGGCATAAGCATTCCACATGCATGTGAAAAGTCGTGTGCGTGTACTACGTGTCATTTAGTTATTCGTGAAGGGTTTGATTCACTTGATGAAAGTGACGACCTAGAAGACGATATGCTAGACAAAGCGTGGGGCTTAGAGCCTGAGTCGCGCCTTGGTTGCCAAGCAATAATTAGAGATGAAGACTTAGTGGTTGAAATACCTAAGTACAATCTCAATATCGTTAATGAAGAGCACTAGTTTTTAATTAACGACTAATCTATTAAAAGCCGCTGTTTAATACAGCGGCTTTTTTGTTTGTAAATTGTAGGCGTGACGAGTAAAGCTCGTAAGTTATTTTGTAGACGTAAAGAGTTAGCCTTGGCTCTATGCCACGCATTAAAAGCTAACCCCTAAAATATTTTTCGGAGGTGTACTTTGAGTAATCTAATTTTTTGTGACTCGTTTATTGATGGTGAATTTTATAAAACCAATGAACACTTTAGCGTTAACGATCCCGCTACCCAACAAAGTATTATTGAAGTAAGTGATATAGACGAGCAAGGCGTTAATAGCGCCATAACTGCCGCACAGGGCGCTTTTGTAAAATTAAAAAACACTAACGCCACTGAGCGTAGTGAAACACTAATGCGCTGGTATGAGCTTGTGATCAAGCACAAAAAAACACTAGCTGAACTAATGACCAAAGAGCAAGGTAAGCCGCTTAAAGAATCGCTGGGCGAAATAGATTACGGTGCAGGCTTTATAAAATGGTTTGCAGAAGAAGCTAAGCGAAGTTATGGCGATGTGATCCCACCTACCGACAATAACCACCGTTTAACCAGTTTTAAGCAACCTGTAGGCGTTGTAGCAGGTATTACTCCTTGGAACTTCCCGGTTGCTATGGTGACACGTAAAGTGGCGCCAGCATATGCTGCAGGCTGTAGTTTTATATTAAAGCCTTCTGAGCATACGCCGCTATGCGCGATTGCATTAGCATACCTAGCCGACCAAGCTGGCTTTGTTAAAGGGGCATTTAACGTACTTGTATCGCAAGACGCTAAAACAGTGGGAAAGATGCTCACTGACTCACATATTGTTCGCAAGTTTACTTTTACTGGCTCTACAGGTGTTGGTAGCCAATTACTTAAGCAATGTGCCGACACGGTTAAGCGTACCTCAATGGAATTAGGCGGCAATGCGCCGTTTATCATTTTTGATAATGCGGATCTGGATGATGCGATTGACGGGCTTATGGCGGCTAAATTTAGAAACAGTGGCCAAGCATGTGTAGCCGCAAACCGCATTTTTATTCAGCGCAGTATTTTAGATGAAGTGCTGAGTAAAATTACGCCTAAAGTAGCCTCATTAAAAGTAGCCAATGGGTTTGAAGAGGACGTAGATATTGGCCCCCTTATTTACCCAAAAGCGAAAGAGAAAGTGCAGCAGCTTGTGCAAGATGCACTTGATAAAGGCGCAGACCTAATAGGGGATAACAGCAGTTTAGGCGGCAGCTTTCAAAACCCGCTCATTGTTACTAACGTAACGACTGAAATGGATATATACCACGAAGAAGTATTTGGCCCTGTGCTAACGATCATCCCTTTTGATGAAGAAGCAGAAGTGCTTTCGCTTGCTAATGATGTTCCCTATGGTTTAGCCGCTTATTTTTATAGCCAAGATTTAAAACAAGTTTACCGCATTAGCGAAGGGCTTGAGTTTGGCATGATAGGCGTAAATGAAGGGGTAATATCAAACCCCGTTGCTCCGTTTGGTGGGGTAAAACAATCTGGCTTAGGGCGAGAGGGTGGACACCAAGGACTTAATGAATACCTGGAAGAAAAATACGTGTGTATCAAAATTTAATAGCAATCCGCGATTTTACGCTTCTTAAGGTTCTTAGGCTGTGTTTCGGTAACGTTTGTTTATTACAATAATATGGCGAAATCATGAACTTTTCTTTTTGCTATTGATACAGCAAGGACTAAGTGCTACCTTTGCCACATATTTTTTGTTAATAAAACAACACTAAAAACCAAATAAAAAGTAAAAGGATTTCTATAAGTAGAAATAACCCCGTGTGTAAATGCCACCGTAAGGTGGCATTTTTTTGTTCAGCGTCGTTAATTTTAGTAGGGCATTAACGGATTGGTTTATATCCAGGTAGGTTATTAAGGTCTACGTCATCAAGCTGTTCAGGGTTTGCATATTCACTAATGTAATTTTTGTACACGCCTGATTCGACAAATACAGCAAAAATATCAGGATCTAGGTGGTTTTTTTCAACCATAGTACCGAGTATAAATAAACACTCACTTACCGGCTTTGCCTTTTTGTAAGGCCTATCTACCGCTGAAAGTGCTTCAAATATATCGGTAATTGCCATTAACCGAGCAGGTATCGACATTTGCTCTTTGGTGAGACCCCTTGGGTAACCTGTACCATCGAGTTTTTCATGATGCCCTAATGCATACTCAGACACTTTACTTAAGTGTTTAGGGAACGGCAGGGCGTCTAAAATATTTTTAGTGACATCCATATGACGCTTCATGACATCATGCTCGCCAGCGGTGAGCGTTCCTCTTCGTATTGACAGGTTTTCAACTTCATCATCGTTAAGTAATGGTGTTTTTACGTCATTGATCACTAAATGATAGTGTTGTGCAATGCGTTCTATTTGGGCAAGTTCTTTATCGCCTAAAAACTCCCCACCCACATTAATGCGTTGTAATAAGGCGCGGTCCAGTGCAACCTGCTTAAGCTCGGTATCAAGCAGTCGTTCGAGTTGCTGCACCTCTACAGGCTTACCATTTTTCATTGCTGAGATTATTTGTTCTTGGTAGTTAATTTTTAAATCTCGGCTAATTATCTCAAATTTGGCGTCTATGAAGCTGATACGATCAAAAATGGTTTCTAATTTAGTTGCCTTTTCCATAATGTGATCGGGGGTGGCGATTTTTCCGCAGTCATGTAACCAGCCAGCTATATCTAATTGATGACGGTCTGAGTCGCTCATAGAAAATGACGCTAATGGGCCCTTGCTTATTGCATTTACCGCATCGGCCAGCATTAACGTTAATGCTGGTACACGCTTACAATGCCCACCGGTATGGGGAGACTTTTCATCGATAGCCATTGCAATAGTTTCAGCAAAAGTAGAAAACAACTCTTCCATTTCTTTAATTAGCGATGAGTTAGTTAATGCAATAGCCCCTAATGAAGCAAACGAGCGTATTAGCGTGACGAGCTCTTCACTAAAGGGAATAATATTATTGTTGCTATCTTTTACGTTTATAAGCTGTATCACACCTAAAATATCATCTTGGTGATCTTTTAAAGGAATAGTTAGCATTGATTGCGTGCGATAACCTGTGCGGGCATCCATTTCTCGCGCAGCGCTCATGTCAAAAGGCAGTGCAGCGTAAACATCAGGAATATTAATTACTTTGCCTGAATTAACAGCATGGGCAACGATTGCTCGTTGGTTTGGTTTGCCATCGATACACAAGTCAATATTGGGAAAGCTAACAAAACGATCTGAACCACCCCCCAAGTATAAGTTAAGTGATTTATTGATCACTGTTTCAAACTTAAGCTGATCATCTTCTGTAATCGAATAAATACTGCCTGCATCTGAGTTAGCGATAGACATAACAACTTGTAAAATTTCGTCTAACAGCAGTTGTGGCTCTTTTTCGGTAGTAAGGCGAATACTAATATCGATAAAGTGCTGAAGGTTTGTTCTGTCTTTAATGTGCTGGGGCATATTTTTGCTACTTTTTTGTATGTACGAAGGCACCATTCCAATCCTTAGCGAGTGTTTGTATATCTGTACTTTGTATTCTTTCTATGTAAACACGGTAAACGCCTGCGTTTAATACAGCGTTATTTTCTAATTGCTCAAATAAGCTGAGTGCATTTTCCCATTCTTTGTTATGGAAAAGCGTGATGGCTTTAAGCGAGTTATCTATTTCTTTAAGCTGTATTTTATTGAGCTTATTCGTATAATTTATGGGTTCATATAGTGCAATTGAGGTTTTTTTTCCAACCACCTGTACTTTATCTATGAGCCTAAAAGTAATTGCTGAGCAAGCTTGCATTGTTTCTTCAGTGACCAGAATAGCGACACCGTAAAACTTGGTCAAGCTTTCGACTCTAGCACCTAAGTTAACCGCATCACCCAAAACTGTATAGGCTTTACGATATATTGAACCCATGTCTCCTACATTCATATCGCCAGAGCTCAAGCCTACTCCAATACTAATTGCAGGAAGGTTTTGCTGTGCAAACACGGCGTTTATTTCTATTAGGCCTTCATTCATTGCTAAAGCCGCTTCTACGCCGTGTTGGGCGTGGTCTTTATCTATTAACGGGGCATTCCAAAATGCCATGACCATATCGCCAACGTATTTGTCGATTGTGCCATTATTATCAAATATTATTTTAGTAATAGAGCTTAAGTATTGGTTTAAATACTCACTTAATTGATGAGCCGACATGCTCTCAGACAGTGACGTAAAACCTCTTATATCGGCAAATAAAACAGTCATGTTTCTGCGTTCGCTTGTTTTAGCTAGGTTACCGCCTTGCTCTATAAGCTGGTTGATACGTTCTGGTGGTACATATTGGTCAAACATCGTTTTTATTTTTTTGCTGTGTTTCATTTCAGCAATAGAACCAACAATAATGTAATAGCTAGCCAAAAGAGTGGTGAGTAATAAGGTCATGAATAAAGGAAGGCTCACCTTTTGTGCTGACCACAAATAAAAATTTATAGCGACGACAACACCAGCAACAATAATTGAGAGTGCCAAAATAAAACGTGCGGTTTTGCCAATACTAAAAAACGACAGCACAAGGCCAGTAATAATAATAATGATCAAACTGGCGCCAAGTGACCAACTCGGTTTTGAAGGAAGTAGCTGTGGGTTCATGAGTCCTTCAAATATATTGGCATGAACTTCAACTCCCGGGTATTGTAAGCCGACAGGTGTGGATCGTAAGTCAGCCAACCCCACAGCAGAGGTGCCAATAAACGCGACGCTTCCTTCAAGCTCTTTCAAGCCAACTCGTTGGGTTAGCACATCGGTTGCTGAGTAATATGGAAAGCTTCGAGCAGCCCCTTTATAAGGAATAAGTACTTGTCCGTATTCATCGGTTTGGATCCATTTATTGTGAAACTTAATGCCTTCAAATAGGGTTATACCATTTGATGTCGTTGAGCGTGTTTCTATTGTGTTGGCTAATGTGTACAAACGGGCGGCCTCTAGGGCCAACGAAGGGTAAAGGGTATCACCTACACGATTAATCAATGCTGCTTTTCGTATAAAGCCATCTTCATCACTATGTGCATTAATAAAACCTTGGCCTGATGCGGCATTTTGTAACTGAGGGATATTAATAATAGCACCCGGGTAGTCATTAATTTGCGAGTTGATGTGATCATCTTCTCGCCAAACCACGCTACTTTTAGATGGCGCTTTATGCTCACTTAATTTGTCGTTAATTAATAAAAACCCTAAGGTAATATCATTTTTTGCCAGCGCTTTAGCCAACTTTGTATCGGCATCTACTTGTTGTTTTATTGTCGAAAGGGGGGTCGAATACTTTGCCGAAAAGTCAGGAAGTTCAGTCATGATTTTAGTGACTGGGTTTACTTCAGGCTCCGAAAAAAATATATCGAAGGCGATAACAATAACACCAGCGTCAGTCAATTTAGTTACTAGCTCAGCTACTTTAGAGCGACTCCAAGGGAAGCGCCCCTGTTCTTGCATGCTTTTTTCATCAATATCGATGATCACTACAGATTCATTTACTTTTCTTGGTGTCTCTGCAAGGGTTAGTTGTAAGCGTGAATCGTAAATAATCCCTTCAACTCGGTTTAAAAGTTTAGCTACAGCGCCTGTCGAAAAAAATTCAATAGATGCTATGAGTAATGTGATCAATACACCAATATAAAAATGCTTTGATGTTATTTTTTTTAATAGGTTAATAGTCAAAGCTCCTAGCGCATTTAAAATTCAAAAACGCGCCCCTCTTTACCACATTCAATACGCACATCCTTGCCGTAGCTTGTTTGTAAATAACGTTCTATTTCGATAAGTTGCTCATCGGTTCTTGATGGATCGTGACTGATTATCACCATGTTTTTGACTTTCGCTTTTATTGCAAGTTGAGCAACTTGGTCAATAGTGCTGTGGCCCCAGCCATGTTTTAATGGTAAGTCAGCATCAATAAGTTGAGCGTCATGTATAAGTAAATCGGCCCCTTCTATAAATGCTGCCCACTCGCTAATACTGGTTTTAGTTTGCTGAGGTGGGTTAAGCTCGTTGTCGGTCACATATGCCACCTTCGCGCCATCAGCAATTAAGCAATAAGCAGTTCCGCCACCAGGGTGATTCAGCGGTGCGGTGGAGATAGAAAAACCATTAAGGTTAAATTGCGTTTGCGCCGAAAGCTCAGTATTGAGCGTAATGTTTGACGGTAAATCTTGATGGCGTACAGGGAAATAAGAGCCACTCATTTGTTTTAAAATAGCGTGTTGGCTACCTTTATCCTCAACATCACCTGCAACAATTGTTATATCGCGATTTGCTTGATAAATAGGTTTAAAAAAAGGAAAGCCCTGAATATGATCCCAATGATTGTGAGTGAGCAAAATATAGATGGGGCTTTGCTGCTCGAGTAAATAATCTCCAAGTTTTGCTATTCCTGTGCCCGAGTCTAATATCAGTGCACTGCCATTATTTTTTGTCACATAAGTACACGATGTATTCCCACCATATAGGTGGGTATCGCTACCGGGTGTAGGCATTGAGCCTCTTACCCCAAATAATTCGACTTTCATTTATGGCTCAACTCCATCCGGATAAAAATCAAACTTAGATACACTAATATTATTTGAGTTACCATTATCGCAAGTGCTACTTAAGGCTATTTGCGTGTCAGTTTGTAGAATCAACGAGGTAAATACGAGTGAATTTGTACACAGGTTAGCTTGGTAATAACCAACTCCACTAGTACCAAATGTGTTATCAAGCTCACCATTTGTAGTAATTCGTGCAATTACGCCCTGGTTGTTACTAGTACCGACTAATATAAGTTTATCAGTGCTATCTAGCTTGGCACCTTTAATTAAAGTATTGCCGGTTGCAGCTAAACTATATTGGCCAACGCCATTGCTAGCAAAGCTTGTATCTAATGAGCCTGACGAAAGCAGGCGCACAACATTCGCTTTATCAGGTGTAGCGACTAAATTTGCGACTAAATAGATTGCGCCAGATGAGTCGGTTAGTACACTGGCTACTTTATTGTTGATGTTAGGCGTATCGGTACCTGAATATCTAAACAACTCATTGCCGGTTAAGTTAAGTTTGAGCGCAATTAATGCTGAATCAGCACCTGTTACTAATTTACCAGCAATAAAAATCTCATTGTTATCAATGTGAATTTTAGAAAAATCCTCACCCGTTAACCCTAATAAAACGCCTTCAGTGCCAAAGCTTGTAGCAAGTACCCCTTGCGCTGTGAGCATCATTGCAAATGACTGTGCGTTTCCAGATTGCGTTGCAGTACCCACTGCAACAATATTGTTACTATTGGTTATTGCTATATCTGATAATGTAAGCGCCTCGGTATTTTCAATGTTGGTTATATATATGCCGTCGGTTGCAAATGTTGTGTCGAGGGAGCCGTCTTGGTCCACTTTAGCTACAAAACCTTGCGAGCCATTGGTGGTTTTTTTAGTACCAGCAAGTAATAAGTTGCCATTGTTTAATTCAGCTAACGCAACGTGTTGCGAGTTTAACTCTATGGCAATTTCTTTGTGGCCCGTTTTACTAAAGCTTGTATCTATTGCGCCTGTGCTGGTAAAACGGGTTAATACTAATTTTATTACACCGTTTGTTTCGGCTGTTGAGGCAAGCATATATTTACCTGCTTGAGCGCCATTACTAAGTTGTATCAATTTCATTGATTTATCGTTTGACGCTTCGCTTATTTCATCAACTGTTAAATAACCTGTGCTATTGAAATTAGTAAACAATGAGGCTTGATCGGTTATTGCTCCAATAAATGGTTTAGCGTTGGTGTCGTCATCAATGCCGGCTACCCATAAAGTATCGTTAGAGTCGATAGACGTTGTGTTTACAATTTGTTTAGCATTTATATCCGAAAGAATGCTAACTCCAGACTCACCGTAAGTATCATCAAGTAAACCGGTTGAACTAATTACGCGAGCTGTAAATACGTGTTCTGCATTAGGAACACCCGTTGTGCCCGAGAGCATTATTTCATTTTTAATTGGCTCGTATTGGATACCCGTTACTTGATCGCCTCCATTACCCGCGCCGCTGTTGCCATCAATGTCATAAATAGCAATTCCATCGGTGTCAAAACTGGTCACGAGCTCGCCATTTTTATCAATCGCTAACACAACAGCTTCTTTTTCGCCTGTTTGCCGTGTCATATAGCCACCTGCAAAAGCTGTAAAATTAGAATCAGCTAAACCCCCAATGGCAAATAGCTCATCGTCTTTATTATTACCTGGCTGGCCTAAGTCACTTGATAAGTTAATGATAAGCGGATCGCCCCCATTAAAATTACCATCGTTATCTCCATTTGCTTTTAAATAACGCAAAAGTGAGTTTTTAGTACCATCAGCATCGGTAACGCTACCCACAACTAAATAGTCTGAGTTTTCAAAGTTTTTAACTGCGTGGCCTTCATCATCACGATTAGCACCACTTACATCAACGATAGCGGGTGTAGAGTTTTCAAATGACAAATCGTCGGTTTTATAATGTATCCATAGGCTATCGGTTTGAGCACCATCAAAGTGCTTGCCTACAGCAAGTAATTTATTGCCGTCAATTTCAAGGTCATTGATAACCGTGGTACTGTTAAACGTTGTACATTTTATACCCGTGCTACTTTCCCCATCATCATCGTCATCATCTGAGCCTGTTCTTAATGTTCCTGCAAGATCCATTTTAAGTACGCATGCTTCATTATTACTGCCATCAAAACTAGAGTAGGAAATAAATAAATCGGTGCCGTCGGAAATAATGGCAGTGGCTTCTTCATCTTGTTCTAAATCAAGTATTTTAGTGCCAGTGGTATTAAATGCGGTGTTTGCACCGCCGTTATTAGTGTACGAAACAATAAGAATGTCTTTGTCTGCATTATTGGTAAAGCCCACAAAATATAAGTTGTTGTTAAGCGCTATGCTGTCATTAAATTGCCCACTTGAAAATACGCTGCCTAGATCGAGCTGCCCTGAAATAGGGCGACCAAATGATGCATCTTCAATAGGGATTAGTGGCTCGGCAACATCAATTATATTAACCGTGATATTAACCGCAGTGGTTTCATTAGGGGTGCCGTTATCTGTTACTTGAATATTTAATATATATTGAGTTTTGGTTTCATAGTCAAAAGGGGTTTCGCCATTCACGCTTAAAATACCAGATGATGCATTTAAGCTAAATAAAGCAAAATCACCGCCGGCTAATACGTAAGTTAAATCTTGGTTTTCATTATCAGTTGCAACAATGGTTCCTATAATGTCGGAATCTGTCGCGTCCTCATTAATGCTAAAGCTTTGTTCAGCAACTATGGGCGCATCATTGATTGGGTTGATGGTAATGGCTAATGTGCTGCTAGCCGTTCCACCGTTATTATCGCTCGCAGTGTAAGTTACCGTTGCAACACCGTTAGCATTAGCAGCAGGCGTGTACTGAATTTGGTTATTTACAATAGTTGCTGTGCCTACATCAGCGCTCGCGGTACTTATTGCTAAGCTATCGCCATCCACATCTGAATCGTTAGCCAGTACATCAATAGTAATAGGCGCTGCATCTTCATCCATAGTTGCAGTATCGGCAGTGGCAACGGGTGCATCGTTGATTGGGTTGATGGTAATGGCCAATGTGCTGCTAGCCGTTCCACCGTTATTATCGCTCGCAGTGTAAGTTACCGTTGCAACGCCGTTTGCATGAGCAGCAGGCGTGTACTGAATTTGGTTGTTTACAACACTTACAGCACCCACATCGGCAGTGGCGTTACTGATTACTAAGCTATCGCCATCCACATCTGAATCATTAGCGAGTACATCAATAGTAATAGGCGCAGCATCTTCATCCATAGTTGCAGTATCGGCAGTGGCAACGGGTGCATCGTTGATTGGGTTGATGGTAATGGCCAATGTGCTGCTAGCCGTTCCACCGTTATTATCGCTCGCAGTGTAAGTTACCGTTGCAACACCGTTTGCATTAGCAGTAGGCGTGTACTGAATTTGGTTGTTTACAATAATTGCTGTGCCTTCATCAGCGCTCGCAGTACTAATTACTAAGCTGTCGCCATCTACATCAGAATCGTTAGCGAGTACATCAATAGTAATAGGCGCCGCATCTTCGTCGATAGTTGCGGTATCAGCGGTTGCAACGGGTGCATCGTTGATTGGGTTGATAGCAATCGCTAATGTGCTGCTAGCCGTTCCACCTTTATTATCACTTGCAGTGTAAATCACCGTTGCAACGCCGTTTGCATTAGCCGCAGGCGTGTACTGAATTTGGTTGTTTACAATAGTTGCAGTGCCTATATCAGCACTCGCAGTACTAATTACTAAGCTGTCGCCATCCACATCTGAATCGTTAGCGAGCACATCAATAGTAATAGGCGCTGCATCTTCATCCATGGTTGCAATATCAGCGGTGGCAACGGGGGCATCGTTTATTGGGTTGATGGTAATGGCTAATGTGCTGTTAGCCGTTCCGCCATTGTTATCGCTTGCAGTGTAAGTGACCGTTGCAACACCGTTTGCATTAGCCGCGGGCGTATATTGAATTTGGTTGTTTACAATAGTTGCAGTGCCTACATCAGCGCTCGCGGTACTTATTACTAAGCTGTCGCCATCCACATCTGAATCGTTAGCGAGTACATCAATAGTAATGGGTGCCGCATCTTCATCCATGGTTGCGGTATCGGCAGTGGCAAAGGGCGCATCGTTGATTGGTAAAATAGTAATGCTCAGTGTTGAAGTCGCATTTGCATCTTGCGCATCTTTTATTGAATAAGTCACCGTTGCTTCACCATTTGCATCGGGGGCGGGTGCGTACTGAATTTGATTTTCAACAATTAGCGCAGTGCCACTGTCGGCAGAGACTTCGCTCAATATTAAGCTGTCGCCATCAATATCCGAATCATTGGCTAAAACGTCAATGAGCAATGCAATTGCGTCTTCATTTATGGTTGCAAGGTCAGCGTTTGCAACGGGTGCATCATTTACAGGCGTTACAATAATCGTAACACTTGCGGTACTGTCTTTCTCACCAGGAGAGCCATTTTCATACCCATCAGTAATACTGTAGGTAAGAACAGTTTGCCCAGAAAAGTTGGCCGGCGGGGTATATTCAATTTGCCCATTAACAATACTTGCTGAGCCAAGTGTGCTATTTACATTAAATAGTGTAATGGTATCGCCGTCAGCGTCTGTGTCATTTGCTAGTACATTAAGCCGTGTTGCGCTGCTATCTTCGGCTATGGTGAACTGATCATCGCTTGCCTCAGGGAACGTGTTATTTCCACTTTCACTCAGGGTTACTTGAGCGTTTGCGGTTAAGCCCTGATCGTTTGAAATTGAATAAGAAAAACTATCGACCCCAGAAAAATCAGCATTGGGTTGATAAGTGAATGAACCATCACTATTTAAATTGAGCGTGCCGTTTTGAGGCGCTGTAACAGGTACGGTATCAACAGTAAGTTCACCAGTTTCTATATTAAAATCGTTGGCTAGTAGGCCACTTTCAGCTGAGACTGAAAATAGATTGTTTCGGCTAAACTGATATGCGTCGTTTTGCGCAACCGGGTTATCAGGCTGGCTATTTACAATGATAGTCACAGTCGCTGTGGCACTCGCACCCTGAGAGTCAATAGCTGCATATTGAAACTGGTCTACCCCATTAAAGTTAGCGTCAGGTATGTAACTAAAGCTGCCATCAATGCTAAGCAAAAGTTGCCCGTGAGTAGGTGCAACTATAAAGGTGTCGTCTACCGTAAATGTGTCACCGTTAGGATCGGTATCATTGCTAAGTACACCATTTTCTGCAGAGATAACAAGCGTATTATCTTCGTTTACATTATAACTATCGTTATTAGCAACGGGGGCCGAGTTAGTATTGGTGCTTACAATAAATACAGTTGCTGTAGCTTCACCGCCTTGGTTATCAATAACTTTATATTGAAAGCTATCTTCACCTTGCATATTTGGTTCGCCTTGGTATTCAAAGCTACCGTCAGCAAATAAGGTTAGCTGTCCGCGCAGCGGCTCATTAACAGGCGCTACATCAACCCTTAGTTCATCTAAATCAACATCGCTATCATTACCTAACAAACCGGGAGCTGAAACAGTTAACGTACCATCATTTGAAATATTATAGGTATTGTTTAGGGCATTAGGCGCATCATTAATTGGGTTGATAGTTATTGCCACAACCGCGGTGTCGGTTCTGCCTAGCTCGTTAATAATTTGATAGCTAAATGCATCTTCACCATTAAAGTTAAACGCAGGCTGATAAGTAAAATCACCCGATTCGGTCATAGTTACTGAGCCATGGGAAGGGGTTACTAATACTTGTGTATTAGCACGCAGTTGTCCACTATACGGATTCGTATCGTTTGTTAGTACATTGCCTTGCAGGGCAGTATCTTCATCAATTTCAAATAAATCGTTGTTGGCTGTAGGAGCAAAAGCAAGTTCTCCACCTAGGGGAGCTATGTTTATTAAGTTAGAAAACCCACTTTCACCGCTACCATCTATGCCTGTTATAAGAGCTTGATAGCTTTTGTTTGTAATCGTGTTTGGTATTGTAAAAAAAGGGTCTGAAATGCTTAAAAATTGCTGGCCATTTTCAAGTTCATCAACATTAGAAGGCGACACACCCGGTTGCGTGGCAATGTATACGTTATAACGGTTTAGCTCAGTGTTGGCTTGCCAAGTAAGGTTAATACCTTGATCTTCTCGTTGAGCTGTTACTCCTACAATTTGATGAGGCTGCCAGCTAAACGTAATTGCATCGGCAAGAACTTGGTTTTGCAGTGTATCTGTTATCCATATTTCTAAGCGTAATTCTCCGGCACTTACACCATAAATAGATGGGCTTAACCCAATAACAGAACGCTCGTATTCATTACCACAATCAGATGAGCAAATAGGTAGGCTTTTATTAACGCTGGGTAATACTAAGTTTATTTCGCTAATGCCATCGGGATCGCGGGCGTTAAGTAAAAATGAAACATTACCCTGTACTGTTTCTGTTTGAGTAAAGCCAATAGTAGCTTGCGAGTTTGCTATAGCTGAGCCCACAGCGCCGCGACTCGCGGTATTTTCACCTAAAATCTGTATTTGTGTTGTTTTATTACTGGCTAAAACGCCCGCTAAATTTACAAAACTTGCAACGGCTGGTGGGTTAACTGTAGATGTAGGCGCTTGCGCTGACGCTTGAGGTTGTTGCTCATCTGAGCCTCCGCAAGCACTTAGTGCAAACATCATTGAACCAAGCAAAAAGTGTTTTTTGGCGGTCATTATTTAATACTCCAAAATAAAAGCGGTCTATCCAATGTGTTTACGGTTCTAAAATAAAAGAACCGCTCGCGTTTACATCTGGATTATTAATTTCACTCAACTGAAAGTTACCTATAATGGTGTCTAGGTCATTTAAAAACACCGCGTCTATATCACCTTGTGCTTTATTGTTTCCGTATGAGGCAAACGTAACAGCTAAATCAAGTTCACTTAGATTTATTAAACCACTGTACGCGGCATACCATGTACCACCTGCATCATTAAAGCTAATTTCGCCATCGGGCACTGTTCCATTGTCAAAATCAACGGCCATAGTCATAGAAAAGTCGGTAACGCCTCCTGCACTTGAAGCCACACTAAAATCAGAAGCGTTGTAGTTAAAAATACCTTGGCGCTGAGCTATTTGGTCAACTAAAAAGGCGTTATCTACAGCCTGAAATTGCTGCTCAGAGTATGCGTCTGCTGTGCTATCATCTTCTATGATTGTGTTGTTTGTTGAGGCTGTTTGAGTTTGCTCTGTTTCTTCACTTTCGCTATTAGGCTCAATAGTTGCAACGGTTTGATCAAATACAGCTGCGGCACGCGTTGTTGTAAAAACATCACCAGTACTTGTAATTTGTGCAAACGAAAACGCTTCATTATCACCAAGCGACAGCACGTTATTATTTGTAAGTGTTAGGTCGATTGCACCATCCCATACAGCTATAAATACATCACTACCTACTAGCTGCACTTCAAAGTGCGTGCCACGAATACCAATTGACCCCACAGGGGTTTTGACGTCATAAGCACCGCCATTTTTTTTGATAACGCCAGATATAGAACGCAGGCCGCCTTTGAGTAACTCAATAGATGCAGACCCTTGTTGTGTGTTTTTATCAAACTGGTAATTGGCTATATTAAGTTCTGAATTTTCTTTTAAAGAAATTAAACCGCCATCTAACATTGAAAACTGCGCTTTACTTTGGTTGCCAGTCATTATTCGGTCTATACCAAAAACAGTATCACGACGCTGCAATTGACGTTGTTGGGTTGCCTCATTTGTTGCTAATACAGAACCACGGGCCAAAATTGTTTTACCCGCAGGCTCACTTGCTTGCGCATAAAAATTTACACAAAGTAAGGCGGTAATGATAGGAAGTATGTGTTTCATAAATACCTTAAATTAAAATGAGTAAGAGGCGCTTAAATTAATGTCTAAACGGTCGTATTCGAACAAAGCAATATTGCTGCTTTTATCCTGGTAGTTAGTGGTTAGTTGCAACGCAAAATCACGACTAACTAAGTAGCGAACAGTAGCCGAGAGCATAAGTAGATTATCGGCACGTTCTTGCAAAAATAAAGGATGATCTTCTTGATAATTAATCCATTGGTAACCAGCAAGTGAAAGTAATTGCCAATTTTTGGCTAATTGAGTGTTGGCTTGGTAGTACACACTGGTGCTTTGGCGACTATTGAACTCTCCCTGAGTTAAGTCTGCGTCTTCATTTTTAACATTGACACTAAAGCGGTTAAACCAATGCTGTGTTGAATAACTTACTCCTGTATTAATCGCATAAAATGTATTATCGAGCTTGTCGTCAAACCGGTTGTTTAATTCCCCCCCACTGAGCGCTGCAAAAAGGGTAATACCGTCTGATAACGCAAAATCAGCCCCCAAGGTAATAGCCGACTCAGTTCTATAAAGTTCTGAATCAAGCATTAAAGGCGTTGTTGAAGCCTGAACGTGCCAATTAATACTTCCAATATCATAATTGTATGCAGCACTAAAATGGGCATTAACTCTGTCATACTGACTAAGTTCGGCGAATTTATACCATCCAGCGTTAGCGTTTATTACTACAGTGCTTTGTTGGTTAATAGGGTAAGAGTATTTACCTGAGTAATTAAGCTTAGCGTAACTATCATCTGTGCTTTTGCTTTCAGGAGATAATAAAAATTCCCCAATTTCAGGAATAATAATTGTATCTTCTGTAGTGCCTGCATTTACGTTGCCATCAACACCTAACGCAAACTCAATATTTTGAGAATAAAAATCACCTGCTCGTTTACTTTGTAAAGCGACCTTATCTAGCAATGCCCGTGCAGAGGTTTTTATAGTGTTTGGCGCCATAGATGAGTTAACAAGTATTAAGGCTTGATTTTGTGCAGCAGGAAAGTTTTTTACCAACATATAAGCGCGAGCTAAAAATAAACGCGCTTCATACCACTTTGGGTTGCTTTCAATGGTGCGCTCAAAAGCAAAAATAGCCTCAGCAGTATGATTTAACTTTAAAGCAGAAACGCCTAACAAAAAATCATAAGTGGGCTCGCCTAAATACTGGTTTTGTTCGTGGCTTAGCTGGTAGGCTTGATGAAATTTTTTTTCAGAGACTAATTTTTGTACATCGATTAAAAACTGACTGTAGCTGTTAATATTTTGTGCAATAGAACTAAAACTGAGGGCGGTTAAATAACTACATAGGAAAAGCTTTAGAATCGGTTTAATCATACTTAGTTATATATCTTGAAAAGTGTAGATATATTTTACAGTAAAAATAGGTTTTGAACAGAAAACAAGCGGTTTTTAATGAAAATACATAATAAATTCAATGATATTTAATTTTAAGCATAAATATCAATTCATCGAAGATAATATAGGGCTAACAAATTTGAATATAAGCGGGTTTAAAAAGTTTGTGTAAGATTAACGTTGTAGATTTTATTTACAGAGGGAGATTGGTATAGAAAAAATGGGGCGATTGACGGGGCTTGAACCCGCGACAACCGGAATCACAATCCGGGGCTCTACCAACTGAGCTACAACCGCCACTACACACCTTGTTTGGTGTGGCGCGCATAATACATAAAATAATAAACCTTGTGAAGCCTTAAATTAAAAAAAATTAAATTTAAAAATAAAATCTAAAAATTCACTCTCGTACAGCGAAAGTTCAGTAATGCTTCTTCAAGCTATGCGCGATTAAAAACTATAAACAATTCGCCATATATATAGTATGAATTCATTAATAAATGAGAACAAATTGTAAATTAATGTATAATGCTATCCGGAAAAATACTAATCAAAAACATTTGGAGTAAACATGGATTCAGTACTTAATTGGCTTAATGATAACTCAGGCTTAATTTTACACTATAGTATTCAAGCAGTTGTTGCGCTTATTATCTTTTTAATAGGTAGTAGGGTTGCTAAGTTTTGTTCAAACTTAACAGAAAAGGGCTTTGCGAAAAAACAAGTAGATAAAGCGGTTGGCTCTTTCGTAGCAAGTATTGTGTATACCCTTGTATTTGCACTAACAGTACTAATGGCGCTTTCGCAAATTGGTATTGAAACAACGTCATTCATTGCTATTTTAGGTGCAGCCGGCTTAGCGGTAGGTTTAGCGTTACAAGGTTCACTGTCTAATTTTGCGTCGGGTGTACTAATCATTTTACTTCGTCCGTTTAAATCGGGTGATTTTGTAGAAGCCGGTGGCAAATCTGGTACGGTTAAAAAAATCGAAATATTCTCTACAGAACTTCGCACACCAGATAATAAAGTAATTATTGTGCCAAACTCTCAAATTATGTCAGGTGCGATTACAAACGTATCGCGCGAATCAACTCGCCGTATCGATTTAGTAATTGGTGTTGGTTACGATGCTGATTTACGTCAGGCAAAAGAAGTATTAAAATCAGTACTTGATGCAGAAACACGCTTACTTACAGACCCTGCTTATACCGTAGCTGTTTCTGAACTAGGTGATTCAAGCGTTAACTTTGTTGTGCGTCCTTGGGTTAATGCTGCTGACTACTGGCCTACATATTTTTCATTAATGGAAAATATTAAAATTGCACTAGACGACGCAAATATTTCAATTCCATTTCCGCAAATGGATGTTCATTTACACAAGCAAGACTAATTTTTAGTATTAAATAGGTTATTTTTAATGAAATTAAAGCTTTTATCAGTGTTAGTTGCAGCATCTGCTGCGACTAACGCTTTCGCTGAAGATACAGAGCAAAAAACGTGGGAAGTTACCAGTGAGCTTGGTGCTATTGTTACCAGTGGTAACACTGAAACAACAACGCTTAAAGGTGGTATTAAAGTACAACACAACCTAGAAAGCTGGAACAACGAGTACAAGCTTGACGGAATCTACAAAGAAGATGAAGTTGATGATGCTAACGGTAAAAAAGTTACTCAACGTACAAACGAAAAGTACTCAATTTCGGCCCAAGGTAACTACAAATTAAATGAAGAGCATTCTCATTTATTCATTTATGGTTCACACGTTTCAGACTACTTTGGCGCATACCGCAGTGAGTCTGTAATTTCAGCGGGTTATGGCTTACGTTTGTTAAATGAAAAAACAATGTGGTTAAGCGCAGAGATTGGTCCGGGTTACAAATACTTTGAATACCCAGATGACAGCACTGAAGTAGATGAAAATGGCAAACCACTTGCTGGTGAGTTTGAAGGTGAAGTGATTGCCCTTGGTAAATTAGACTACAATTGGCAAATTTCTGATAATGCACGTTTTACGCAGCTAGTGGCGGTTGAATACGGTGACACGAACACTAAAACACGTTCAGAAACGGCATTACTTGCTAAAATTAATGGCTCTCTACAAATGAAAGTGGCTTTTAATGTTACCAACAACTCAGACGTTGCTGATGACAAAGAAAGCACAGACACAGAGACGTCATTTACACTAGTTTACAGTTTTTAACCAAAACCATTAAATTAGTGACACTAAAATGACAAAAGGGGCGAAAGTCCCTTTTTTATTTGCCTCAGATTAATGTATTATAGCCACCAATTTTGGTTGTAGACCTAGGGATATACCTACTCGTGAAAGTTTTTACACAATTATTAAGTGCTTTTGTTCTTTTATTTAGCATCAACGCTATGGCTTTTACGCCAACTGCTTCGCAGCTAGAGCAATTTAAAAAACTACCTAAATCACAGCAAGAAGCCTTAGCTAGGCAGTATGGTGTTGACCTTTCTTCAATCACAGGATCAAATCAACCAAGCAATCAAACACAAACCAGTCAGCCAACGATTGGCGAACGCGAAGAACCACAGCAAGCAGAACTCAGCGATGACGAGCGCTTTAATCCAAAAAAAGATGAATTAAAACCATTTGGTTATTCACTGTTTGCCGGTGAGCCAACCACTTTTATGCCAAATGAAAGCGCAGCAGTTCCTGATACTTATTTAGTCGGCCCTGGGGATCAGTTAAACATTAACTTTTATGGTAAAGAAAGTGAAAGTTTTGATGTTACAGTCGATCGTGAAGGCAGAATTAGCATTCCTGATTTAACACCAGTCCAAGTAGCAGGCTTAACGTTTGCAGAAGTAAAAGCGCTTATTAATGCTAAGGTAGAGCAAGAAGTTATTGGCGTAAAAGCGTTTGTATCGCTTGGGCAGTTACGCAGTATGCGTATTTTAGTATTAGGTGAGGCTTACAAACCGGGTAGCTATAGTGTTTCGTCTTTAACCACCGTATCGCATGCATTATTTGTCAGTGGTGGTGTATCTGACATTGCTTCTCTTCGTAATATTCAAGTTAAACGCGCTGGTAAAGTGGTTAGTAACTTCGATTTATACGATTTACTGATCAAAGGTGATAGCAGTAAAGATATAGTATTAAAACCTGGGGACGTTGTATTTGTACCTTCTGTTGGTTCACAAGTAACGGTTGAAGGCCTTGTAAAACGCCCGGCTATTTTTGAACTTAAACAAGGTGAAACAGCTAAACAACTTTTAAACATGGCCGGCGGATTAAAACCAGAGGCTTATGCTAAAAACGTGGTTGTTGAGCGTTTTAATAATCAGCGTAAAGAAATACTCTCTGTTGATTTTAGCAAAAGTAACATTAACTATATTCCACAAGATGGCGATCGAGTTCGTTTTAATTCGGTAAGTTCACAATACGAAAATTCAATTAGCCTAATTGGTACTGTTGCACGCCCAGGTAACTATCAGTGGTACCAAGGTAAACGCATTTCAGACGTACTTAAGTCTGTGCGTGGCGATTTACTCCCCCAAGCAGATTTAAGCTATGGTTTATTAATTCGTGAAACAAACATTAATGGTGACATAGAAGCGCACCAGTTTGACGTAGCGCAAGCGATTATTAAAAACACTGACAATAACCTAGCGCTAAAAGCTAATGATAAAATCATTGTATTTAGCCGCTTTGAAGAAAAAGAAATAGAAAAAACAGCGCTTGAAAACATGGCGCTAAGCCAAGAACAACAAGAGCAACAATTTAAAGCTGAGCAATGGCATAAGTTTAAACAAAAAGAGTTTGAAAAATACATCGGTATAAGTCAAAAAGATGAAACTATTAAAAAAAATCAGCAAGGGCTTACAATTGCTGATTTCTCAAAACGTAAAGCGAATCAACAATCGCAAGAATTAAAAGCAGAAGACTATGCTTTTTTTAGTCGCCATAACTTACTTCTTCCTATTATCGAAAAGTTAAAACAGCAAGCATCAATATCGCAAGCTATGCAACTAGTTGAAATTAACGGTAACGTCACTTACCCGGGTATTTACCCTCTTACAGTGAGTGGCGAAGTAGCCGACTTAGTAACCGCAGCCGGTGGCTTATTAGAATCGGCTTATACTAAACAAGCTGAAATAACGCGCATTGTTTTAGGTGATGCCTCTCAGGTAGAACATGTACGATTTGATCTTGAAAGTGCACTAAAAGGTGAATCACAAAACAATATTACCCTTCGTAGCAAAGACAGCATTAACATTTTCTCGATTCCTAACTGGCAAGAAAATGTAAAGGTAGAGCTAAAAGGCGAACTGAAATTCCCGGGTACCTACACTATTCGCCGAGGCGAAACGCTCACTGATTTACTTAAACGTGCAGGTGGATTTTCTGATTTTGCAGAACAAAACGCAGCAATATTTACCCGTGTTTCTATAAAAGAGCAAGAGCAACAACAGCTTGCTCGTTTATCAACCGAGCTTCGCCGCGATATTGCTTCTAAAAGCTTCCAAAACTCAGTTAGCGGTAACTCTCTTTCATACGATGAGATGGATAAACTACTAAACGATTTAGCTAGTGTTGAAGCGGTAGGACGTTTAGTTATTGATTTACCATTAATAGTAAATAACCAACAAAACTTAGTACTACAAAATGGCGATACGCTTTACGTACCAAGTAAGCGTGATTCTATAAGCATTATTGGTGAAGTTAACTATTCTACATCGCATCTTTATAAAGCTGGTGTAAGTGTTGATGATTACATTGACCTAAGCGGCGGCCTTAAAGAGCGAGCTGCAGAAGACCGCATTTACATTATTAAAGCCAATGGCTCTGTTGAAATTCCAAATACAGGAGGCTGGTTCGCGGCTAATAATGCAAACCAGTTAGAGCCAGGCGATACAATAGTGGTACCAATGGATGCTGGGCACATGGATAAGCTAACACTGTGGAGCACAGCGACGCAGATCCTTTATCAACTAGGTGTAGCAGTAGCCGCAATTGGTAGCCTTTAATTAAAGCAATAAACTAGCAACTAAAGCCAAAGAAAACCTTTGGCTTTAGTTGGCATGTACAAGATAGTAAAAACAAAATTTATATTTTTATCAGGCCTTAGGAACTGCAACCTAGGGGCGGAAGCGTGCTCTAGGGGCTATGCAAGCAAATAATTCTGCCTTCAGGTTAGAACGAGAGAAACTCTGCGACGAATTGGATCGCAATCCTGGCTGCCAGACTAATAAATAGCTTTAGCTATCAACCGAGATTTATATGAACAATAACAAAGCAAGTATAAAAGAAAATAACGATTACGTACAAAGCCGTGACATCGCCGACGACGAAATAAACTTGCGTGAACTCTTTGCCGTAATTTGGAAGGGTAAATGGATAATTATAGCTGTAACTGCCTTGTTTGCTCTGGCATCCGTTTTTTATGCAATCCACCTACCTAATATTTATAAGTCAGAGGCGTTGTTAGCTCCTGCAGAGCAAGAAAATTCAGGTGGTTTAGCAGGCTTAGCAGGCCAGTTCGGTGGTTTAGCGAGTTTGGCTGGCGTTAATTTAGGTGGCGGTTCAAGCAATAAAGCACAATTAGCAATTGAGGTGTTAAAATCACGCCAATTCACCAGCGATTTTATTAAAAAGCACAACATTCTCCCTGATTTAATGTCCGCTAAAACATGGAATATGCAAACAGATGCCATTATCCATGACAGCGAAATATACAATGCTCAAAATAATAAATGGGTGCGAGAAGTTTCTGCACCTTTTAAACCAAAGCCTTCAATGCAAGAGGCATATAAAGAGTTTAGTAAAATTCTTAGTGCCAGCACAGATAAAGAAACAGGCATGGTTAAAATATCGATTGAGCATGTTTCTCCAACTATTGCTCAACAATGGGTGAGCTGGTTAATACAAGATATTAACCAAACCATGAAGCAGCGTGATGTGTTAGAGGCAATAAAAAGTACCGACTTTTTAACTCAGCAACTAGAACAAACTAAAATTGCTGATATACGTGCTGTTCTCTATAAACTTGTTGAAGAGCAAACTAAAACAATTATGTTTGCAAAAGTGCGCGACGAATATGTATTTAAAACTATAGACGCAGCACTCGTGCCAGAAGAAAAGTTTAAACCTAAGCGTGCTTTAATCTGTGTGCTGGGTTTACTTTTAGGTGGCATGTTAAGTGTAATGATAGTATTGATCAGACATTTTGTTGGTAATTCCAAATCCTGAATTTGGAACCTACTTTCGGGCCTGTTGGACACGTTTAAATAAAAGTATAAAAACAAGTAATTATAATGGGGTAGTTAAATTGACTGTCTCAATTTAGAAAAAGTGTCTCAGTCCTTAATTAAATGACTGAGACACTTTGTAGAAATAAAACATAATTAGGACTGCGCAAAGCGTCTTTGCACGAATAATCCCCAAAAAATATAAAGGTATTTATTGTGAAAATATTAATAACTGGTGGTGCAGGCTTTATTGGTAGCGCCGTTATTCGTCACATACTTTCTAACACTCAAGATAGTGTAACTAACGTTGATGCGTTAACGTACGCAGGGAACCTAGAGTCTCTTTCAAATGCAGATGAGTCTGAGCGTTACTATTTCGAACACGTTGATATTTGTAATCGAACGGAATTAGATCGAGTTTTTAATACACATAAGCCTGACGCTGTGATGCACCTAGCGGCTGAAAGCCACGTTGATCGTTCAATCACTGGTCCTGCCGAATTTATACAAACTAATATTGTAGGAACTTATACCTTATTAGAAGCGGCTCGTGAATACTGGAATACATTAAGTAACGATGCCAAAAAATCGTTTAGGTTTCATCATATCTCAACTGATGAAGTATATGGTGATTTACCTCACCCTGATGAACAAGAAGGTGAACTTACATTATTTACAGAAGAAACATCTTACGCGCCTAGTAGTCCCTATTCTGCAAGTAAAGCATCGAGCGATCATTTAGTAAGGGCATGGCTGCGCACGTATGGGTTTCCTACAATTGTCACTAACTGTTCAAATAATTATGGGCCTTACCACTTTCCTGAGAAGTTAATTCCTTTAGTGATACTCAATGCCCTTGAAGGAAAAGACTTGCCTATTTATGGTAAAGGCGACCAAATACGTGACTGGCTATACGTAGAAGACCATGCGCGCGCTTTGTATAAAGTAGTGACCGAAGGTATTGTTGGAGAAACCTATAACATAGGCGGTCACAATGAAAAGCAAAATATTGAAGTGGTGAAAAGTATTTGCAGTATTTTAGATACTTTAGTGCCTAAAGATTCCCTATATTCAGAACAAATAACGTTCGTGGCAGACCGCCCGGGCCACGACAGACGTTATGCTATTGATTCATCAAAAATGCAAAATGAGCTAGGCTGGACACCAGAGGAAACATTCGAGAGCGGTCTACGCAAAACAATTGAGTGGTACTTAGTAAATCAATTGTGGTGTGAAAATGTACAAAATGGTTCATATCAACGCGAACGCCTAGGCGAAATTAAACATAAATAAAGGAGCATTTTGTGAAAGGAATTATTTTAGCTGGGGGATCAGGCTCTCGACTTTATCCACTAACACGCGGTGTATCAAAGCAATTACTCCCAGTTTATGACAAGCCAATGGTATATTACCCAATATCAACGTTAATGTTAGCGGGAATACGCGATATATTAATAATCACTACACCAGAAGATAGTGATAGCTTCAAACGTTTATTAGGTGATGGTAGCGATTACGGCATTAACTTGAGTTACGCGATTCAACCCTCTCCAGACGGACTTGCACAAGCCTTTATTATTGGTGAAGACTTTATTGGTGATGATAGCGTGTGCTTAGTACTTGGCGATAATATCTATTACGGTCAATCGTTTAGTAAAACGCTTAAAAACGCGGCAAGTAGAGCATCAGGTGCTACGGTATTTGGCTATCAAGTTAAAGACCCAGAACGATTTGGCGTAGTCGAATTTGACAAAAACATGAAAGCTATCTCTATAGAAGAAAAGCCTGAAAAGCCAAAGTCAAACTATGCTGTTACAGGTTTATACTTCTATGACAATCGTGTAGTTGATCTCGCTAAACAGGTAAAGCCCTCTCACCGTGGTGAGCTTGAAATAACCACCTTAAACGAAATGTATTTAAACGATGGAAGTTTAAATGTTGAGCTGTTAGGGCGTGGTTTTGCTTGGCTTGATACTGGGACGCATGAAAGTCTTCATGAAGCATCATCGTTTGTACAAACTATTGAAAACGTACAAGGTTTGAAGGTGGCATGTTTAGAAGAAATAGCATGGCGCAACGGTTGGTTAAGCACAGATGAATTACTTACAATAGCTAAACCAATGATGAAGAATGAATATGGTCAATATTTAACTCGTTTGGCGTCTGAGGCAAAGTAATGAAAGTACTTATTACTGGTAAAAATGGTCAAGTTGGAAGCTGCTTGGTATCGCAATTAATTGATATCCCTTCCATTGACTTTTTGGCGTTAGGACGAGAAGAGCTTGATATAACGAATGCAGAACAAGTTAATGAAGTAGTAAACAAGTATCAGCCGACTATTATAATTAATGCGGCGGCATATACTGCAGTTGACAAAGCAGAGTCTGAATTTGGGCTGGCAAATGCTATAAATAATGTTGGTCCAAAAAACTTAGCGAAAGCAGCATCGAATGTGAATGCGGTCATTCTTCATATATCAACTGACTATGTTTTTGCTGGTGATAAAGGCGGCTTATACACAGAGGGTGATGAAGTAAACCCACAAGGCGTTTACGGTAAAACTAAGCTTGCTGGTGAGCAAAGTGTTGCACAAGAGTGCGATGCTCATATTATTTTTCGTACAGCTTGGGTGTTTAGCGAATATGGGAATAACTTTGTAAAAACGATGCTGCGTTTAGCACAAACACGCGATACTCTAGGTGTTGTTGGGGACCAATTTGGCGGCCCAACATATGCAGGTGATATAGCGAAAGCGTTAATTAACATAGCGCAACAGCTTCAGAAAGGTATTACTAAGTTCGGTGTATATAACTACTCAGGCTACCCACACGTTAGCTGGCAAGAGTTTGCAACAGAAATATTTTCTCAAGCGTTATCGCAACAAGCGATTGAATCGCCCGTAACAGTTAGTGCAATTTCAACCTCAGAGTATCCGACTCCTGCTAAACGTCCAGCTAATTCAAAATTGGATTGCAGTAAAATTTTAACAAATTTTTCTGTAGAGCCAAGTGACTGGAAAGCCGCATTAAACACTATTCAAAAATATAAATAAGTAGGCTGAAAAAATGAAAGTAATCGATACAAGCATCCCAGATGTGAAAATTATAGAGCCTACAGTATTTGGTGATGAACGCGGGTTTTTTATGGAAACCTGGAGCCAAAAAAAATTTGAAGAGCTAGTTACAGGTAAACCAACTCGATTTGTTCAAGATAATCATTCTAAGTCAAATAAAGGGATTTTACGTGGTTTACATTATCAAACTGAAAATACTCAAGGGAAACTTGTTCGAGTTATTTCAGGGGAGGTTTTTGATGTGGCTGTTGATATTCGAAAAGGCTCACCAACTTTTGGAAAGTGGGTTGGTGCATATCTATCAGCTGAAAATAAGCATCAATTATGGATACCTAAAGGTTTTGCTCATGGTTTCTATGTGACGAGCGATAAAGCTGAATTTGTTTATAAATGTACGGATTATTATAACCCGAAAGCTGAAGTATCTATTGCATGGAATGATAATATCTTGAGTATTCAGTGGCCTATTGAAAATAAGCCTGTGTTATCCAGTAAGGATACTAATTCATTATCAATTGATGAAGTAAGTTCACGTGGTCTCTTGACCCCTTATTGTTAAGAGTGAATGTTATTACACTCATTTAATTGCAGTTAAAATTTACTTCTAAATTTATACGATTCAGTGATGAGTTATTCTTAGAGTTAGCTAGTCATGAATATAAGCTATATTAGCGTAACCAAGTAATTTATATTAAAAAATTGGTAATATGAACAGAAGTAACAAATTAAAAGCTTCAATATCAACATCGCTTATCGCAAAAGTAACTACTTTATTACTGCAGTTAACGTCACTACCTATGGTTGCAGAAAAGTTTGGAGCAGAGGGGCTAGTTTTTTACTCAGTTTTATTAAGTATAAACTCTTGGTTGATGCTTTCTACAGCAGGAATATCACCTGCAATGATTACAAAAATATCGGGTTCGAGTAGCAGTGATACTGCTAGGGTGTGGATTACCAATGGTATGGCATTATTTTTGGTAATTGGTTTGTTTGTTTCTTCTATTATGATTATTTTCATCAATATAATAGATGTTAAAAATCTGCTTTTATTGGGTTTGAGAAGTGAAAATTTATTCGCGGGGATATTTATAGTATTTATTTTATTCATGAGCCAATGTATCTGTCTTCCAGTTGATGCAATCGTTTTATCCTTTCAAAAGCAATATTTGTCGAGTTTAGCTATTTGCATCGGAAGTATAGTCTCTATTATTACCTTAATTTTCTTTCGTGATTATATTGATTCAGTCCCTATTTTTCTTTTAGTTGTAATTCTTCCAGCATTAATTATGAAATATATTACAGGCCTCTTATTTACTATCAAAGAAAACTTGTTTTTGGTAGGTTTAATTGATGCCAGGATTATAAAAGAACTTTTTTTATCAGCATTAGAGTACACAAAAGCTTCGACTTTAGTTAATTTTATATTGAATGTATTACCTGTAATTATCTTAGCTAAGTTTAGTAGTATTGAGTGGTCGTCACAATATAGTAGTTTAAATTCTCTTATACTACTTTGTAGTGGTTTGTTTTCTATTATTTCTCTTCCATTGATACCAGCTCTTAGGGAATCACTTATTAAAGGTGAAAAAACCTGGTTCGAATCTAGTGTGAAAAGACTGAAATCTTATGGGTTTTTATTAATCACAGCCAGTTTAATAGTTGGAAGCACTATTGCAGAGTATTTGGTTACTTGGTATTTTTCTTATAAAATTGACTTTTCATATTTTTATGTGTTTTCTGCATCATTATATTTCTCATCGTTAATTTGGAGTAATATGTTTTTTTGCATACTTACAGCTAAAGATGAAATAAATAAAATTTCCAATATATTTTTAATCAAAGCAATTACCTCTATTTTAGTGCTTATTTTAGTTTTGTATTTCCAGCTCGAAATAAATCCATTTATAGTGTTTTTTATGTGCTTTTTAATTGTGGAATTACCTTCTTCATTAAAGTTAGAGAAGGTTTAAAAATGCTATTTAAATATAATGATTTAGAAAATAGACTTATATACATAACCATTATTTTATTATTATATGGTTTTTATATATTATCTCCTGTCAGTAAGTTTTTAGGTTATACAGAAGGTATATCACCAATAACGATAGTGTTAAGAATATGTCAGGTAGTATTTTTATTTTTGCTTTTTTTTATATCAGTAAAAACTGATAATAGAAGAATAAAGTTTACACATCTTATTGCTATAATGTCAGTTGTATGCATTTATATAATGTTTACTTATAGGGTTTTTATTGACTCGGTATACTCAGAAAAATTCATTGATGACTCTTATCTTGTTGAGTATTTTGTCTTTGGGTTACTTTTTAGTTTGCTTGCCTCTATCCTAATTTCTATTAATTCAACGAGAGAATTACTACTCGAAGTAATGGTAAGTTTAAAAGTGCTATTATTGATTTCAACGGTATTAATAATCTCGCTTTTTTTATTGGATTTTAGCAGTGGTGGTCTAACTAATATTAGGGCTGGATTTGAAAGACTAAACCCGATTTCAATCGGAAGAGCAAGTGCAGTATTAATAATTATCGAGATGTTTATTCCAAGTAAGCATAAGCTATTATCACTTTTAATCTTTATCGTAGGTTCAACAGGGTTGTTGTTATCTTTAGCAAGGGGGCCAATGTTAGGATTAGCTGTTGTATTATTTATTTTCGTTTTAGGTAATTTTAGCTTGAAGAAAATAACTTACTTGGTCATTTCTTTATTTGCGATAATAATTATTTACACTTCAGTATCTCAGTTCGTTGGTTACAATGTTGATTTAATAGAGATGTTTAGTAAAGTAGGTGGCAGCGAAGATCAGAGTGCAAACCAACGATTTTCATTATATATTTCAGCCTTTGAACAATTCTCTAATTCTCCTTTTATAGGGGATAGAGCGGTGGAAATTAATACAAATTATTATCCACATAATTTTTTAATTGAAGTTATGATGTCTATAGGAGCGGTAGGTCTAGTCGTTTTTATTTTTATTAACATTATAACAATTGCTGTATATTTTAGTTCTAATATAATATTAGATAAAATACTTAAGTTAGTATTTTATCTCTACATATTCTATTTTGTTAATGGAATGTTTTCTGGTAGTTTGTTTCAATCAAAGGAATATTGGATTTTACTTCTACTAATTTTCCCCTTGGCTTCTAAGGTTAACTCTATAAATGACAGTTTTAGTTGTATCAGGAACCCGTCCAGATAAAATTGGCGTGGGCGAGATTTTTTTATCGAATATGTGTAGTGGGATTGATGTAAAAAGAATTTTTGTTTCAGATGTAGATAAAAATATAGCCATTAGCGATGCGAATTGTGTAGATAGCTTTTTTTACAAAAATATCTCATGGCCAATACTTTCTGATATAAATATATACTTTTTCTATAAAACTAAAGCAGCGGAGTATGCTCGTGAAATTCTGACTGAAATAAGAAAAGATAAGTATAAAGAGGTAGTATTCGTATTATCTAGTCCAGCTATAATTTTAATATTGTCAGAAATAATAAAAATTAATGGGCGATTCAAATTTAGAGTATTAGTGTGGGATGTATTAGAGTATATCTGTAGTAACCTCAGAGTTTCAAGGTTTACCTCAAATATGCTAGGCAAAGCATATAAAAAAATTATAAATTCATCTTTGTCATTGGGCGTTGTATCTGAAGGCATGTATAGAAACTATTTTGCTTTGAATAAATTTGATATTGAACCTAATAAAGTATTTATACTTAGAAATGCTATTGATAATCAGGAAAAATATAGTAAGAACTTACCTATGTTGACTGATAGTAAAGCCAAGAAGTTTAGGATTGTTTTTGCGGGTTCCTTATATTGCAGAGCAGAGTGGGATGCATTAGTGACAGCGCTTCAATCCGTTGATTTTATAGTATCAAACAAGAAGGTTGAGTTGGTTTTTATCGGAACGCCAGGTAGACTTACTAAATTCCCCGAATTTGGTGTTATTAATTTAGGTTATTTGACTCAGAGTCAAACTCTTAATGTAATAAAAGATTGTGATGCTGGTTATATGCCTTATTGGTTTAGTTTAAAAAAAGAGTTAGTTGTTAAAACTTCATTCCCAGGAAAAGTAACTTCATACCTATCAATGAATTTGCCAATTTTTTACCATGGACCAGAAAGTGCCGATGTATGTGGTTTTGTTTTGAAATATAACTGCGGAGTTACTTGTACGTCACTAGAGCAAAATAGAATCTTACATTGTATTGAAAAACTTATGAAAGACGCGAAAAATATTGATTTAGAAGAAGCGTCTAGTTTATTCAAACAAGAAACGGTTTCTACCCAATTTAAAAAATTTGTTAATTTAGATGATTAAATTTAAAAATGAAAACGAAGTACCTGTTTTAATTCTTTCCTTCAATCGATTAGGAGGGATGCAAGATACTTTCAATATACTCCGAGAAATTAAAGTCAAATATATCTATTTAGCCTCAGACGGTGCACGTAGTGAATCTGAATCTTTCGATGTCGATGCAATAAGAAGTAAAGTTGAATCTTTTATTGACTGGCCATGTGAAGTTAAGACCTTGTACCAAAAAGAGAATCTTGGCTGTAAAAGAGCAGTTCATACTGCAGTACAATGGTTTTTTTCTGAGGTAGACGCAGGTATTGTACTAGAAGACGATTGTGTACCAAATAAGCGCTTTTTTAGTTATTGTCGCAATATGCTAAATAACTATAGAAGTGATTTGAGAGTTGCCACTATATCTGGTAGAAAACACTTCGATTTAGATATGCATCAAGATTATTCGTTTTGTTCTCGCTTTTTTTGTTGGGGCTGGGCATCTTGGTCTGATCGAATATTAGGGTTAGATGTAGAACTTCCTTATAAATCCAATTTTAAGTTATTAAACACGCCGAGTAGTATTGTGGAGCGTTTATATGTTCAAGGCGTCCTAGGTTTGCTTTCATCACGACAGGTTAATTCATGGGCATATTCATATGAAATGCTTTTTAGGAATAAACATCAATATTGTATTATACCAAATGGAAACCTTATAAGAAATGTAGGTTTCGGAACTGATGGGACACATTCAAATACATGGACACATGATCCGATGGTTTATGAGGAAGCTATTAGTATTGCTTTTAATCCAGCTTATGACCCAGTGGAGTATGACAAATATTTGCATACTGGATTGCTTAGTGAGTATAGAGGTAGAGTTGGTTTATTAGTTTTTTCGCAGATTAAGTATCTCAAGACTATAAGGTTATTAGTGAAGAGGTTAATTAGAAGAGGATAGTTTTGTGATATCAGTTTGTATGACCACATATAATGGCATAGCTTACATAGAGCAACAATTAAACAGTATATTGAATCAGTTGTCTTCTACAGATGAAGTTTTAATTTTTGATGACAAATCTACTGATGGCACGTATGAGTTTCTAGTTAATTTCTCTAAAGTAAACTCTATTGTCAAAGTCAAAAAGAACCCAGTAAATCTTGGCTATGTAAAAAATTTTGAACAAGCAATCTATGAAGCACGAGGTGATATCATTTATTTGAGTGATCAAGATGATATTTGGAATGAAGATAAAGTTAAATATATATCCGATTTTTTTAATGATGAAATGAATTCTAACGTAGATATTTTACATCATGGCATGGAGACTATTAGTAGTGATGGAAATTTATTAGATAAAACCTTCAATTATGTACCTCCCTCCTTTAATCAGAAAAATTACTATAGTAAGGTTTTATTAACAATTCTTAAGCCGAAGTGTTATGGATGCGCTATGGCTTTTAGAAAAAAAATAGTACCTCTTATTGTGCCTTTTCCAAAACAAGTATACTCACATGATCATTGGTTAAATGCCTTTGGTGTAGTTTCTTCTAATTTATATTTCGATGACAAAGTATTGATAAGTTATCGACAGCATAACAATAATTTAAGCCCTAAAAAGGGCCTTACGTTTTTACAAAAAATTAAAATTAGAACCAAGTTTATAAAATTATTATATTTATCTTATTTGAGGTTAAAAGTTTAGAATGTTCAAAAATAAAACACTACTCATAACAGGTGGTACAGGCTCATTTGGTAACGCTGTACTCAGCCGATTTTTAAATACAGACATCAAAGAAATTCGTATTTTCTCTCGGGATGAAAAAAAACAAGATGATATGCGTAAGGCTTTTAATAATGAAAAACTAAAGTTTTACATTGGCGATGTTCGTGATCCTCAAAGTATTTCAATGGCTATGCGCGGTGTTGATTATGTTTATCATGCGGCAGCATTAAAACAAGTTCCATCATGTGAGTTTTACCCACTAGAAGCCGTAAAAACAAATGTATTAGGTACAGAGAATGTGCTAGAAGCTGCTATAGCGAATAATGTTGAGCGTATAGTGTGTTTAAGTACTGATAAAGCGGTGTACCCAATTAATGCTATGGGTATTTCAAAAGCGATGATGGAAAAAGTGATCGTTGCAAAAAGCCGAAATTTAGAGCACACGAACACTACAATCTGTTGTACTCGCTACGGTAATGTTATGGCATCACGAGGCTCGGTTATTCCATTGTTCATTCGCCAGGTAGTTAATAATGAGCCAATTACGATTACCGACCCTACCATGACTCGCTTTATGATGACTTTAGACGATGCGGTTGATTTAGTATTACATGCTTTCGAAAATGGCCAAAATGGTGATGTTTTTGTACAAAAAGCGCCTGCTGCAACCATTGACGTGTTAGTTAAAGCATTGCTTGAAATGTTAAAAACACCGGAGCATTTAGTAAATGTAATCGGTACTCGCCACGGCGAAAAGCTGTTTGAAGCATTATGTAGCCGTGAAGAAATGTTCATAGCACAAGATCAGGGTGAATATTACCGTATACCTGCTGATAATCGTGATTTGAACTATGCGCAATATACTGAACAAGGTGAAAAAGACTTATCTAATGTCGAAGATTACAATTCGCATAATACAGCTCGCTTAGATGTTGAAGGGATGAAGCAGTTATTACGTAAACTTGACTTTATGCGTGATATTGAAGCTGGTAAATTAATAGTACCAGAAGGTGTGTAATGAATATTTTAGTAACAGGTGCTAACGGCTTTATTGGTAAAAATTTATGCATTCATTTGAAAGAGGCTGGTTTTGAAAGTATAGAAACAATAACCCGCGATGACACTGATGAAAGTATTGATAAAAAGGTAAACAGTGCTGACTTTATATACCATTTAGCAGGTGTAAATAGACCTGAAAATGACGCTGAGTTTCAAGCGGGTAATACTGACTTAACAAAAAAAATAGTTGATATACTAGTCAATAATAAACGAAGCACTCCAATTTTACTTACATCATCAATTCAGGCTGAATTAAATAATCCATATGGAAAAAGTAAAGCCGGTGCAGAGTCCGCTATTTTTTCTTACAGGGAAAAAACTGGAAGCACGGCATACATCTATAGACTACCGAATGTTTTTGGTAAGTGGTGTAAACCTAATTATAATTCTGCAGTGGCTACCTTTTGCTATAACGTAATAAACGATTTACCAATTACTGTACACAAAGCTGATGCACCCATTAATCTTGTTTACATAGATGATGTTTGTCATGCATTTGTTAACTTACTAATCAATACACCTTCAAAGTCTGAAGAGTATAATTATGTAGAGCCTGTTTACAAAACTTCAGTAGGTAAGGTTGTTAGCTTATTGAATGATTATAAACAAAGTCGCACCTCTCTAATAACGAGTAAGGTAGGTGTTGGGTTTGAACGAGCGCTCTATTCTACTTATCTGAGTTATTTTAAACCTGAGCAGTTTAATTATGACGTGCCAAGTTATACTGATGAGCGAGGCTCATTCAGCGAAATGCTTAAAACAAATGATTCAGGTCAGTTTTCATTTTTCACTGCGCACCCAGGTATTACTCGCGGTGGGCACTATCACCATACTAAAAATGAAAAGTTTTTAGTATTAAAGGGTTATGCTCGATTTAAGTTTAAGCACATTGTCACAGGCGAAGAGTATGAACTTACAACATCGGAACAAGTCCGCACTATAGTAGAAACTATACCAGGTTGGACTCACGACATAACTAATATTGGTACAGAAGACCTAATCGTTATGCTGTGGGCAAATGAAATATTCGATAGAAAGAAACCAGATACTATCGCTATGCCTTTATAAAGTGCGTTATTTAATTTAATAAGTTTAAAGTGAAAAAAATGAAAAAGTTAAAAGTAATGTCTGTTGTAGGAACAAGACCAGAAATAATCCGTTTATCTCGAGTACTTGCTAAGCTTGATGAGCATTGCGAACATATTTTGGTACATACTGGTCAAAACTATGATTTTGAACTTAATGAAGTTTTTTTTAACGATTTAGGTGTAAGAAAGCCTGATTATTTTTTAAATGCTGCAGGTAAAAATGCTGCAGAAACAATTGGTCAAGTAATTATTAAAGTTGACCAAGTACTTGAAGAAGTTAATCCAGAAGCGATGCTTGTGTTAGGTGACACAAATTCATGTATTTCAGCAATTCCTGCAAAGCGTCGAAAAGTTCCAATATTTCATATGGAAGCAGGTAATCGTTGTTTTGATCAGCGAGTACCTGAAGAAACTAACCGCAAAATAGTTGATCATACTGCTGATATAAACCTGACTTATAGCACTATTGCACGAGATTACCTGTTAGCAGAGGGGGTACCGGCAGACCGCGTGATAAAAACAGGTAGCCCGATGTTTGAAGTATTAAACCACTATATGCCTCAAATTGATGATTCAAGTGTACTAAATGAACTGGAACTGCAAAAGGGTCAGTTTTTTGTAGTCAGTGCTCACAGAGAAGAAAACGTTGACTCCCCAAAACAACTAGCATACTTAGCTGAAACGCTTAACACGCTTGCTGAACATTATGACATGCCTGTAATTATTTCTACTCACCCACGTACAAGAAATAGAATAGAAGCACAGGGCATTGAGTTTCATCAAAATATTAGATTATTAAAACCTTTAGGTTTTCATGATTATAATAACTTACAAAAAAATGCAAAAGCTGTACTTTCTGATAGTGGAACAATCAATGAAGAATCTTCTATTATGAACTTTCCTGCATTGAACTTACGAGAAGCTCATGAGCGCCCTGAAGGAATGGAAGAGGCATCAGTAATGATGGTCGGTTTAGGGGTTGAGCGAGTTATGCAGGGGTTACGTATATTGGAATCTCAACCTGCAGGGGAACAACGCTTACTTCGCCAGGTTTATGATTACAGCATGCCAAATGTTGCAGATAAAGTGGTGAGAATAATCCATTCTTACACTGACTATGTAAATAGAGTTGTATGGAAAAAATATTAAATTGAGTAAAAATAATAAAATATTTATAGTTACTGAATATATTGGTCTCAATCATAATTCTACAGCTTTTTATTGGGCGAAAATTGCATTATTTTTTAATAAACATTATGAATTAATTGTTATATGTCCTAAAAACTCGCATACAGAAAGCTTTTTTCGCGAGCATAAGCTTAACGTTTACTATGTTAAAGATATTGCTTTTGATAAAAATAAATTAGTATCAAGAGTTTTTGGACAATTGAAATATGCATGGTCTTTTAACAGGCATATTCTTAAATATATTAGTAAAGAAGATATAGTTTTTACTGGAACTAACCCAATAATTAGCATGTTTTTTACCGGGTTAATTAAGAAGCTTAAAGCCTTCAAGTGGATAATGCTATGCCACGATATATTTCCTGACAATTTAATTCCATCAGGTGTAATGCAGTTAGGATTGAAGTACAAATTGGTGAATAAAGTATTCTCACTTTTGTATCGAACCCCAGATATAATTACACCTATTGGTAGAGATATGGCGGTTAAGCTTCAGCAAAAAGGTGTGATTCAAGAAAGAATTGTAGTAGTACCAAATTGGGCTGATCATAATAAAATAAAGATGATGGCTAAAAACGAAAACCAAATAATTAAAAAGCTTAATTGGCAAAACAATTTGGTTTTTTGTTTTTTTGGAAATATCGGTCGTTTGCAGGGTATCGATAATTTATTATCTGCTATCGCGCTAGTGAAATCGGAGTCTAGCAGGTTTTTATTCATTGGTGGTGGTTCAGAAGACCATTTGGTGAAGAAGTTTGTTTCATCAGTTGGTAAAAGGAATAGTTACTATTACGGTGAACTACAGCTAAAAGATAATAATATAGGCTTAAATTGTGGCGATATAGCCTTAGTTACTCTTGGGCAGGGAATGTATGGTTTAGGTGTACCTAGCAAGGCATATTTTTCTATGGCTGCAGACAAACCTATTTTATTAGTGGCTGATAAGGAGTCTGAGTTGGATCTATTAATAAATGAGCATAATGTAGGCTGGTTTTGTGAAAGTGGTAACCCAGTAACTTTAGCCGAGAGTATTGATACAATATCCGAAAACTGGTTAACAGTTAATAATCGCATTTACCCTCGGAAGTGTATGATTGACCACTTTTCTGAAGAACAATCACTTGAAAAGTATAAATCCCTGGTAGATGAACTGTTTGAAAAACAAAATTGAGATAAAAATTGGCAAGTAATTTTAGTAAAAAAATCATTATAACTGGTGCTAAAGGTTTTGTTGGTAAAGCTCTATGCTCAAATTTAAGTAAATACAACTACCTTAATTTTATACCGTTAGCAAGAGAGCCATTGCCGCCGAACTTTCAGTTATGTCCAGGTTTAAATCAAAAAGAGGGTTGGAGTGAGTTACTTGCAGAAGCCGATGTTGTCATTCACTTAGCAGGGAAAGCACATGAGGTAAGTAATGCGTCGTCGCTGGAAGCTTTCCGCTCGGTAAATACATATGGTACCGTCAACTTAGCGAAGCAAGCCGTAATTGCAGGTGTTAAAAAGTTTATTTTTATGAGTTCTATAGGAGTAAATGGGGTATCAAACTCATCTCCTTTTAAATATAACGATAAACCTACTCCAATTGAAAATTATGCTATTTCTAAGTATGAAGCTGAAATAGCGCTAAAAAAAATAGTAAAGAATACTGATATGGAGCTCGTTATAATTAGACCTCCTCTAGTTTATGGCAAAAATGCTCCAGGTAACTTTGGTAAACTCTTAAATGTTGCACAGAGGAATCTACCACTTCCTTTGGGTGCAATTAATAATCAGCGCAGCTTTGTAGCTGTAGATAACTTAGTTGATCTAATAGTTACATGTATTGATCATCCAAATGCTGTTAATCATACATTTTTGGTAAGCGATGATGAGGATATATCGACATCAAATCTTTTGAAAAAGCTTACGTTGGCAGCAGGTAAAAAGCCTTGGTTGATACCTATTCCAGTATCTTTTTTAAAACTCATAGCTTCTATAGTTGGCAAAAAAGATACCGTTGAAAGATTTTCAAGTTCGTTAATTGTTGATATTGAGCATACTAAAAGTACATTAAACTGGAAGCCGCCAATTACTCTGGAAGAAGGCATTCGTCGTTGCTTTAAATAACTACTATTTTAATAATATGGAATTATAAATGATACGTGTACTCGATTTTTTCTTTTCACTTTTTGGTTTATTGTTTGCTTTACCGTTTTTATTGATTTTATACCTTATTGGCTTATTCGATACTGGCTCACCACTATTTAAACAAGAGCGTGTTGGTCGTAATAAAAAACCTTTCACTTTAGTTAAATTTAGAACAATGTCAGTAGATACAGCGTCGGTGGCTAGCCATCTTGCAAGCAGTGCATCTATCACTCGTTTTGGTGGTTTTTTACGTAAAACTAAATTAGATGAGCTACCGCAGCTTTGGAATGTACTTAAAGGTGAAATGAGTTTAGTTGGACCACGTCCCGGGCTATTTAATCAGCAAGAACTTACTCAGGCTCGTGATGCTAAAAATATATACAATGTACGCCCTGGCATTACTGGCTTGGCACAAGTGAGCGAAATAGATATGTCTACTCCAGAGCTGTTAGCTGAAACCGATGCAAAAATGATTGCCACGCTAAACCTTAAAGATTACTTTACTTATATACTGCAAACAGTAACAGGAAGTGGCAGTGGCGATAGAGTAAAATAGCAACATAACATACACAAATTTACAAAAAATAACTAAATACATAAAGACTATATAAAATATTGCCTATAGTCTTTATTTATTAAGTGCATTGGTTGCTCATCTTGTAGTAAAATTGTAGCCAATAGAATAGCAATATGATTGCTGGCTTCAGGGAAATGTATTGTGTTTTTAAAGTTTTTAGTTAGTTTACCACGCCCCCAAAAAAGAGTTATTTCTCTCCTTATCGACAGCGTATTTATAATAGTGGCTTTTTGGCTTTCTTTTTTGCTTAGGCTAGATAGTGTAGTTGTTTTAAAAAGCATACACAATTGGTTATTACTAGCCGCTTTGTTACCACTGAGTTTACTTAGTTTTGTGAAGCTAGGATTATACAGAGCTGTTCTACGATATATGAATACACAAGCTATGTGGGCCATTGCCGCTGGCGTTGTGCTATCTACATTATATTTAACTGTTTTGTCTTTCTTTTTAAGTGCCGCGGTTCCGCGTACTGTGCCATTTATATATGCTAGTTTCTGTATTTTATTTGTAGGTGGGTCAAGGTTAACAGCGCGCGCCATTGTAGGGCAAATCACCATGCGTCGCAAAGAAGGTGTAATTATATATGGTGCAGGATCTGCAGGTCGGCAATTAGCTACCGCGCTTGCTAGCGGGCCTGAATATTCACCTGTTGCATTTATCGATGATGACTCTAAAAAGCATTTATCTGTAATACAGGGAGTATGCGTGTACTCATCTACACAAATAGCAGAAGTTGCAAAGCAAAAATGTGCTAAGAAGATTTTACTTGCCCTGCCAAGCACATCAAGAAGCCGCCGTAAAGAAATACTTAACGCAATTGAAAAGTACAAGTTACAGGTGATGACCATACCTGGAATGGCCGATATAGTGTCGGGCACTACAAGTGTTGATGCAATTAAGGATGTAGAAATCGATGACCTACTTGGCAGAGAATCAGTTAAACCAAGACAAGATTTAATGTCATCAAATATTACCAATAAAGCCGTTATGGTGACTGGCGCAGGTGGTTCAATAGGGTCAGAGCTGTGTAGGCAAATAATAAAAAATACTCCAACAAAAATTGTGTTGTTTGAGCTTTCAGAGTTTGCTTTATACGCTATTGAAAAAGAGCTTTCAGAATATTGCGTTGCCAACAACCTAAATATTGAAGTGTTACCAATACTTGGCTCCATTCAAAATAAAAAATTACTTGAATCAACATTTTCAACTTTTAGTATTCAAACTGTATATCATGCCGCAGCTTACAAGCATGTCCCACTAGTAGAACATAATGTAGTTGAAGGTGTTCGCAACAATGTTTACGGAACTTATAATGTAGCAACCGCAGCCATATTTACTAATGTAGAAACATTTGTTTTAGTGTCTACCGATAAGGCTGTTCGCCCAACAAATATAATGGGAACAACCAAGCGTATGGCCGAACTTGTTTTGCAAGGCCTTTCAGAGGTGCAAAGCACCACGCGCTTTACCATGGTTAGATTTGGTAATGTTTTAGGATCATCGGGTTCGGTTGTGCCGCTTTTTAGAAAACAAATAAAAGCAGGTGGCCCAATAACATTAACCCATCAAGATATAACGCGTTACTTTATGACAATACCAGAAGCCGCTCAGCTTGTTATTCAAGCTGGTGCAATGGGGGTCGGTGGCGATGTGTTTGTGCTTGATATGGGGGAGCCTGTAAAAATTAAAGACCTTGCAACAAAAATGGTGCACTTGTCAGGGCTTGAAGTTAAGCATGAAAAACGACCAAATGGCGATATAGAAATTAAATGTACTGGTTTACGCCCAGGTGAAAAGTTATACGAAGAGTTATTAATTGGCGATAACGTTACTGGGACTGATCACCCAAGAATATTAAGTGCTCACGAAATAAAAATGCCATGGGCTGAATTAGATACCTTTTTAGCTAATCTAAAAGTTGCATGTGACGAGTCTGACCATCCTCAAATTCGTAAGCTACTTTTACAAGCACCCACAGCGTTTTCACCTACGGATGGTATTTGCGATCTTAACTGGAAAGAAAAACAAACTAGCCAATCAAATGTAACCGTTTTGCCTAACATAAGTAGTTCTTGAGTAGCTTTATTAAGACGATTGTTGGTGTTTTAGGTCTAATAATTCGCGTGAGTAAGCTCACGCCTACAAAGGTATGCCAAACCACAAATATTAAGGTTTACACCATGTAGGCGCCTTGCTTGCTGGCGCTTTAAAAGCATAGCTTTTACATTTAACCATTTGCGTGAGCAAGCTTCACGCCTGCAAAGATATCCAAAACCTCTAATATTAAGGTTTAACACCATGTAGGCGCCATGCTTGCTGGCGCGTTAAAAGCGTTTATATTTAACTATTCGCGTGAGCAAGCTTCACGCCTACAAAGGTACCCCAAACCTCTAATATCAAGCTTTAACCCCACGTAGGCACCATGCTTGCTGGCGCGTTAAAAGCGTTTATATTTAACCATTTGCGTGAGCAAGCTTCACGCCTACAAAGGTATGTCAAACCACTAATGTTGAGGCTCAACCCCACGTAGGCGCCTTGCTTGCTGGCGCGTTAAAATCTATAAATAAACAGAGTTCCAATAAGGGTATTCCCTTAAATTATCTACTAACCCTGCTCGTAAAGGGTTAGCAGCTATATATCTTGCTTGAGTTATTAAGTCCTTTTCATCTCTTACTTTGTGATCATAATAATTTGATTGCCATATTTTTCCGTGGGTACAGTTTTGTTGATTAAGCTTATACGTTGTAATATTTTTAAACTTTCTAATTAGGTTTGATAGGTTAGGAGTGTTGCCAAGCTGTAAGAGCCAATGAACATGATCGGGCATAACTACATAACAAATAGTGTTTATTGAATTATTTTTAGAAAAAAAATACAGTTCTTTAGTAACTAAACGTGCATTTACGAAGTTAGAAAATAATGGCTTGCGATGGTTACAACATAAAGTGATAGAGAAAAAGGCATTACTTGTAGGGCACCGCCCTTTTAAGCGTTTATGTGTGTTTACCATATAATTTTTACCTTTTAAATCCATTTGCGTGAGCAAGCTTCACGCCTGCAAAGATATCCAAAACCTCTAATATTAAGGTTTAACACCATGTAGGCGCCATGCTTGCTGGCGCGTTAAAAGCGTTTATATTTAACTATTCGCGTGAGCAAGCTTCACGCCTACAAAGGTACCCCAAACCTCTAATATCAAGCTTTAACCCCACGTAGGCACCATGCTTGCTGGCGCGTTAAAGCTAACTTCCTATTTCAATTTTAACGCTCTCACCCAACACCTCTTTGTATTTATTTGCCAATGCAGCTTTTGCATCATCATCGCCATGCACAATTTTTATATGGCTTGGCTTTTTACGCATACCCGTTACAAACTTAATTAACCCGTTTTGATCGGCATGTGCACTATAACCGCTAATAGTGTGTACTTTGGCATTAATGGTAACGCGTGTATTGTTTATAAATACATAACCATTACGTGGGCCGTATTGTTGAATATCACGGCCTAGCGTGCCTCTCCCTTGGTAGCCCACAAATAAAACATCGGTGGTTGCATCACCTAAAAATCGTTCTAGGTAATTAACTATTCGGCCTCCGGTACACATACCGCTGGCGGCTAAAATAATAGCAGGCGTTTGGCGCGTACTTAAGTAATTAATAATGGAAATATGTTCTTTATGCGAATCAACCGTGGTTAGGTTTTTAAAATCAAGTGGGTGACGGCCTTTGGCTACTTTCTGTTTTGCTTCGTTATCCCATAAGTGTTTAAACTTTCTATATTGAGCAGTAAAGTTTGCTGCCATGGGAGAGTCGAGTATTACGTGTATATCTCGCCATTTAGTATGCTTGGCAGAGCTATGTATAAGTTGTTCTAGTTCGTATAGAAGTTCTTGGGTTCGGCCAATACTAAATGCAGGCACTAGCACCACGCCATTATCTGCAACCGCACGCTCTATTATTTTTTTAAGTGTTTGGGTACGCTGTTTACGCCCTTGATGGTTTTTATCACCATAAGTAGATTCAATCACTAAAGTATCGGCTTTATAAGGCGCTTTAGGCGAGGGGAGTAATGGCGTGTATGGAGCGCCTAAATCACCCGAAAATACAACGCGGTGAGTGCTATTTGGTTTAGTACTTTGCTTATGAGTTTTAATGTCAATTTCAACATAGGCTGAACCTAAAATATGCCCGGCTCGCTGAAATCGCGCTTTAGCACTTTGCTGTCCATTGCATGGCAAGTTAAACCATGTTTTAAAATCAACGGGTACAATGCGTCGCTTTAGTAGGTTTAAGCAGGCATTTATAATTTTAGGGTCGCGTGTTACGCCCACTTTTAGCGCATCTTCTATTACTAGCGGCAATAAACTGGCTGAAGCTTGCGAGGTAAATATTGGCCCTTTAAAGCCGGCGGCAAATAAATAGGGAATTCGGCCAACATGATCAATATGGCAATGCGTAACAATAAGCGCGGTAACATGGCTAATATCAAATTCTATTGATAAGTCTTCTTTTGAGTCCTCCCCTTGAAATAACCCGCAATCAACAAGTACACTTGTTTGCTCATTAATTAAAAGCTCATGGCATGAGCCTGTAACACCGTTTACAGCCCCGTGGTGAAGTAAATGCATACACTCTCCTTGTGTTAAAATTTAGTTAAAATAAAAAGTGGTAAAAATAGCTGTTTTACTATGTTTTTCCGAAAATAAGTTAACTCATCAGATTTAAAATAAGATATGTAAAAATATTTAACAAAATCAATTTTAAACGTTACCAGTGTTAAGTTACTGTTACATAATTAGTTAAGTTTATTTTTAGTGATAAACTTAGTACTCAAAGCATAAGTTTGGCATTATTTATTTTAATTGCCAGTTTACATAGGTGTTTAGTATTAGCTATAATGCTCACCTGATTTAGTTTAATCTTGTGTTAATTGCAATTTTGTTATGTGGGATTGCTATGGAAAGTTGGTATTTAGTAGTGTGTAAACCTCGTCAGGAAGAGCGGGCAAAAACCAACTTAAATAATCAAGGGATTGAAGCATTTTACCCCCAATTGACTACCGAAAGGCTGGTCAAAGGTCGTAAGACCATCAAAAAATCTGCTTTATTTCCAAATTATTTATTTGTGTTCCTTGATTCAAAAAACGGTAACTTTTCTGCTGTAAAAAACACACGCGGAATAGCAAGTTTTGTTGCATATGGTGCCAAATACCAAATTGTACCAATACAAATAATAGAACAACTAAAGTGTGAACGTTTGTACACTACTAAATCCGAACTGCCAAAATCAGGTGATAGGGTAAACGTAAATAACAACTCGTTTAACAATATAGATGCCATATATAAAGAACCGGATGGAGACATCCGAAGCATTTTGTTAATTAAATTGCTTAACAAAGAAGTAGAAATAAGCATAGACAACAATGATTTTAAATAAACTCCTTAGTGGCAAGTATTAAATTATTACCCCGCTCATCAAAGTTTAGCTTTTATCAGTAAGTAGGAACTGCAACCTAGGGGCGGAAGCGTGCCCGAAGGGCTAGATAAGCAAATGGTTTTGCTTTCAAGCTGGAGCGAGAGGAGCTCTGCGACGAACTGGAACGTGAAGCGTGCCCGAAGGGCTATTCATAGACGCGTAGTTTGCCAGCGTGAATGCTAATAACTCATAAAGTAAATCAGCCACTGTTTGCTGTCTATATTTTATAAAATACTGAGTAAGCATAAATACTTATTTAAGCGAATGCCAAAGCGCAAAAGCGTGTTTCGGCTTGCGTGCAAAGTAAGCTCATGCTTTAATTAGCCGATAAAATACAAGTACTCACCAAGGTTGGTGGGCAAGTGCAATATTTAAAATAATTTTGGGATTCTACGATGGCGTTAAGCTGTAAATCACTCATCACTTCACTCGCAATACTATCAGTTACCGGTTGCACCATAGTACCAGGTAGCCATTTTGAAGGCATAGAATCTGGCGAGCAAACACAAAACCTTGAGCAAGATCTCGAAAAAGTAAATATTCAAATTATCGACTCGTCGCTAATTAAACAACAAAAACAAGCACGTGCATCTGCAAAGCCAATATCTAACACCGCAGGTGTAAACGTAAGTAATTACGAATATAAAATTGGCATAGGCGATACGTTAACTATAGGTGTGTGGGATCATCCCGAACTTACAATACCCGCAGCGGTGCAACGAACCGCAGAGTTTGATGGCTTTCGCGTACAAAAAGACGGCACCATTACCTATGCTTATGCGCCAAACATTCCAGCAGCAGGGCGTACTATTAGCGAAGTACGCGAAGACCTAGTTAAACGTTTGAGCCGAGTGATTGAAAACCCACAGGTAGACATAAAAGTTGTGGGCTTCAATAGCCAAAAAGCTTATGTGACAGGTGAAGTGAAGCAGCCAGGTGTGTACCCAGTTACCGAAATACCACTTACCCTAATTGACGCGCTAAACCAAGCGGGTGGATTAACAGAAGCCGCCGATTGGCGCACAGTAACGTTTACTCGTGGCAACAAAACAGAAACCATACAGCTCGACAGCTTTTATTCACAGGGTGATATTTCGCAAAACCGTTTACTTCAACACG
>OJEJ01000051.1_pt1 | contig 78578 bp, 78 predicted proteins | sample 1593271 | NCBI WGS metagenome assembly OJEJ01 (sample SAMN05416877, study PRJEB24817) | seawater metagenome | isolation source: Sea water | place: Canada:Atlantic | collected 2013-11
GCGTAGCGTCTCGTGGGCTCGGAGATGTGTATAAGAGACAGCCAATGACCAATAATGAGAAAAAGTTGTGAACCATTTTTTAATATTTAACGTATTATTTTTGTTATATTTAGGAATCTATCTTATTATGTGAGCTAGATACATTGAATGCACATTTAAACTCAATCTCTTTGTCAATAATAAATTTAGAGCATTATGGAAATTAAATCAGTGACCGCAAGCGAAAACAAAAAAACACCACTACCCAGTGATGAAGAAAGCAGTAGGGGTTTGCTGCCTTTGGCGGGGTGGGTTGGTGTTATTATCGCTGCACCTTTTTTTTTGTGGGTGCCACTTGGATTCACCGGGCTTATACCCTCCATGATTGATGTATTTGGTGTTGTTGGACTTCGTATCCCAGCGGGAGTCACTATTGCAGGGCTTTTGTTAGCCGCAGTGGGATTTCATCGAGTTTAAAAGGGAGAATCCGGACCCTTAACCGGACAAACGACTATTATTTTGTAAGGAGTTTAGCATGTTCAAACTATCCGATTTTTTTATACTGCTCGCGGTAGCCGTGTCTTTTGCCGTTTCTGGGCTATTATGGTTTGAAGGCAATCAAATTGAAGGATTATTTACTGCAATATGGGTACCTTCTATTCTTGCATTCGGTATTTACTTCAAATTGTCTAGCTTATTGGCACGGAGAGATCAATCATGATGGCTGATAATTTGATCTATACCGCTATGTTTGTATTTGCAATTATGCTTATTGGTTTGGTACTAACTTTCATAGAATTTCATTACGGAGCACCAAAACGCCAGCAAGAGAGAGCAAAGAAAAATCCTGAAGAAGCTGGTGGTGACAAGCCAGCCCGCTAGAAAATTGAATTTTATATAGCTCACTCATGAGCTAAAACTAGTGGAATGGCAGACTCAGTTTCTTGGTTCGAATTGTAAAACTGCGATGATATTAAAATTTAACTTCAAGTTAAGAGGGGCCAAGCCCCTCAATTTAATAGTTATGGGTAAATAACCACTCATTAACTAGCAACGCAGCTTCGCACAGTATCATCCTTGCTGGTATTATTTACTGCATTAATTGCAGGATCAACCACCCGAATTGTTGCTACTTTATTTTGTGTAAAAAAGTCCACAGCATCCTTCCCTTGAACTTTATTATTACCGATTAGTGAACCTTTAATACCGCCAAATGGCAGGTAAGGATGGGGAGCACAAATACCCACATTAACTCCAACCATGCCAACATCAGCTTCCTGAATAAACTTTTCGGTATAAAAGCTATTTTGAGTAAAGATAACGGCACCATTACCCATTGGGTGATCACTGATAGCATCCAGTGCCCGGTCAATACAACCTAGTTTATGAATACTCAGTACTGGACCAAAAATCTCTTCTTTTGAAATACGCATCTCGGGCGTGACATCGGTAAAAATAGTCGGTCCAATAAAGTAACCATCTTTGTTACTGTCATCCATATCAGGATTCCGGCCATCCAATAACAACGTAGCCCCTTCGGCCAAACCAATTTCAATATAATTTGCAATTTTATTTTTAGCGCTGGCGGAAATAACGGGGCCCATAAAGACACTGTCATCGCTGGCATCTCCAAGGGTTACGCCCTTCGATGCTTCTAATAAGCGTTCCACTAGTTCATCGTGAATTTCTGGCACACAAACGATATTAGAAATAGCCAAACAGCGCTGCCCTGCCGAACCATAACCCGACATAAGGATATTCTCTATAAGTAAGTCCATTGGTGCATCTTCCATGACCACACAGAAATTTTTCGCACCACCCAGCAACATTGCAATTTTCCCACCGCGACCACAACCTTCTGCAATCGCTTTGGCCGTTGGTGTTGAACCAACTAAACAGACACCTACAACATTTTCATCTTCGTACCAGGCTTCGACGACTTCACGATCACCATGAACAATATTTACAACGCCCTCAGGTAAGCCAATATCAACCAATAACTGCATCATTTTTTGCATGAAAAGAGGTGATTCAGTCGATGGTTTATAAACAAACGTGTTGCCAGTACCTATTGCAAAAGGAATAAACCATCCAAAGACCAGCGCCGGAAAGTTAAAGGGTGCAACGCCACAAAATACGCCCATCGGCGCTTTAATGACACGACCGTTAATATTGTTTGCAATACCTTGTATAGTTTCACCCTGCAATAATGCAGGAATACTGCAAGCCATTTGAAGAATTTCTATGACACGCATCACTTCGCCACGCGCTTCAGCAATGTGCTTAGCTTGGTCAACTGCAATTGACTGAGCGAGCATTTCTTTATTGTCTTGCATCGCACGGACCATTAAGAAAATATAGTCCATGCGTTGTGGTAATGGTCGTTTGCTCCACGTTTTAAAAGCTTCGGCAGCGGCAGCGGTTGCTTGACGAGATGTCTTCACAGTTCCAAGAGGCACGCTGCCTATCTTGGTGCCATTCGATGGGTTAAAAAGGGGGGCACTTTCCCCATGGCTACTATCAAGCCATTCCCCATTAATATGATCTTTAATTTGGATTGGTTGGGCTAACCATTCGTCACTGAAAAGGCGCGATGTATTTGGTTTTTTATCTGTCATGAAATAAAAGATCCTTTAAAAATTAAATCGAATAGATAATAATTTATTGCGCAAAAACACACGCCACATTAAATTATTGAAACAATACATTAAGGTAGTTCTGAATTCAGTTAATTTTTCTGAGACGCAATGAAATAATTTTATTAAAAAATATTAGCATTGTTTGGTCATTAACTTAGTGCCTCAAATCATCACTACTTGAAATGTTAAAGACCAAAATGTAAAAAGTCACTTTACGATTATCCTTAGAGTACTTTAGCGTGTTATTAATATTGCTTTCTAGGAAAAAATAAGGCCACCGTTGTAGGAATTTTAACTTTATCATATAAACTGTTCTGATAAACTTTATGCTTAAAATTTCTACTAACTGATCGGAGACTCTTCTGAGTTAATGCATGAAATTCAATCAAGAACCTGTCGTTAAAGATCTTGTTCTCATCGGCGGCGGGCATAGCCATGTCGCAGTTATAAAAATGTTTGGGATGAAGCCAATGCCTGGTGTTCGGCTAACATTGATTGCACGGGACGTGCAAACACCCTACTCCGGTATGTTGCCGGGTTATGTTGCGGGGCATTATGATTACGATCAGGCGCATGTCGACTTAAGACCATTGACTCAGTTTGCCTCTGCTCGTTTATTTCATGACACGGCCATTGGTATCGACACCAACAACAAACAAATTATTTGTAAAAACCGACCACCCGTCAGTTATGACCTATTATCAATCAATATTGGTTCGCGACCTGAAATAGCGACTGTGCCAGGTGCCTCTGAATTTACTACACCAGTAAAGCCAATTAATCGTTTTGTCGATCGTTGGCATCAACTTGTGCAGCGAGTACTCAAAAAAAATGGCCCGCATAGAATTGCTGTAGTTGGCGCCGGTGCTGCTGGTGTTGAGATTCTACTGGCGATTCAATTTCGATTGCGTCAACTACTCGACCAACACCAACGCGCTAATGAACAGCTTGAATTTCATTTAATCAGTAAAAGTAAACAGATCATGCCGTCATTTCCAGTGGCAGTCGCAGAAAAGTTTGAGCATATTCTGACCCAACGACAGGTTCGAGTGCATCGTGGTGCCGAGGCTATACTGGCAGACGCAGGCGGATTGAATCTAATTGACGGCAGTCGGATAGCACTAGATGAAGTATTATGGGTTACTGGGGCGAGCGCACCCCAGTGGATAAAAGATTCTGGCTTAGCTGTCGATGAGCGTGGTTTTATGCAAGCCAACGATCAACTTCAGTCAACTTCTCATAACGATATTTTTGGTGCTGGTGATATTGTTAATGTGGCCAACTATCCTCGTGCTAAAGCGGGTGTTTTTGCGGTCCGCCAAGGTAAGCCCTTGGCTGATAATTTGCGCCGAGCTTTGTTAGCTCGTCCGTTAAAGCCCTTCAAACCACAGAAAGCTCTGCTTTCGCTCGTTAGTAGTGGCGATAAATATGCCGTTGCCAATAAGTCATTCATTAATTTTGGCGGTAAATTCGTATGGGCTTGGAAAGACTGGATTGATCGTCGTTGGGTGGCGCAGTATTCTGATCTCCCCAAAATGAACGACCAGCACAAGACCAGTATAGATCCTAGTCTAGCTGACAAAAACACCTTGAAAGATATCTCTGCTATTGCCATGCGTTGCGGTGGTTGTGGTGCCAAGGTGGGTGCTAATGTGCTGAGTCAAGCTATTTCTGAACTCAAGCCAGCCCCCCGCGATGATATATTAATTGGCCTGCATGAACCCGATGATGCCGCGGTGGTCGAGGTGCCTGCTGGCAAGGTCATGGTGCATACTGTCGATTACTTTCGTTCATTCATCGACGACCCCTACACCTTCGGCCAAATTGCAGCAAACCACAGCCTGAGCGACATTTTTGCAATGGGTGCTGAACCACAATCTGCATTAGCAATTGCCACCGTGCCATTTGGCATTGAAGTCAAAGTCGAAGACACTTTGCGCCAACTGATGGCAGGCGCAATGCTGATGCTGAATGATGCCAATGCAGCTTTAGTGGGTGGACATACCAGTGAAGGTGCCGAACTGGCTTTAGGGTTTTCCGTCAATGGTTTGGCTGATCGTGAAAAAATACTGCGCAAAGCTGGCATGCAAAGAGGCGATGTTTTGATCTTAACCAAGGCACTTGGTACAGGCACCTTGTTTGCCGCCGATATGCAACAAAAAGCCAAAGGCCGATGGATAGACGAAGCCATCATGTCGATGGTGCAATCGAATCGAATTGCTTCAAAGGTTTTATTTTTGCATGGTGCAACAGCTTGTACCGACGTCACCGGATTTGGCCTGTTGGGACATCTAGTCGAGATGATCAAGCCATCAGGGGTCGATGTTGAAATTGACCTACAGTCTCTGCCACTTATCGAGGGTGCATTAGAGACTGTTGAGATGGGTATTTTAAGTTCATTGCAGCCTGCCAACGTTCGATTGCGTCGAGCCATTCTCAATAGACAGGCCGCGTCCGAGAGTGTTTTATATCCATTGGTATTTGATCCACAAACGTCTGGCGGTTTGCTTGCTAGCATACCTGCTGTGAAGGCTGATGAGTGTCTGCAGCAATTGATTCAGGCTGGCTATTCTCGTTCTGCAATCGTTGGTCGGGTAGTCGTTGAAAGCGATAATTTGGAACCTGTCACTCTTATTGTTTAAAAATTAAAAAATTTATTTTAAAACAATGTGCTCAACATAAACCGCCTCAAATTAATCAATAATCAATCAACACTTTATGGGAAGCAGTTTCACCTACTGAATAATCACGAGCTTAATTTTTGCTTTACCGCCAAAGGATAAAGTTGCCCTCGCCTTATTAGCCCTTCGGTTGGTAGCGTCGAACTCCGACCGAATTGTAGAATGTGATGTGGTCTGTCAGTCAAAAGCTTCGATAATCCTGGTGAATAGCAAAACTTTTTCAGGTGTGTTAATGATAATCACTTCAATCTTTATTCTCAAAGCTAATGGACTTAAACCCCCTGTTTAGAAAACAAAAACCATTACATCAAAGATGCTGCTAAGTTGCTCTCTGATTTATTATATGAGATTACTATTATTAGGTTATAGCTCAAATTTTCATTACAATGAACTTTGAATCGTCACTAACGTGAAGAAAGTTCTAACCAGAATCATCGGTCTAAACCCAAATTTAACGGAAACCAACTGACATGCACTGGCAAAATAGACGAGAATTTTTTCGTGCTCATCTGGAGAGTAAAACTTGTGCTTACCCTGCTTCTGTTTACGACCCTATTTCCTCTAGGATCGCAGAAGATCTTGGGTTTGAAGTGGGTATGTTTGCTGGGTCGGTTGCATCTTTAACGGTACTGGGTGATCCAGATTATATATTGCTCACGCTCAATGAATTTGCACAGCAGACTTATCGTATTTGTCGGGCTAGCCAACTACCGATTATGGTCGATGCAGATCATGGGTATGGCAACGCTTTGAACGTGAAGCGCACGGTTGAAGAGCTAGAATCAGCTGGAGTGTCTGCACTTTCAATAGAAGATACTGAATTACCTCGCCCATTCGGTAGCGGGGGTAAAATCAACTTAATCTCAATTGAAGAAGGTGTTGGTAAAATGAAGGCGGCAGTGGCTAGCCGATCAGACCCTTCGCTTGTCATTGCCGCTCGTAGTAGTGCTATTTCGGTCACTGGCATTGACGACACTCTTGCCAGAATTAAGGCCTATCAAGAAACGGGCGTCGATGCTATTTTCCTGACTGGTATCAAACAAAAGCAACAACTCGAAGCCATTACCCAAGAATGTAAGCTACCATTATTTTTAGGCGGCGCCGGTGATGACATTATGGACTTGAATTATCTCGCTTCTCAGAATGTCAGCCTTTGCTTGCAAGGACACCAACCGGTCATGGCAGCCATACAAGCAACTTACGACACACTCAAAGCGTTACGAGAGGGTGTTAAACCGAGCGATCTTAACAATCGTTTCAATAAAAAGTTGATAAATCAATGGTCGAAAGTCGACGTTTATGATCAGTGGATAAAGGACTTTTTGGAGTAGCATATGTCTATATTTAAACCAACGCTCGACACCAAGGTACCACCACCGGTCGTTGCCACGATTATAGCAATGGCGATGTGGAGCCTGTCAGCTTATGGGCCTGTTATTACTTTATCAGCCGAAATAACTGAAACTTTAATCCTCTTGTTAGTCATTGTAGGTGTTTCGTTCGACGTTTGTGGACTGCTCACTTTTCGCCAATCAAAAACAACCATTAACCCAATGGACCCGAACAAAACCACAGCCTTGGTAACCAGTGGCATTTACCGCTTTAGCCGCAATCCGATGTACGTTGGGCTTGTTTTATTTTTAACAGCATGGGCCATTCAACTTTCAATGTTATGGCCATTCATTGGCCCCGTACTTTTTATTATCTATATTAATCAATTTCAAATTAAACCAGAAGAACGTGTGATGGAAAGTAAATTTGAAGATGAATATTCAACCTATAAAAATAAAGTCCGGCGCTGGCTTTAAGCAAACTAAAGGTTTTAGTATAAGGTAAACAGAAAGAGCTTTTTATTGCTCTTAGCTCAAATGCTTTAAGTCATAATCTTTTAGTTGAAGGCACTCTAACTACTGTTAGACTTCTTTTATATTTAGCTACGAACTTTCACTAATGACAACTTCAACTATCGACATCAGCCTGACTGATATATACGATCTCGCCCAAACAACCTTGTTGAAATACGGCGCTAACCAGGAAACTGCAAATGCTGTTGCCAACACCGTCACTATTGCAGAAAGAGATGGTTCAATTTCCCATGGACTTTTTCGTATTCCTGGATATATTAACGGGCTTAAAAGTAAAAAAGTTGATGGCACGGCCAAGCCCGAAATAGAGCAAGTCACACCAATCATCTTCCGATGTAACGCTAAAAATGGTTATGCGCCAGTCGCCCACCATTACAGCTTGCCCCTTCTGATTGAGGCCGCAAAAAAATTCGGTCTTGCTGCTGTCGCTATTCAAAATTCACACCATTTTGCCGCACTCTGGCCTGAAGTTGAACAAATCGCTGAGGCCGGATTAGTCGGACTCACCACAGTATCCTACCTGCCCTGGGTTGCACCTGCTGGCGGAACAACACCCATATTTGGAACCAACCCAATGGGTTTTGCATGGCCCAGAGCTGGCAATAATCCAATTGTAATTGACATGGCAACTGCATCCATGGCGATGGGTGAAGTGATGATAGCTGCGCGCGATGGTCACGAAGTGCCACTGGGCACAGGGCTGTCCACCTCGGGCGAATTAACCACTGATGCTGCCGAAATTGTTAAAGGTGTTTTATTGCCATTCGGTGGTCATAAGGGATCCGCTATTGCATTGATGGTAGAACTGTTATCTGGCCCAATGGTTGGCGAAACCTTTTCTTATGAAACTCAGGCAAATGACAATGCGGAGGAAGGGCCTGCACGAGGCGGTCAATTCATTTTAGCAATGTCACCAAATATTCTGTCAGGGAAAAATTCCAACAACCAGACGGATCGTTTTTTCGAAAAATATGATGCCATTAAAGGCGCCCGACTACCCGGTGCAAGAAGACATAAAAACAGAGAAGATAAGGGACCTCGAGCCGTGAACGCCGCGTTGATAAAAACCATTAAACAGTTTCGAGACAATAATTGAGAACCCAAAATTAAATAATCACCACAGTTAGGCCCATTTTTTACATGCTATAACAGATTCATCATCTCTAACGCTGACTCGCTTAACACTAATACAGCCATTCCCGTCATCGTTGCTAGCACCACGCTGTTAGTCTTCCACATCAAACCAATGACACACAACAAGGCGATTATTTCTATTGAGCTCCCTTGCCTAACTGCGGGCACCAGAATGGCCATAAATGCACAGCCTGGCAATGCTTCAAGCACCGGTCGTAATCCCCCAATATGCCTAACTTGTAATCCAAGTAAGTATCCACCCACACGTGAAAGATAGACAATCACAGCTATCATTGCGATGGCAATCAAAACCTCTTTACTGTCAATCAGTTGCTCAAGCATATTTTCGGCACTCATGCACGACCGCTACTATAATACCAACCGACACCGATCCAAGCAGTATCAAGTAATTTGGCGACCCCAATTCATACAGCAGAAGCGAAGCCACTCCTGAAGTAATCCATGGTAAGGCATTTGCACCTGATCCTTTCACAAACAGAATCATCATTGTCGCCATTACCATAGGTCCAGCAAAATTAAGTGAACCTAAATTAGCCTCTGCAAACCATCCTGCCAAATTCAGTCCAACCCAGGTAGAGAGCACCCAGCTAACCATTAATGAAACGCCATAACCAAAGACATAACCAAGCCTGTCGACCTTTTTATCTAGGCTCAATGCCGTCACAACACCCGGATCATTTAATAGAACCAACCAAACAACACGGCGTAACAAACTATGTCCATCAAAGTGGTAGGTCATCGACATCCCTAGCAAGACATTTCGGCTACTCACTAGCGCAACCGACAAAGCGATGGTACCCAATGGTAATGGCGACTGCCAAAATTCAAGGGACACAAATTGGGCTGACGCACTAAAAACGGACGCGCTCATCAATAGCGATTGCCATTGTTCGATACCGGCTGATACGGCGGCAATACCAAACATTACACCGAACAGGAATGTCGAAATAAAGTAACCGCCAGAACAGCGGATACCCAGTTTAAAACTTTGAAAAGTGGACATATCAGGGTGCAATTACAGAAGACTAATTGAAAGGCATGCATAGTATCACTCTAGGAACCACTAAAAATAACAATTAAGATCAATAAATACTATTTGTCTCTAGAGCTCTGTTAAGCTGATCCAAATGCTGACTTTAAATGAAACCAAATCAGGTCGCTCAATGTCAAATTCCTTATTATGTTTAAACCTATATTGATTAGTCCTATACGCTCAAAAAGTATACTGATCAGATCGGCCCTAAAATGGCTTTTATTAACAGTTCTACTCAATGGCTGCAGTTCCACATCACTTGTTTACAATAATTCCAACTGGCTCATCCGTGGCGAAATTGATGATTACTTCTCACTCACTAGCCTCCAACAACAGCAGCTAAAAACCCATATTGACGGTATTATCCAATGGCACAGAAAACAGGAACTCATTGAGTATGCTGATCTGCTCAACCAATTCAGTCTTCAATATGCTGATGGACTAACCAGTAAGGAACTTAATATAGTTGTCGACCAAGTTTCTTCTGCCCGCATTCGGCTTGTCGAGGCCAGCATTCCAACAGCCCGACAACTGTTATTAACCATCAGTATTAGGCAAATTGATTACTATGATCAAACTCTTATCGAAAAGAAAGTCGAACAAGCCAATAAACTAGACATGTCAGATGAAGAGTATGCCGACGAAAACTTCTCCCGTTTTATTGACATCATTGAACAGTGGTTCGGCGATCTTAATGAAAGTCAAATGGCACCATTGAGACTTATAAGTGATGCACGTCCAGATAACCGTCAATATTGGTTTGAGCGAAGTAAACTGAAGGGCCAAGAATTTTCTGACCTTTTGCGAACGCGTCCCAATAAAGAGAAAATCGAGCAATACCTACATGACCGATTTGTTGAGTTAAAAAAAACTGATGTTCAAGAACACGACAATAGCCTTCAAGTAAGACTTTATTGGTTGAACGCATTATTAGACATTGACCAAGTTATCGATACAAAACAACGTGAATACTTTATTAATCGTATGACAGATTATTCATCTGAATTTCTTGAGTTGAGTAAAAAATCAAGCAAACCAGTTAAACTCAGCAATCAAAAATAAATTTATCATACGTCATTGAAGAATCAACTTCTTTTAGGTATTTGATATAAACTTAAAATAGTTAGGCTTAACGTCTTCTGGCACCTGATCTTAGACTTATATTTAATTACCAGCAAACATGATGACTCCTGATAAAAGCTAGAATAGTAGTACTTTATTGCTACCTATTATTTGTCTTAACCTTGTCTATTTCATTCAACACGACTAATAAAATGGTTGTCCCAGGCTATATTTCTGCTTGAATTAATTCGACTTAAATGACTCCACTTACCGGATTTGGCATTAAGGAAAATCATCTTACCTTGCCCACTGGTGACTATAAATTCACCTTCCAAATCCGTTGGTGCGATACCACTACAATCACTCAACGTGGCAAAGTTGATATAGCCTTGAGTTGCTCCATTCCAGAGTGTGATTAGATTTCCACGCGGGGACGTTACCGCAAACCAACGCCCACTGATATCAACTGTAATGCTGGAGCAATAGCCACGCATTTCATGCTGAATTGTCTCTTCTGCTGCCTGCGGTGTTATTGGTTGACCGAATTGATGAAACCCAACGAGAGTTTTATTCTGGCTTAAACTATCCTGATCTTGAAAGGCCAAACCCACTAAACCATCTTTGGATACAGCCAAATGTCGAATACTCAGGCTCTGCTGAGATTCATGTAATCTGTACCGAGCAACAAAGTCACCACTTTCTGCATTCAAGTAAACTAGTGCTGATTGCATTGAATCTAGGTTCAACTTTTTGCGACCAGAATTTGGGTGTGTTTGAATACCACCGATAGCAATTATAAGATGCTCACCATCCGCTGACAAACTCAGCTGATGTGGACCAATGCCATGTGCATCCCATTCTGCCACTTGTTGATAGTTGCGAGAAACGTCTCTGACACCTATAACCCCACGTGCTTCATCGTAAGCGTTTTCGGCGGTGAATAGGTAGCGCCCGTCAGCACTAAAACAACTGTGACCATAAAAATGTCTTCCCCTCAGCGCTTTTTGTTGAGTAATTACCTGACCATGGATGGCATCAATCACTGACAAGTATGTCCCCGGCCGCCTAGCCATACACAACAGATGATTCGAATTTGGTGAGAGCGCTAGGTCATGAGCACGTCCAGGCGTGGCTGTATAAAATAGTGGAACACCATCCTTAATATTAATAGCGGCTATACCATAGTTACCGTTCTCATCACGAAAAGCACCATAACCCGTCGTTGACTTCACCTCACTCAATAAACTCCAGCCCAACAGTGGCGCTAGCGTAATCATGCCAATTATCTGCCGACGAGAATGTAATTTCTTTTTGGCATTTGTGCTATTCATTTTGAAAGAGCTACCTGTCGATTATTCATTCTGCAACTAGTCACCATCAAAACTATTGAAACCCAACGGCGACTGATAAACCACAGTGGTATAGTGCTTGATTTGATTTGCTAGCTGCTCCAAACTATTAACGAGTGATAACAGTATTTGACGATTACGCTCGTCACTGACCGCCTCATTGATCGGTAAAGATAATTGCGCCAGTTGTTGTTGCGATAACCCTATTAACTGATCGATTTTTATTGCTATCGATTGACTCGTTTCAGTTTGGTTGACCACGCTATTCTCAAGGTTATAAAAATTATAAACATATGAAACTGGATCAAAAAATAGTCCTATCGTTTGCAGGTTTTGACGTATATTCGTCATTGATAACCCGCTACGCCATAACTCAGCTCGATACGGTTTAGCTTTTTCGATAGATTTGTCAAGCGGTCGAACTATCTTTAAAGTCTTAATCGAATCTACCTCACCATACAGTAACCTTAATATATCAATGCCAATGTCTTTTTCCACTTGCAAATTGTTGTTTTCATCTAACAGCCCGTTTCTATAACCATCGCCCTGACGAATCCAGTCATCAATAAGACCCTCCGATATGACTTGCTGGTTATAACTTATGGCCTGAATAAACTGACAGCGAAACTGACCCGCTATATTTATATTCGTAAACGAATCAAATGCTTTTTCTCCATAAAACAAAAGTTCTAATGCAGTGACACCCTGAACACCGACGCTGAGCTGAGTAAATTTTGAATGATCTAACAAAGAAGCATTTTGATCTGTTAATAAGGACCTTAATTGACGACCAACTACGTTATGCTTATCGGGCCAGTACTGAATTCTATTTTGCCTAAATAAATATTTAGCTGGTCCATTTCGGAAAAACTCAATTGACATCCAACTATTAACATAGCTTGAGAACCGATCTCGCAGGTTATTTAAGCTTACATCACTCGGCTGTTTACAAGATTTAATAGCTTGCTGGTTAAGTGCCACAGCAGATTGAAATAAATGACGATAAGCTGGAATTACTATCTGTTCCAACAAACCAACGTTCAGTTTACGGAACTCTATACTATCAGCAGCTATCGATTGCAGGCTACAAAAGGCCAGTAAAAATCCGACTAGATATTGCGTAGTCATTCTATTTGCAATGTTTATACTTTTGAGATTCATCACAATGACTCTAGAAAAGTAATCAATGACTTTCTTTGAACTGATGTCATTTCAATCACTTTTTGTTTCGTCAACTGAGCTTCCCCGCCATGCCACAGGATAGCTTCGAGAAAACCACGGGCTCTACCATCGTGTAAGAACTGACTATGCCCATTCACCATTTGAGTAAGACCAATGCCCCACAAAGGTGGTGTTCTCCATTCTCGCCCACTGGCAACACCTTCACTTCTATTATCAGCTAATCCCTCGCCCATATCGTGTAACAGTAAGTCAGTATATGGCCAGATCTTTTGATTAGACAACGCCTTTTTATTGTCATCGGCGCCTGTTGTATAAGAGGCCTTGTGGCATGTCACGCAACCTGTTTCGTAAAATAATTTCTTACCGGCTAATACGGTTTCATCACCCACGTTACGACGCGCTGGGACGGCTAAATTTTGAGTATAAAACAACACTAGATCGGTCATTATCTGTCCAACTTCACGATCCTCATATTGAACTGAATCACCCGAAGGTGCCCATAAACAAGTACTTTGATTGATAGTGCAGTCACCACTTGGCGCTGATTGTTGAGGTGTTGATAAACCAATATCACCATTAAACGCGACTTGATTCTGTTGATCTAGGGTCGGTTGACCTGCTTTCCACCCAAACCGGCCTAGTTGAAGGTTTTGTGTGGACATATTTCGCGACCAAGCTGGTCGCCCTGAAATACCATCATTGTTTAAATCATCAGGGTCGGCCTGAGCCAGAATATCAACCTCTGTTATCATTTCTAACAAACCCAAACCAATCATTGGCGGCGCTATGCGTGCAGAAATTAGTGTTTCAGGATGCATCGGTCCATAACTTAAGTTGACTATATTATAATTCGGCTTTCGCAAGGTGGCTAATTCATTATCAGATAACAGAACGTCAACTTCTTCATATTTGATTTGAATATTCCCCTCTGACTTGTGCCCTTTTATCGAGAAATCCTGTAATTGAGTACCGTAATTTGGTTCGGGTATAACCGGTATTAGCAATGAATCCAGAAGCGCCTGTTCTTGTTGTGACTGAGCAGGTATAGACAGTTTCAATAACATCGATACAGCATTATCTTCTGGCCAGTTGGCTTTTGGAGGGTGTCCACGTCCGTCTTTAAGGTGGCACCTTTGACAGGACTTTGCGTTGAACAAAGGACCTAATCCATCAGATGCTTTGGTTGATGCTGGTGCTGAAACCCATATTTTACGAAATAAACCATTACCAACTTTGAAGTTTAATTCCTGATCGAACTTCAAGTTTTGAGAGGCATGCGAAAATGAATTGCGGTTAATTGATTTTAACGAAGTAGCAGAGCCACCAGATAAATGTTCGTCAATTGCTGGTTGAGAAAATTTAAGTTGAGTAACGTCAGGTGTTACAGCAATCGTAAGCAGGCTCAATGTACTGCCTACGATTACAGTTAACACTTGCGCTAAAAATACGCGCCAAAGCATGATTGACTATTGGATCATACTGATCAACTTTGGGTTATCAAGGCTATCAGAACCCTCTATATCAAGAGATTCGAGCCCTAACGCAATTGCTACAGCACCAATCGCTTTAGTTTGTTCGGTAAGCGCAAAAATCGCAGCTTGTACTTTTGCGTTCCCTTCACTATTGCCAGAACCAATCATTTGATCATACGCTTCACCATTTATTGCGGTATTGACCAAAACCTGCATTTTACCCATTGTTAAATCTAGCTTCGTTAACAGTGCCTTATCGGCTCCAGAGTTCTTTGCCTTTACTAGATCAGCAAGCGATGGGCCTTCTAGTAACTTACCATTGATTCTTTGGTAACGTCCGGTATATACATTTTGAATACCCAACGCATCATAGTAATGGGAGTAATGTGTGTTATCACTAAAGCAATCGTGCTCTTCTTCTGGATCATGCAACATTAAGCCCAGCTTCATTCTTTCACCCGCTAGCTCACCATAAGACAAGCTACCCATACCAGTCAAAATCATGGCTAAACCGACATTTGATTCAGCATCTAAAACAGCAGCCCTAGCTTCCCCTGTTGGGGCCCATTGATTTACCATCCATTCGAGATCAGTGATTAAAAGCTTTATTGCTGACTGAAGGAATTGTATACGACGTTCACAATGGCCACCGGTGCAATTTTGGGTGTCATAATCTCCAACTGGACGGTTTCCAGCGCCAGCATTAGTTCCATTTAAATCCTGCCCCCACAACAGAAATTCGATCGCGTGATAGCCTGTGGCAACATTTGCCTCGACATCATCCACTTCGTGCAAGGTATCGCTAAGCAAAGCTGGAGTAATATCTGAAGTGTCAATGTTACGACCACTAAGCTGTAAAATATTATTGGCAATAATATTTGCCGAATATAGGTTATTCTCTTCTGATACATCTCCATAATTAGAGGCTACATAATCAATTAAACCCTCATCTAGAGGCCACGCATTAACTTTCCCTTCCCAATCATCAACAATTGGATTACCAAAACGAAAGACTTCAGTTTGTTGGTAAGGTACACGTGAATCGACCCAAGCTTGTCGTGCAACATTTAAATTTTTCAATGTTGGTTTATCCACAAGTTGATCAACCGCTTTTTCCAACCATTTAGCAGTTGTTAGGGAATCACTATAGCCTGCTTGTGCAATATTCGCATAATGCTCTAGTACTGTCTGCTCTATTGGATTTGTTTCTGAATGAGCCACACTAGAAAACCCGCTAGCAACACTCAGCATAGAAACTAAAAGTACGCGCTTTAAAACCATTATCTAACTCCATTAAATGTTTAATATCTAAAGGTTAGATGTTAATGAGTTTTATTCCTATTTGCAAGTAATTATCATTAGCGTTTATATTATTATTCTTCCGCTTCATAGTCAGGTAGTTTTCACTCAAACTAACCCGTCATAGCCTTTACGATTAACTCGTTGAAGTCGACTAATTTAAAATAGAAAAAGCTTTTTGTTAATGGATTTGAGCATTATTCGTCATTAAAAACCGATGGTGATTTTGCTCTACTTATTGGTAAAACTTTTTAATTGCGTCGATGATACGCCCTAAATCATCCTCATTAACATCAAGGTGAACTACTAACCGAATCGACGGGACTCCCGCACTAATAACTATTCCATGATCAGATAAATACGACTGCAGTTCAGCCTGCCTTCCATCGGATGGAGAAATAAATACCATATTAGTCTGTTGGCTGATTTTTAACCGGTCAATGGTAGACAAACCCTCAGCTAATCGTTTTGCATTGAAATGATCGTCTGTTAAACGTTCAATATGATTATCCAAAGCATAGCTGCCAGCAGCGGCCAAAATGCCAGCCTGACGCGTACCACCCCCTAACAATTTTCGATCCCGACGCGCACGACGTATAAATGCTTTTGTACCACTGAGCACCGTACCCACTGGCGCACCTAAACCCTTAGACAAGCATAGCGATACACTGTCGAATGGTTCAGCCATTTTTTTTGGCGCCTGCCCTAACGCGACTGAAGCATTCATTAATCGTGCACCATCTAAGTGAGTCATTAGCCCAGCAGCTCGAGCGGTATCGGCTAAAGATTTAAGCTGGTCTGGCGATTGAGCTTTGCCATGCACCGTGTTTTCTAAGCATAGCAATCGAGATACTGGACAGTGAATGTCATCAGGCTTAATGGCAGCTTCAACCTGCGCAATCGTTAACGCTCCCAAGTGATCCGTCGGCAGAGCACACATTGCTATGCCACCCAGAACCGATGGACCACCAGCTTCATCAATGTAGATATGATAATCATCACCCGTAATAAGCTCATCACCCCGAGCGCAATGTCCCAATACAGCAATTAGATTACTTTGTGTGCCACTTGAAACAAACAGTGAAGCCTCTTTTCCCAATAGTTCGGCAACGCTTAACTCAAGTCTGTTGACAGACTCATCATCACCATAAACATCATCACCGACTGGTGCTGACATCATGGCATCATACATCCCTGCAGTCGGGCGGGTGACGGTGTCACTGCGCAAATCGATTAATTTTCTACCCGATAGAATAGCTGTCTTACTAGAGCCCATGGTGCTGTATGTACTTTGCATTAAAATAGTTCCTATTAAAGTTAACAAGGCAGGGTTAAAATATAGACCCATTGGAATCAAAAAAAACGATGAACTTTTTAAAATTTGAGGCTAAAACTCGTTAATTCAATCTTTAGACTTTATTGACGATAACATATCATTTTTAGAAAAGGTGTTTTTGAGAAAGTTAAAAATGTTACCAATAGACTCAATCATCCTGATAAACTTTTTGGGTAACTTCACCTTCAGTAGCCATCGTTAATATTCGATGCCGCCATCAGTATGTTATTGCGTTCTTCCTCAATGCATTTAGTTTTTCGAGAAATACAGGTTACAATTCTATATATATATTTATTTACTTAATACCTTCAATCGCCAAAGGCATTCAATTTGACTAATAACGATATTTTAAGACGCATCAGATACACCTTTGATTGTGATGATTCTAAGATGATGGAGATCTTCACCTTAGGTGGCCGTGAGTCTACACGAGCAGATATAAGTGCATGGATGAAGAAGGACGATGATCCAGGTCAGCTAAAGCTCAAGGATACACAGCTCGCAGTATTTTTAAACGGTTTAATAATCGAGAAACGTGGCAAGAAAGAAGGCGCGCAGCCAGAGCCAGAAAAACGTCTAGGCAACAACATCATTTTCGTCAAACTTAAAATTGCCCTTAGCTTACAGGCGGAAGATATTCTTGCCACTCTCGAACTAGTAGGATTCCAACTCAGTAAGCATGAGCTCAGCGCATTTTTCCGAAAACCGGGTCACAAGCATTATCGTGAATGTAAAGATCAGGTATTGCGTAACTTTTTGCATGGCCTACAACTTAAGTATCGCGGTAAAGAAGAATCAGCTTCCGAATTTAAATGGCCTGAACCCAAGCCAAAGTAACGAGTAACGAAATTATGTATCGTCTCTTCTGGGCACCCAATACTGGGGCATTTGCACCACAGATTATTCTTGAAGAAGTAGCCGCTGACTACGAACTAGAAGTGCTAGATTATGATGCGCATGAAGAAACAGAGTCTGATTTTTTAGCGGTCAACCCACGCGGTCAAATTCCAGCTCTGGTTTTGCCCGATGGAACGGTTATTACCGAATCCGCCGCAATGGTATTACACATTGCGGATGCTCACCCTGAAAAAAATTTATTACCACCACTAGGCAGCATTAGGCGTGCCAGAATTTATCGTTGGTTGTTTTATGCAGTTGCCAACCTATATGAATCCTACTTGCGCTTCAACTACAGCGATCGGTTTGCAGATGAGGCCTCTGCAACGGCTTTAGTCAAACGAACAGCACAAATCGACATCAATCAATATTGGGATTTGTTAGAAAAAGACATGCAAGATAATCAGTCAAAGGGTCCTTATCTGCTTGGTGATCAATACAGCGTTATCGATCCCTATCTACTTATGCTCATTGGTTGGCATGAATCTCCTGAAACCCTACTAGAAAGATGCCCAAATTTGGCCAGGCTCTTTAATGCTGTTTGCAAAAGATCCGCGGTTAGAAAAGTTTGGGTAGAAAATACCCAAAAATAGACTAACTAATGCACATTGATTATCATTTTTACCAGCCTCTTCAGTTTATCCAATACCTTACAAAGGCAATGGTAGTAATTGATATAACTTAAAACATTAAATGACAGGTGTCGGTTTACGCCTTAATCCAGTCAATGCATTTCCAACTATCGCCATTAACAGAATCATACCCCCAATTAAGGTATAGAAACTGACGGTTTCTCCTATAAATATCCAGACCCATAATGGTCCTAATAAAACTTCAGTTAATGACAATAGAGTCAGTTCAGCTGCGGGAACTACCTTAGAGCCAAGGGTATAAATAGCCAGTCCCGCACCTACTTGGAAAACACCCATTGCTAATGCGATAGATGCGTCATTAATAGAAAGTACAACGGTGAACTCACCCAAATAACAAATGATAGCGGATGTTATGGCTGTGAAAAGACCGGCAAGGAAAACGGCAGGCAGCATGTCTTCTAACTTTCCCCAACGCAGTGCTATAGTAAAAATAGCAAACCCCAACGCCGATAGTAACGCACTTATGTTTCCGACCATGTACCCAGCAGAAAAACCATCAACAACCATGACAGAAATGCCTAATGCTGCTAACAATGTTGCTATCCAAGTACTTTTACGAACAGATTCTCGTAATATAAACCAACCAAAAAGTGCGGCAAAAAATGGTGCTGACGCAAACAAAAACATAGCGTTTGCAACCGTGGTTGTTTGTATTGCATAAACACCACCTGAAAATGCAAAAACCAGCCCCCAACTTCCAATAATGCCGGCAAAACCTGCTTTTTTGATGGACTTAATGGGTTTAAAGTTTGATCGAAGCGCAATAAGAGTAAACAGAAAAAGGCTAAGCGAAAATGAACGATAGAGTAATATTTGCCACACGTTTGCAGCCTCTATACTACGAATACCAATCCCCATCGTTGACCAGAAAACGCCTGCCATTAAGACTAGAATCACACCATTAAAATAAGTCAAATTGACTGATTTGGGTCGGTAAATTGTGAATATAGACATTGGATTTATCGTTTAGATGTTATGCACTATTGATTTGGCACTGTAATGCACTTTTGCGATTTACAGTCATTAATTATTTCGATCAAAGCGATCAATATCTTTTATGTCTAAGCCATATTTCACATCATCAAAGAAATCTGTATTCATGTTTTAATAACAAAGAACTTATGGAGTTCTCGTGTTTCAAAGTTTTTGATCAATTATGACAACTAAAGTCAACCCTGTTTCAACGCTTAAAATTTTTCATTGAAAACACTCTCAAGTTCCAAATACCTACCTTAAACCAACCTTACCGCTGTACTGTGGTTAGAAGATCAATCGTTCATTGATTTTGTAATCAATTTAACTATAAAACATAGGTCAAGGGTGAAAATTATGCAGTACAAAAATCCAAATACAGATGGAGCCGTCGTCTCTTTTAAACCAAGCTACGACAATTTTATTGGTGGAGCTTGGGTTGCGCCAGTTAAGGGAGATTATTTTGACAATATTTCGCCCGTTAACGGTAAACCTTTTTGTAAAATACCACGCTCTACGGCAGAAGATATCGAAAAGGCCCTTGACGCCGCTCATGCAGCAAAAGACGCCTGGGGTAAAACATCGGTGACTGAAAGATCAAATATTATGTTGAAAATGGCAGATCGCATGGAGGCAAATCTGGAAGCTTTGGCCGTGGCAGAAACATGGGATAACGGCAAGGCTGTAAGAGAGACCTTAAATGCCGATTTACCGCTATGTGTCGATCACCTTCGTTACTATGCGGGTTGTTTAAGGGCGCAGGAAGGTGGAATTAGCGAATTAGACAACAATACGGTGGCCTATCACATACACGAGCCTCTTGGCGTTGTAGGTCAAATTATCCCTTGGAACTTCCCTCTATTAATGGCCATTTGGAATCTAGCACCCGCACTTGCAGCAGGAAATTGCGTCATATTAAAGCCCGCAGAACAAACGCCCGCTTCTATTTTAATGTTAATGGAACTAGTGGGTGACTTGTTACCAGCAGGCGTGTTGAATGTTGTTAATGGCTATGGTGAAGAAGCCGGTCACGCACTTGCAACAAGTAAGAGAATTGCAAAAATTGCTTTCACTGGCTCGACGCCTGTCGGCGAGCACATATTGAAATGTGCGGCTGAAAATCTGATTCCCTCCTCTGTCGAATTAGGTGGAAAATCTCCCAACATATTCTTTGCTGATGTACTCGATCAGGAAGATGCTTTCATCAGTAAAGCAGTCGAAGGTGCCGTGCTCGCATTTTTTAATCAGGGTGAAGTTTGTACTTGTCCTTCACGATTATTGATTGAAGAGTCAATTTATGAAAAGTTCATTAAGATGGTCATTGACAGAGCGGGCCAAATTAAACGAGGCAACCCGCTTGACACCGAAGTCATGGTGGGAGCTCAGGTTTCTGAAGAGCAATTCAAAAGAATATTGGATTATATTAAGATTGGTATTGATGAAGGTGCAGAAGTCATTGCCGGCGGCCATGTCGCTGCAATAGGAGATGATTATGACGCAGGTTATTACATTGAACCAACGTTATTAAAAGGCAAAAATAATATGCGCGTATTCCAAGAAGAAATTTTTGGTCCCGTTGTCTCAGTCACCACTTTCAAATCGGAAGAAGAAGCTTTAACGATTGCCAATGATACTGACTTTGGATTAGGCGCAGGCGTGTGGACTCGGGATATGAATCGGTCTTATCGCATGGGCCGTGGTATTCAGGCTGGTCGCGTTTGGACTAACTGTTATCACTTATATCCAGCACATGCTGCTTTTGGTGGTTATAAAAAGTCGGGTATGGGTCGTTATACCTACAAGACGGCACTAGAGCAGTATCAGCAAACTAAAAACTTACTGGTTAGTTACGATATCAACCCACTGGGTTTCTTCTAGCACTCATAGGCAGACTAGAGAAAACTCTGGTCTGCCTCTATTATTGATGGCTTAATCAAGAACAATGAAACAGCAATCACTCGATGAATTGATCGATGAAAGTCAGTTTCGTCAGCTAGGTGATGATTTTTCTATCCCTGTATTGCCACTAGGCATTAGTAAACCCAACTTAGTGATACAAAGCCCTACTGTGTCAGAAATATTGGGGATTCCACCCTCTGTGTGCAGTACACAACCATTCCTCGACATTTTTAGCGGTAATGCTTCACTTCAAAATTCGACACCTGCTGCTCAAGCCTATGCAGGACATCAATTTGGAAAATTCAACCCATTTTTGGGTGATGGCAGGACTCTATTATTGGGCGATGCTGGAATTCAGAAAGACCATTGGGAAATCTCATTAAAAGGTGCGGGTAAGACTCCCTTCACTTTCGCTTCTGACGGACGAGCAGGTTTAACTGAATGCCAACATGAGTACGATATTAGTGAACGCTTAGCGGTTTTAGGTGTTCCTACCACGCGTTGCCTTTGTATTATTAAAGGCAGTGAACAAGTTTATCGCAGCCGATTTGAATCTGTCTCGATACTCACCCGAGTAACACCTAGCCATATCCGTTTTGGCACATTTGAAAGGTATTATTTTAAGAAAGATATCAAAGCACTTAAAATTTTAACCGATTTTGCAATACGCCAATACTTCCCTCATTGCCGGGGCAATAACACCGATGACAATAATGACTATGGCCAGTTTTTTCAAGAGGTCGTAATTAAAACAGCTCAGCTAATCGCACATTGGCAACAGGTTGGCTTTGTTCATGGGATGATGAATACAGACAATCAATCTATTCTGGGGGTCAGCTTTGACTTGGGTGAATCCACATTTACTGAAGATTTTAATGACAACTTTGTTGCTAGCTTGAGTGACAGAAAAGGGCGTTATGCATTTGGACAACAACCTGCAATCGGTCTTTGGAATTGCAATGTGTTGGCAAGAGCCCTCTCTCCCTTGATTAAGCCTGCTGATCTCCGGCGTGCATTAACAAAGTATGAACCCACCTTTATCAATTTTCAAATACCCTGACCGACTGAATACTCAGCATGTACGAGCTTTTCTAAACTGAAGTTAGGTGGTATTGTAATTCAAATCAGCCACTAAACGGGGTTAGTAACAAATGTCTAAGACGTTTGGAAATTTATCTCAACGTCGTGAAGCAGTCGAGCAGCAACGCGGCAACTTTAAACTCAGTCAAACGACAGCTGATAGTGTGCCCCAAGAAATTTTTCGTTCATGGCAACGAAGTGCGCATACAGTCGCACAAAATCCTCAACAAGCACCAGTCGATGATGCTTTGATAGTCGAGCATCTCTGGCAACAATCGCCCCTATCAATGGGTGCGAAGCTCGAACAAAGCAATATGATTCAACTGACGAAAGAGGCTGATTTAGTAGTGGGCATTGCAGATCCCTGTGGACGACTATTATGGACTCATGCGAGCAATTATATGCAACAGCGAGCAGAAAACCTTAACTTTATTGCTGGTGGTCATTGGAATGAGACCGTGGTAGGCACAAATGCTGTTGGTTTATCACTCAAACTTAAACAACCAGTCACCGTATTTTCTTCTGAGCATTATCTGCCCTTTGTCCAGGATTGGGTTTGTTATGCTGCACCCATTATCCACCCTCAATCTGGTGAGTGCGTGGGTATATTAGATATGTCGACAACTTGGAAAAAGCACACGCCACTTGGTCAATCGGCTATTGCACAGATTGCCAATTCAATTGCTCAGAATTTACCTTGCATTGAGTCTCACGCTGAACTTGAAGTGCATGCTTTAGGCCAACCAAAAGTCATCTACCAAGGCAAGGTGATCAAAATACCTCAGCGAGAGTTAGAGATTTTATGTTTACTTGCGTTAAACCCAGAAGGTTTAACTTTAGAACAGCTTCACACTGCACTTTATAATGATGACCATGTTTCAACCGCAACTCTGAAGACGCACGTTTCGCATTTACGACATTTTGTTGGCGGCAAAATAGGCTCTCGACCCTATCGACTTACAATGCCTTACTGGGCTGACTTCATCAGTATCTGGGAATCTCTCCATCAGCAAAACGCTAATGATGCCATGTTAATGTATCGAGGAGAGTTTCTTGCAAGATCACAATCACCGGAGATAGAACAATGGCGACATTGTATAGATGCAATGATGACTCGCGTTGTCGATACTTGTCAGAGTCCAGAAGCTTTGACCAATAAGTTGCAGGAAAGCACTTCAGGTAGCCACACGGTACGCGACCGATTATTAGAACTTTTACCTAACCTCACTTTCACTAAAAACAAAAAATCAATCCTTTAATATTTTGAATAGCCCATTTTTGACAGACCTCAGCTCTGAACTCTGAAGGTTACTTGATGGCTTCATTGGTGTATAGAAAGATCAAACAGATAACAAGTGTTGACATAATTCAAACAGTTGTTCTAACCCATTGGATATCAGTCAGTATGCTCATGAACTCAGTTATAGCCGAGCGCTAATGTAATACCACATGTTATTGCCAGATCAGAAAGTGGTATCCGTTTTTGCTATCGTCACCTTTAGAGGAAGAAATACAATCCTGCCATCAGCCAGCTAAAGCCTAGCAAAATCCAAGGAAACCAATGTTGTCGATACATAATTTGAACTTCACTTTCACTTTCAATTTCAATTTCAAACCTTGAGTTGGATTTATTTTGTAACAATTTTAACCGCTTATCGATTTCGCGTGATTTTGATTTATGAAGTTTTTTGTACTGTTCAATCCCTTTTTGTATACCATTTGCTATGAGTCGAGTTTGTTCTTTTGTTTGCCCTGGTTTTTGCATACTTTTTGCGACCCGAGAAGCCTCTTCTTTGGTTTCGGACGAGACTGTCTGTTTTTTAGATTGTGGGCTCATAGTTTTCCTAGGCATTAAAACTAAATTAATTAAAGTTTGAGTTCAGGTTATTTTTTACACAGTACAAATTTAAATAGATCAATTTTAACCATTTAGTTATCTTCCAGCATAAATAAGTGTTGAGGTATTTCTATTTGGCGGAGAGAAAAACAGAGTAATCAATAATAGCTTACCTTTGTGATAGGCTGATTACTATTTTTTACGTTGGAAAAAGGTATTTTTTGTATAACTCAAACACTAAAGCCAATCAACATTAGTGTCAATACGTCCCCCATTCAGTCAATATACCGATGACTCAAGATGGAAAAAATATTTAACTAAACTTAACTTCAGTCAATCATCCATTGGTATAGAGAGAACAGACAATTGATTAATGACGTCTAATAAGTCTTCGATCGACATCTTACTTAAATTTCATGATGCTAGCATTCAAGAATCTCTCGACGACTTTGGCACTGGTTATTCGTCGCTTTCGTACCTAAGAAAATTTCACATCGACTATCTTGAAATTGATTGGTTTTTCGTAAAAACCTGGATCATGAATCAGATGCTTTAGCGCTGTGCTCTGCAATAGTTGTGATGGCTCATAAACTAGGTATACAAATAGTGGCTGCAAGTATTGAGACTCAGGTACAAAAAGATTTACTCATGTCAATTAATTACGACTTTGGTTAAGGTTGTTTATTTTCTCGACTCGGGACCGCCGATGATTTCTAAGAACTTGCTAGAGCTTCTTAGCCCTAAGTTAATCTTTTATTAAATATCAGTTGTCGATAGTTTTTTATTAGCTTTAAATGCCTCCACCTTATTCATTGGCTCAACTAATATTCTACTCCTATCTACTGCTTTAATTTTGCAGCAGCAAATGCGACTGCAAAAGCACTTTCTGGTTTAGTTTCAATTTTAGGTAATACTTTTTCCTGATGAGTTTGACGCTTTGGTTTAGGCTTTTCACCCTGCTGTTTTTTTGAGTCATTCGTTGATTCATCTTTAGATGCTGAATCATCCAGTCGCATGCTGAGCGCAACTCGTTTACGCTTCACATCCACTTCCATAACCTTTACCTTAACAATATCCCCTGTTTTAACAATTGCTCGCGGGTCTTTAACAAAAGTATTGGCGAGTGCCGAAATGTGTACCAAACCATCCTGATGGACTCCGACATCGACAAATGCGCCAAAGTTAGTGACGTTAGTGACACAACCTTCAAGTATCATATCTGGAATCAAGTCTGATAGTTTTTCAATGCCTTCTTTGAAACTAACCGCTTTGAACTCGGGGCGTGGATCACGACCGGGTTTATCTAACTCGGCAATAATATCCAGCACGGTTGGTAAGCCCACTTTGCTGCTGACAAAATCTTTCGCTTGAATTTGTGCCAATATCGATTGATTACCAACCAGCTCTATCACTTTGCATTCATGACGCTTTGCCATTTCGGCTACCAGTGAATAGGATTCTGGATGAACGGCTGAAGCATCTAAAGCTACGTCGCCATTTTGAACCCGAAGAAAACCAGCCGCCTGTTCAAAGGCCTTAGCGCCAAGTCTTGGTATTGATTTAAGTTGCTCGCGCGTTTTAATTCGTCCGTTGGCATTACGCCACTCAACTAGGTTAGTGGCTTGCGTTTCGCTCAACCCAGACACGCGAGTAAGTAGTGCAACTGAAGCGGTATTCACTTCGACACCCACTGCGTTAACGCAATCCTCCACAACAGCATCAAGTGATTTGGCTAGCTTGAATTGACTCACGTCGTGCTGGTACTGTCCTACCCCAATTGATTGAGGGTCGATTTTTACCAGTTCTGACAAAGGATCTTGTAACCGTCGTGCAATGGATATCGCACCCCGTACGGTAACATCTAGGTCTGGAAACTCTTTTGAAGCAAACTCTGAAGCAGAGTATATCGAGGCGCCTGCTTCGTTCACCACCACTTTTGTCAATTTCAAGTCACTGTGCTTTTGAATCAACTGTGCCGCCAGCTTTTCAGTTTCACGCGACGCGGTACCATTGCCAATGGCAATGAGCTCCACCTGGTGCTTTTTCGCTAAATTGGCCAGAATAGCAATCGACTCGTCCCATTTATTTTTAGGCACATGAGGATAAATCGTGGTGTCATCAACATGTTGCCCTGTACTGTCAATGACGGCTACCTTAACACCTGTACGAAGTCCCGGATCAAGCCCAATAGTGGCGCGTTGCCCTGCAGGTGACGCAAGCAATACGTCTTTCAAATTGTCTGCAAATACCTTAATGGCTTCCGCTTCGGCTAAGGCTCTTAAGTTACCTAACAAATCAGTTTCAATTTGCATTAGCAGCTTTACACGCCAAGTCCATCGCACCACTTCAGTTAGCCACTTGCTAGCAGCCGGCTGACCTGAAAAGACACCATTGGGGCAATAAGGTATTTCAAACATATTAGCTATAGCCGCCTCACAGGGATGATAGTCGACATAGCTTAGGTCTGGAATATCTAACTTGAGTGAGAGAATTGACTCCTTACGACCTCGAAATAATGCCAGTGCCCGATGGGGTGGTACTTTTCCAATGGGCTCACGATAATCAAAATAGTCCCGAAACTTTTCACCTTCAGTCTCTTTATCTTTACTGACGCTACTCATCAGCATGCCTTTATCTGCAATAATTTGACGCAATTTGGCTAAAAGATCAGCATGCTCAGTAAAGCGTTCCATCAATATAAATTTAGCACCATCCAGTGCCGCTTTACTATCAGCAATACTAAAATCTTCATTAATATATTGCTCAGCAAGCACATCAGGGTCGAGGTTGAAGTCTGCCATAATACGATCAGCCAATGGTTCAAGACCTGCCTCCACAGCTATCTGCCCTTTAGTTCGGCGTTTCTTTTTGTAGGGCAAATATAAGTCCTCTAGCCGAGTTTTAGTCTCCGCTTGGACGATTGCAATCTTCAACTCAGGGGTAAGCTTGCCCTGCTCGTCAATACTGGCAAGAACACTTAATCTGCGTTCAGCCAACTCCCGTAGATATCCCAACCGTTCGTCCAACTGGCGTAACTGAATATCATCTAACCCACCGGTTACCTCTTTTCGATAACGTGAAATAAAGGGTACTGTTGAGCCCTCATCTAGCAGCGTTACGGCTGCATCAACCTGAGTTATCTGAACGTTGAGTTCATTGGCTAGAATTTGAGCAATTAGCTGCATAAGTTTAATTCTTGTTTAGGTTTAAATTAAGAGCAATAGACAATCAAAAATATAGATTCTATGGGAAAAAATTCGGCTTGCAAGTCCAAACTATTTTCTTAATAGATACTTTAGTAGTCGATTTATGAATTTTCGGTGTCTACTGTTAAGAGGTAATTATTCTGTCAGAGAAAAGCAATTCAGCACAAATCCCCACTTTATCTAAACTGGTTTAAAAGCGACTGCCAAGCAAGACTTTCAAATTCTGCTGTAAATTTCAAAGCAAGCCGAACACAAGAACGTTCTAGTAAAGATAGAAAGACGGGGTCTGTTTCGGCTCGATACAGTAATTCGGCTAATGCTTTCTCATTGCCCAACTCAAAATAGCCGGGATAATCAGCACCGAGTAAACCAACGTTGCCAGAAATTTTCGACGCTATGATGGGTACGCCAGCCATCAGTGCTTCAGAGATAACATTGGCTCCACCCTCTTGATTTGAACTAATTACCATAATACGAGTTCGCGATAATTCTTGTCTGACCTGCCATTTTGGTACTTCTCCCCTCCAGTAATAACGAGGACTATTTTGAGCAAACTTTAGTGCTTCTTGTTGCCATTTTGAATTTATTGCTTTACCCAAATGGACTACTCTGATTCTTGATTCTATCGGCAATAGTTGTGATGCTATCACCGTTCTAAACGGATCTTTTTCTGGTCTTAAATTACCAATTACACAAACATCAAATGTTCTAATGCGTGGTTTTTTTTGCTGTGATAAAGCACCTGCAGATTGATAAATAACGTGGAGTTTAGGCAGGTATTCCGTTGGCAGTTCGTGCGCGATCAAATCATGTAAACAGACGAGAGTATCTGCAAGATGTATTGACTTTAATGTCACCTCTGGATCAGTCTTCAGGTAAGTATTAATATCAGTGCCACCGAGTGCAACGACTAGAGGACCATGCGGATATAGTAATTTGTAGCGCTCAATTGATTGAGCGCTTCGAAAAGCATGCAAGACAATCAAGAGATCGACGGCCTCGTTATTATATTCAGATTCGACCTGTACTTTATGCCCTAGCTGCTGTAATAATTTGGCCCAACGCAAAGCAGATGTTCGATTACCATTTCGATCATTCTTTTTGGCGGGCGTTACCAGATTTATTTTCACGCAATAACTTTTCTGAGGCTCTATGACAGCTGCTATTAGTAACACAAAATTAATCATGATGCTGCAAGATGCGCGCTTGCGCACCTATGAATTGATCGATGATTTGGATCAGCAGCAATTAATTGGCCCAAAAGTAGAGACTGTCAATCCACTGCAATGGGAAATTGGCCATATTGCTTACTTTTATGAATACTTTATTTTGCGTCAACTCTATGGTCATGAAAGTCTGTTGGGTAACCAAAAAGCTGATGCATTGTATGATTCTATTTCTGTACCACACAAGACACGTTGGCATTTGCCCCTATTGAGTATGGCAGAAACTAAAAAATATATGCAAGGCGTTCTTGATAACTTATGTGATCGTCTCACAACATCAACTGCAAGCCAGCAAGATAGTTTCATCTATCAATTTGGTGTATTCCATGAAGACATGCACACCGAAGCATTTTTATGGGGACGGCAAACATTAAGTTATCCAACGCCAACCTTTGCAATCAGCGCTAATTTTTCTGCCGAGCGCACTGCAGCGGCTCACCCAGGTTTTGTCCAAATTCCAAGTGGCCAGTTTAAACAAGGAGCAGACCCTGACGCAGATTTCATGTTTGATAACGAAAAGTATGCACACAAGGCTGAAGTCAAGTCTTTTGAGATATCAAAAGCACCTATTAGTAATGTACAGTTTGCAGAATTTGTTGCCGAAGGCGGTTACCAACATGATCTATATTGGTGTGATGAGGGATTACTGTGGAAGCATTTAAATCAGGCTAACCACCCAGGCTATTGGATAGCTGATGGTCCAGGGCGATGGTTAATGCGCCGGTTTGATAAAACTATACTCTTGCCAGAACATGAACCAGTCAGCCACGTTAACTGGTACGAGGCAAATGCCTATTGCCGATGGGCTGGGTTGCGTCTGCCGACGGAACTGGAATGGGAAGTCGCAGCGCTTGGGGAGATCACTAGTGATGGCCGCTTGTCCACTATAAAACGACGTTATCCTTGGGGAAATACCATTCAACCCAGTTTTGCCAATCTTGATGGGCGAGCCATAGGTTGTGTCGATGTTGCCGCCTTTGGTGCGGGTGATAGTGCTTTTGGCTGCCGTCAAATGTTGGGGAATGTGTGGGAATGGACTAGCAATACTTTCCAGCCGTATTCAGCGTTTTCTGCTGATGTCTATGAGGATTATTCAAAACCATTATTTGGTACTACAAAAGTATTGCGTGGAGGTGCTTGGACAAGTCGCAGTCGCATGCTACATGGTACTTATCGGAATTTCTTCGGACCTGAACGTTGGGATATTTTTAGTGGGTTCAGAGTTTGTAAATTGTAAGAGTTAGTAACAACATTGCTTAAATATTAAAAGAAAATAACGCGTCACTATGAACAGCAACTTCCTCATCATTTAAAGCAATGGTTTAATTGATCAACAGTTGACGTGAACCTTTAGTTAGTAGATATTTATGTCAATTATCAATAATTTATATAGGTCGTTTATGTTCATGAAATATTGTAGACCGTTTTTTTCTTTTTTCTTTGCCATTTTATTGGTTTCACTCATCGGATGTGCATCCACAAAAGTTCAAGAAGGAACAGGGGAGTTTGTCGATAACACCGTCATCACAGCCAAAGTTAAGGCTGCACTTTTTAATGAAGCACCCTTAAAGGTTTTTGAAATCAACGTTGAAACTTTTAAAGGTAACGTTCAGTTAAGTGGCTTCGTCAGCACTCAAGCCGCAATCGACAAAGCAGGAGAAATCACTCGGTTAATCAAGGGTGTGAAATCAGTTAATAACAACATACTGCTTAAGTAATATTGATTCCAAATCAGTCAATGGCAATGTTATAAACTAACACTTTCCTTAGATGTCAGACAGATAGCCTGAACCACCTAGACTCTTGATCTGACGGAGAATCCACCGTTGTCGGTCATGGGTATATTGTGATGGATTATTAACGCTAAATTCGACTGGGTTTGGCAGCACTGCAGCTAATAAAGCGGCTTCATAACGGTTCAATTGCTTTGCATTTTTATTGAAATAGTGTCGACTTGCAGCCTGTGCACCGAATTGCCCACTGCCCCATTGTGCAATATTCAAATAGATTTCTAAGATTCTTTGTTTTGAACAAATAGTTTCGAGTACGATAGTTAACCAAGCTTCAAGCCCCTTGCGAACCCAAGATTGTCCCGACCACAACCACATGTTTTTGATCACCTGTTGAGAAATAGTACTTGCACCTCGCGAACTCTGTCCTTGTTGGCGTTGTTTGAGTGCATTTATTATCGATTTAAAATCAAAACCATGGTGCGTTGGGAAATTCTGATCTTCTGCTGCAACTACCGCTATCTTTAATTGTGGCGACAACTGATTCCAATCTCGCCATTGATAGTCTAAAGCTTGATTAGACGAATTTTTCCACTGATATTGCAACATAAAGGATGAGGTAATGGGATCAACCCATCGCAGCAAAATAACGGGAATAATACTCAATAGAAGTAAGCTAAAGAGCAGGTAAAGAGACCAACGGCGTATTTTTGTGAGTGTTGTTTGATTTCGCAATTGGCTAATCAGCCTGAATGATTAAATCATAAGAAGAACCTTGACTATTTTGACTGATCAACATGATCAAACTGAATATTTATTGGGTATCTAGATAACATTAATCAGTTTCATTGGGCGCCTCATAAGGTAAGGGCATTTTCAGAAACACACCAAACTCTGCGCATATGTTACAACTGACCCGTGCATGAACGCGACCTTGTCGATCCTGAAACGATTGATTCTGTGTTACTGGAAAGACACCTTCATGCCAGATACCCGGGTGAATATATAGGCCCTGGCTACCATCAAACCAAAACGCGACAATGCTCTCCAAAGTTAAATCATCACCGGGCAAGGCTACTGGCACGACAAAAGGCTTAGCCTGTTGTGGGAAAAATAATTGCCCACCATCAGGGTGATAGTTCATGTGCCATAACAGCATGCTGTCATCGATACCTGACGTTTGATCTGGTTTAATTTCATCTGGATTAGTGCGCCAGCCAAGTACATATTCACCTTGTACGGCATCATTATGACCTTTTAATATGTCACCGACCCATTCACTGTGAAACTCACCTTCAACGACACCGCCTTCGTCACCTGTGCCAGCATCTATCGAGCGCCAGCCCTCGGCAGGCCATTGTTTAATTTCAATTTCAAAATTATCAGGTTCATCGACTAAACAACCATAACCTGACAGCATTTGGTTACTGGCTTTGATTAAAGGAATATTATGCCACGGCAATTTACCCGGTACATCAGGAGACAAATAATCGACAGGCTGTTGCATGATAATTCCCGGTTTTTTCTAGGTTGACACTACTACACAACGTTTACGACATCGGCTTGTATTCTGCCAAGCATCTTATGAGTAGGAATAAGGTATTGATTGACCCAACACATTAACTTACAAACCATAATAGTGCCAAGTATCGACATCAATCAACCCAACAGGAATAATATTTAAAAAAAGACGTGCTCTTAACCGTTCTGACTGCCGCATTTTAACGGATTTAAAACAGACAAAAGGCTATCAGTCTAGGCAGGTCAATTTTCAACGATTCTTCCAAAAAATAACAATCATCAACTTTTTAGCCCATTAATGAGGATAAGTGTGTGGCATTGTAACGGTTTAAATATTGGATTGGATGCGGTTATAGAGACGGCAGATTAGTCGGTAGCTAAGGGCTTGATGATTATTTAAACTGACGAAACTGTCCCCAAATTTGGCAGACTACCTGCGTTAAGCTGGGGTCTGATAATTCTACTCTTCGATCCATATTCACTTTCGAAATCCACTTTCCTTCGTCTATTTCTTCCTCTTGAAGCTGAAATGGCCCATCATCAACGTAGCTATAAACTACATTATGCTCCATACCACTGACAATTTTAGGTTGTAACTTAAATAAGAATTCAAGTGGTGATTGGACCGTTATGCCCAGCTCTTCAAACAGCTCTCGGACCGCACAACCGACATAGTCTTCTCCGCTATCGACATGTCCTGCGGCAGAAGTATCCCAAAGTCCCGGGCTTTCATCCTTATTCATAGAGCGTTTTTGAATAAACAAGTCGCCTTGCTGATTAAATACCAAGATGTGAACTGCACGATGCATCAAACCTTGGGCGTGAATTTCACCTCTAGTTTTAACTGCAACAACTCGGTCATTTTCGTCAACAACATCCAACAATTCCTGACTGACTTCTAATGCGCCCATTTTAACCTTTAAATTGAATGTTTTTCGAAATGACTTGATCACTTCAATGGAGCAAGGCTAATGGATCACCATTAGCCTTAATTGAACCCACGCCCTCAATCCAAAGACAATTGCAACCTTGGGCATCGTAATCAGGCAACTAGCTTAAATATTTTTGCAACTCTTCAGAGCCACCAATTAATGCACCATCAATAAACACTTGAGGTACAGAAGAAGTACCGGATACAGCACGAATGCTCGACTCAGAATAGTCACGATTTAACACTAACTCTTCATAATCAAAACCTGCATCACTCAATAAACCTTTTGCAAGAACACAAAACTCGCAGCCTTCGCGGGAAAAGACAGTAACACTTTTAGGCTTAGTCGCACTCGGTGCAATATATGCCAGCATAGTATCTGCATCCGAAACACCAAAAGGATCGCCTGGTTGATCGGGCTCAATGAACATTTTTTCGACTACACCATTTTTAACTAGCATCGAGTAACGCCATGACCTGTCACCAAATCCGATATCCGTTTTGGGAACCAACATGCCCATTCCGCGGCTGAAATCTCCATTTCCATCGGGATACAAGCTTATGTTAAAAGCTTTCTGTTCAAGACGCCACTGGTTCATGACAAATGCATCGTTGACTGAAAGGCACACTATTTCATCAACACCCGCTTGTTTGAACGCTGACGCTAATTGGTTGTATCTGGGCACATGAGTTGATGAGCAAGTGGGTGTAAATGCACCAGGCAGAGAAAATACAACAACAGTTCGGTCTTTAAAAATATCACTGCTTGATATGTCTACCCACTGATGATCTTGACGCGTACGGAATGTCACATTCGGTACATTCTGGCCTTCACGATTTTCTAACATGGTCGTTCTCCTTTAATAAAATTGATTAACTTGTTTTAAAGTAATGAAAAAGGATTATAGCGATCATGGTAAAAAGATATATTAAATTGTATTTATTAAATTTATAGTCAAAATCAATCGTGCGTATAGCGACTTAAATGTCTAAAAAAATCGTTTAACCATCAACAAGCGGACGCTTACAAACTTCATTAATTTTGCTGATAGTTTTGATGTCTATACCCGACCGGCCAATTGCATTAAGCACAGCACGTAAGGAGGCACCTACAATATCTTCACTACATCCTGCCCCACAGTAACGCTGACCATTAACGCCCAACTGCACATAAGCCATTGCTTCTGATTGTTGGTTATCGCCTAAAGTGTGCTCGCTGTAGTCGACCAAAATAATCTTGCTATTCAGTTTGAAATTAATCGCATTGACAAAAGCATCGAGAATACCCTTACCTTCCCCCGCAATATGAACCCTTGCCTCTGTTGTTTTTATCGTTGCGCTGAGCTTATCCAATCCCTCAGTTCGTGACGCCTGATAACTTTCAACATTCATCGGTTCAACCAAATCAATATAGGTATCCTGGAATATTTGCCTGATTTCTACAGTAGATACTTCAGCTTCTGATTGCTCCGCAAAATGCTGCACGTGTGGACTAAAATCCACTTGCATCCAACGTGGTAAAATTAATCCATAATCTTGTTCCAAAATATAGGCCACTCCACCCTTACCCGATTGGCTATTGATACGAATCACTTCTTGATAAGAGCGTCCAACATCCTGTGGGTCTATAGGTAGGTAGGCAACTTGCCAGTGACAGTTGTCACCCTCAGTTTCACGGGTTTGTTCATCGATTGCTAAACATTTATTGATAGCATCCTGATGACTACCAGAAAAAGCAGCAAACACTAACTCTCCTGCATAAGGATGACGTGGATGAACCGCTAACTGAGTGCAACGTTCAACCACATTAATCACTCGATCCATGTCAGAAAAATCAAGCTTTGGATCCATACCTTGGCTGTAAATATTCATCGCCATAGTCACTATATCCATATTGCCAGTTCGCTCTCCATTACCTAGCAGGGTGCCCTCAATTCTATCTGCCCCTGCCATAACGCCCAGCTCAGCTGCAGCAATACCACAACCTCGATCATTATGAGTGTGTAAACTAATAGTAATGCAATCACGCCGATTGACTCTGTCACAAAAGGTTTCAATTTGGTCTGCATACACGTTGGGGGTGGCGACTTCCACGGTTGCAGGTAAATTAAGAATGACTTTATGTTCTGGTGTTGGCTGCCAGATATCCGTCACCGCATTACAAACTTCCAGTGCATAATCTAGCTCTGTATTGGTAAAACTCTCTGGAGAATATTGAAATTGCCAATCGGTCTCAGGTTGCTTTGCAGCTAAATCTCGTACCCATTTGGCACCTTGAACGGCAATATCTTTAATTTCATCGCATGACTTTTTAAACACTTGCTCACGCTGTACCGTCGACGTTGAGTTATACAAGTGCATGATGGCACTTCGCGCACCTTTCACTGCATCAAAGCTTCGAGCAATTAATGCTTCTCGAGCCTGAGTCAATACCTGAATAGTGACGTCATCAGGCACTCGATTGTGCTCGATTAGTTGGCGTACGAAATCAAAGTCAGTTTGTGAAGCGGCGGGAAAACCAACTTCGATTTGTTTAAAACCAACATCGACCAATAATTCGAACATAGCCAACTTTTGGCTCGGCGACATCGGCTCGATCAAGGCCTGATTTCCATCACGAAGATCAACACTACACCAATCAGGCGCTTTTTCTATGACTCGGTCAGGCCAGCGGCGGTTAGTTTTTACGATGGTAGGGAAGGCACGATATTTCTTATGGTTGAAGACTGACAACAGGATGTCCTATTAGAGTATTTAATAGTAACGATTATAAAGCAATTTCATTAGGTATTGATTGCAATTAACCTATAAATGAACTCTAATTGAGCTATAACTCGCTATTATTTGTTCGGTTACTAGCTAATTAATTCTATTTTTAAACCTTAACGATTATGACACTCACGCTTGATAAAATAGACAAACACATCCTCACCGTAATGCAATCAAATGGCCGCATCAGCAACCTTGAGTTATCAGACAAAGTGGGACTGTCGCCAACACCCTGTTCAAGGCGTGTTAAGCGTTTAGAGGACTCTGGCCTAATCAATGCACACGTTACGCTGCTAAACAAAGCAGCGCTGGGGCTTAACTTGACCGCCATTATTGGTATTTCAATGGATCGCCATACGCCTGATCGCTTCGAACAATTTGAAAAAGCTATTGTTAATATGCCCGAAGTCATTGAATGCAGTATTGTCACAGGGCAAACCGCTGATTTTTTACTTAAAGTCGTGGTAAGAGATATGCAGCATTACGAAAAGTTCTTACTCGGGAATTTAACCCGCCTGACGGGTGTCACCGGAGTTCATTCTAGCTTTGTCCTAAGGCAAGTCGTTAATAAAACAGCCTTGCCACTTGACCATTTGGGATAGACTGAAGTGCTCCAAACGATGTCTTGATCTGCTACTAAAAAAATCAGTATGATGGTCCAGAGTAGTTTGGCAAAGAAAAATTCACCCGCAAATCCATCTGATCGCACCTGACTTGACTAAAAAAATAACAACACCATAGATATAACAAACACCGAACAGCCCACAATAGTTATCTTTTACTCGTTGTTTCCGTCTTGTTGTATGCCTGTCAAGATATAATCAGCAAGGCCTCTTCAACAGCATGAGCTATGATCAACAAAACTAACGATCGAGCGTGTGCAAAACTTGGTTAAATTTTTCAGATGGATGACCCTGTTTTGAACTATCCACCCCAACAGCCACCATACGATCTAAGAAAAGCTCTACATGAATAACATTGTGGTTACGACACTTTACCCAATAGACTCAAGTAAGTTCCTAAACGTAATGTTCAACTAAGAGAACATTAGCCCTGACTCTAAATTCCGTCTTAATGTCGCTTAACTTTAGGTAACGGGTTTAACCATTTTTCTATCAGTAGTGTCATTATTGTAGGAAGATAACGTCAATTCGTTAGCTCACTGACGGAGGTATTATTATAACTTTTGACAATGGCAGCCATATTAAGTTAACCCCGTGACCAATGCCCAACTATCTTGAATTGAAGCCTACTCAAGCGTCCACCGTGTTGTTAATATAAATATTGAATAGTTAGGTGAAAAAATGACAAGGTCTGTTCAATTTAATACTGATATTTACAAAATATATATCTGCAGGAATTTACAGACTCTTTATAATAGCGTTTCAGTAAATAAGACATTCTCGTAACTACCTTTGTGTAACACCCCAAGTGAAAAGTCCGTTTAGCCATTTTTTATAAAATTGTTTCATTCACAGTATGAAATTTCAGGGTGAAGCAAACCGACAATAGCTGATAGTGTATTAAACTAATTATTAAATAGGCGGTAAACCATGGCGAAGATATTTCAAAAGGGCCCTGCAATGAAGCAGGCTGAACGTGGCAAATCAAACTTTGAAAACAAAGGCGCCCTCCGTCTAGGGAGCAAAAAGGCGCCGGTTCAGATTCGTGTTCAAACAGAGGATCGTGAGAAAGAACTAACCGCAATTTGTGCGGAAAATGGTTGGGCTTGTGTGATTGAGGTCGATGCTGAACAGGTTGAAGATATCCGCAGTTTAAAGGTTTTGAAAAACCAACAAACGACTTCTGTGAGCACCAAAACACCTAATCGAAATGACCCATGTTCTTGTAATAGTGGCAAGAAGTATAAAAAATGTTGCGGCGCGTAATAATTTTTATTTGATTACCCCTTATACCTACAACTCAAACATTATTTTTCTAGAGCCCCACTCATAAACAGATCTCCAGTCAGAAGGTCCACTCAACATGCTCAATAATCTGATTATTGTCTATTTAAAAATATCTAAAAGGCAGTAAGGTGACACCAAATCAAGACTATCCGAGTATTACGAGTCTAACTGCCGAGTAGGCCACTTTGCTTAATACCATCAAATATAAACTGAACGGCGAGTGCCGATAACAGAACCCCCATCACGCGGCTAATAACCAGCATACCAGTGACGCCAAGAATCTTTTGAATTTGACTCGCTAACAGAAGCGCTACAAAGGTTACCAAAATCACCGCCAGCAATGACGCAATGACGGTAGCTTGCAAGGCAATGTCTCCTTGTGTGTTCGCCATCAGTAGTATCGCTGCGCCCATTGTGCCAGGCCCTGCCATCATAGGTGTAGCCAAAGGAAATACTGAAATATCCTGCTTACCCACTGCTTCCTGCGCTTCATCATCTGTGGTTGATGTGCCACCCGACGACCGTACAAAAACCATTTCAATACCAATCAATAACAACAATATGCCACCCGATGTCCTCAATGCTGCCAAAGAAATTCCAAGGCTGGTAAGCAAACTTTCACCCATCAATGCAAACAAAATAAGTATTCCCGCGGCAATCAGCGAACCGCGGGCTGCCATTGTTCGCCTATATGTCGACGGGGCACTTGTTGTGAGCGTCGCAAATACAGCCGCAACATTTAGCGGACTGATAGTTGCAAAAAAAGTAGTAAGTGCAATTGCGGCTGTTTCATTCATCGTTTAATCCATTAACCTCATAACAATATTAGGCGATTATCATTCGTTGATTTGACTGCTATTTTCCTAAATACGTTGATAAGCTTGTCATTGTTTAAATAGGTTCGAATGCTAATACCCTTACTAATTGTTCAGTCTGTTGCGCCAACAGTGTTTTCTACTGCCACTGACTCAGATTTCATGTTCACAATTTGAAAACAGGCCACTGAGCCTGATTATTCAACTATGACAAGATTAACTCTGGCAATTTGGGAAGATATTTGACGGTCAACGTGGGAGTGACTGCCCAAGTATCGAATAGCGCTTTTGGATTACGCTGTAACCAAGCGCCTTTCATTCCCACTGAGATCGCACCAATGACATCAAATGAGTTGCAAGAAACCAACCAACTGTTTTCAACCTGACTGTTAGTTTTTTCGAGAAAGTATTGGTAGACATCAGGATTTGGTTTGAATGTTTTTAAACTATCAACGCTGATAACACCTTCAAAATAGGATCGTATCCCAGCACTTTGCAGTAATTTCTCGACAGCACTCTCACTGCCATTGGAAAATGCGAATAATCGAAACCCTGCTTTTTCTGCCGTAATTAAGCTTTCAGTGACATCGGCAAATGCTGGGAGCGTTTCGTAAGCATTCAACAAAGTTTTTTTATCTGTCGTACTGATGTTGGTGGCGAAAAGCTGATCCGTGTAATCCAGCGCTTGAGCTGTGCAAGTTGCAAAATTCTGATAGCAACGCATGAGTCCTCGACGAAATGCGTATTCTAATTGCTTTTCTCGCCAACTATAGGCAAATCCGATGGATAGGTCACCCATAATATCGTATAGCTTTTGACTAATACCCTGAGTGTCTATCAAGGTGCCATAAACATCGAACGCAAGCGTTGTCGCCATTATTAATTACTCCTGATTACTGAAAATTTTGATGCTTCTTAGTAGTTTAACAATCTAATTTGATTGACAACCTATCAATTGATTAAAACAATCGTCATCAGTAATTATGTTTTTGGAACAACACAAAAAAAGAAATAGAGTCATTTCGAAATCTTTACCGAATTAACTAAACAACTTCAACCGCGATAGCTACTGCCTCACCACCGCCGATACAAAGCGCAGCGATGCCTTTTTTCAAACCTCTTTGCTGCAGCGCAGTAATCAGAGTAACCAGTATACGAGCACCTGAAGCACCTATAGGATGACCCAGTGCGCAGGCACCACCGTTGACATTTACTTTATTGTGATCCAAATCAAGATCATGCATGGCTGACATTGTGACCACTGCAAAGGCTTCATTTATTTCAAACAAATCAACCTCATTAGCTTGCCAATTCAGTTGATTTAAAAGGTTTTTAATCGCACCAACCGGGGCCGTCGTAAACCAGGCTGGTTCATGCGAAAAAGAACTATGCCCTTGAATGATTGCGAGCGGTTTAATATGACGGTTATTCGCCTCAGTTTGACGCATCAGAGTTAAGGCAGCGGCACCATCCGAAATCGAGCTTGAGTTAGCAGCAGTGACTGTTCCATCAATGCGGAATGCTGCACGTAGTGTGGGTATTTTATCTAGATTCGCCTTAAACGGTTGTTCGTCGGTGTCGACAATTACTTCACCTTTACGTGTTTTCAAGATTACCGGACAAATTTCACTTTCGAAAGCACCCATTTCTATTGCCACTTGAGCTCTTTTAATTGAACTGATCGCAAATTCATCTTGCTCCTCTCGGCTAAAGGTATATTTATCAGCTGTGTTTTCTGCAAAAACGCCCATTAAACAACCTTTATCATAAGCATCTTCCAGTCCATCAAAAAACATGTGATCAATTACGGTGCCATGTCCCATACGCATCCCAATTCTTGCCTTGGGTAGTAGATAAGGTGCATTGCTCATACTTTCTAATCCGCCTGCAACCATGACCTGATTGCTACCTCCGAGCAATAAGTCATGCGCAAGCATGACTGCTTTCAGACCTGACCCACACATTTTATTAATGGTGGTTGATCCAGTAGAAAGGGCTAGTCCCGCTCCAATACTAGCTTGGCGCGCCACTGCCTGACCCAACCCTGCTGACAATACACAGCCCATGATGACTTCATCTACAGCATCCTTCTCTAATCCACTTCGTTCAACTGATGCTGCAATTGCTGTCGCACCCAGTTGTGGTGCACTCACTTCTGACAGAGCGCCTTGGAAACCACCTAGTGGCGTACGGGCAATGCCAGTAATGACAATTTTTTCATTCATGGTCGATCTCTTTATTTTTATAGGAATGCTTACAACTACAAATTCAGTAGAATATCGCAAATATTTTAGAATTCAACAAAGTCTCAGTTATGCTCTTTAGAACCCATTTGGATTGTTATTAATGCGACACCAGACAATGCTAGCATGCCACCTATTATAACTTTGGTAGTGAGCATTTCGTCAAGAATGAGTATGCCACCAAACACTGAGACAACGGGCAGTAGAAGTAAAAAAGGCATGACTTGATTGATTGAGTATAAGCCTAACAGCCGATACCACAAACCATACCCTAACGCTGTCATTATTAATGCGAGATAAATAACGGCACCCCATGCAGATAAGTCTGCCGATTGAATTTGTACTATTTGATTAGATTCAAATAAATAGGATGCTAGAAATAGTTGTGGTGCGGCAAAAATAGCGATGCCGCTAATTAGCATAAAACCGCCGACATTGGCCATTTTTTTAATCATGACCTGACCGGCTGCCCATGTAAATGCACCCGCTATGACCATCAGCGCACTGACTAAACTACCCGATAATTTTGGTTCTTTTAGAATAAGTGCTACGCCCAAGAAAGCGACTAAGATACCAAAACCTTGTTTTAGAGAGACTCTTTCACCTAGAAAAATACAGGCTAACAATAAACCAAAGGGCACTTCTAACTGAACTAACAAGGCGGCCGTTGAAGCATCGAGTCCTTGGACACCGGTAAAGGTTAGGCTGTATTGAATAGCGGCACTCACCAATGATATCCAGAATAAGTCTTTAAATAACTTCAATGGTGGTTTAAAAAACCAAACAAGACAAATGGCTGTCAGTGTAAATCTAAGTGCCATAAGTAAAATAGGAGAAAAATGATTCATGCCAGACTTAGCCACAATAAATCCCATACCCCAAATAGAAGCAACGGCTATAGCTGTGAGTATGTGGACTAGTTTCATCTAACTGCCTTCAACTTTGTTAAAAGCGAAGTATTGACGAACATACAATCTGGAATTAAAAAAGAGGTTAAGTCAAAGTTTATGATGGATTCAAGCTCGGTTTCATTTCTATAACGCTCACCAAGAAATTTCGCAGGTATTGCACGATTGAACATAAAGATAATAGTGGGCCGTGAGCGATTCAAACGCTCGACACCCCGATTAAAAGCCAGGCACAATTTTTATATATTTAATTTAGACGCCCTAATACTTTTAGTGAGATAGAACCAAAACCACTATGACGATTTTCAGCTTACCAGCTTATTTTGTGAAGTACATCTTAATATAATTGATTGATTAAATGCCTTTATAAAACATGTTTAATTGAAATCATACCCGCTGATTAAATTAGTTTGATCTGTCTCGGTCAGCGATACCAGCGAATCGCATCAACCGAACATCAAGCCATTAATGCTGCCATTTTTAAACATAATTAACAAAAACCTGGCTTACCGCAATATTTTTTCAACCCCATGTCAACGCAGCACCTAATTGACATCTCAGCAACAGAACCACCAATAAATGCAATAGTTTTAGGTAAAAACGACCTAACTATTGCCATCGAACGATCTGCTGTCATAAATACCCTCTACCACAGTAAGAAATATTTTCTGATTAACCAATTCCCAATCAGGAAATTCCTTATGGAGGGATGATCAACGTATTTCAAATTCTTGAATTCTTGAATTACATGATTATGACTAATCTATTCAATTTTAATTGGCGCTAATATTCTGCTGAGCTTGCATTTGCTCAGCATACCATTTCGCAAACGAAGCCACGTTGGCTTCTAGTAAAGGTGAAAACCGTCCCGCTTGCGCAAATACAGAGCTTAAACCTCGCTGCTGCCTTTCCAATGCGGGAATATCTTCAGCAATAGCAGCGTCCAATCTATGGTAATAAAATTTCACATTCTCAGTGAAATTAGAAGACTCAATTGTCGCTGTTGGAAAACACACAGTTTGGTGGACTTCACAACGATTTGCTCCAAGTGGGTAGGTCTCATAAATCCACAACATATCCACGCCAATTGCGAAAGTCATGTTTGGATAAACCCAAGTATAGCGTACACCATTTGTCACATGTTCAGGTAAATTCGGCATAGCTGGCAGAGCATGCTTTTGTTGATTTTGCAGCAGCCCCCCGGTACCTGAAGTTTCACCAAATTGACTTGCATAAGCGCCAGTGGTCTGATCAGCAGCGTGGGGAGGATCATACAGATCATTGACTGAATCAGGATGAACAAATGGCAGGTGATAGTGTTCGTTAAATACGTCGAGAAACACTTTCCAATTACAATCAACTTCAAACGTTCGGTGGCGCGTCGATTTTAATGATCCAAATGCCCAAGGATTATGAATACCTTCGAAGTCACCCAGGTAGCCATCAATACTTTGCGGTGAGTCACTTAGACAAACAAACATAAAACCAGCTCGTTCCTCCAAGGCAAACTCCTTCAGGCCTTGTGTTGTCTTGTCAAAATTTTTGACTGTTTCCATTTTGGCTGCACCAATTAACTTGCCTTCCAAATTGTATGTCCAACTGTGGAAGGGGCAGCTTATGGTTCGACAACGACCCTCACCCTCCAAAAGTTGTGAGCCACGGTGGCGACAACTATTGGCAAACGCTCGTAATTTACGCTGCTTATCACGAACAATAATGATTGAGGATTGTGAAATATTTAAGGTAATGTAATCACCCGGTGCACTGACCCTGTCGGCACGGCCTACACTTACCCACGATTTAAAGAACAATCGGTCAATTTCGAATTGCAGTACTCTTTCATCAACATAGCACACAGGTGGAAGACAATAGGCCTGATCAGCATCCGCCATGCATTTTGATAAATTGCTTAGTGACTCAATCTGGTCAAAAATTGGATAATTCATGGTGAAAGCTCTCTTAATGATATTTTTGAAATGAACAGCGTTACGATTTACAACGCCAACCGGCCATACTTTTGCACATCAATGGTTCACGGGCATTCGGTCGAATAACACTCGGATCAAACGGTTCTCTGGCGAACACCTTTAATACCAGTGGTTCAAACTGGCTTAATGGCAGTGACTGGTAAGCAGGGTCGAAACTCGGCTGATCCCACCGCTCGCAAAAAGCTTCACAATCCTCAAAGTAACGATGCCCAGCATGTTTATCACGCGCTCGATTATTAACGCCTAGATTGTCAGGGAAGTAAATCATTTGAAAATCGCCATGCACTCTCGTCGTCCAGGTACATTGTTCTCGAACAAAAGGAGCTAGAACCGTTGCGGCATAGTCTCCATGGTTAAATGGGGCATGCATATCGCCAATATCGTGCAATAAGGCGGTCACGACCCAATCATCGTCAGCACCGTCATACCAAGCGCGTGTTGTGGTCTGTAGAATGTGCTCAAGTCTTGTAACCTGAAACGCTGAAAAACTATCGTCTAATTCAGCAAGTAACTCGATCAATCGCTCGCCTACCTTATTAGCATATTTGGCATCATGCGCTAGTAGAAAACGAAAACTCTCTTCGTCACCATTCTTCAATTGCGTAAATTTAACTTGTTTCATAATATTTTCACTTCAAGGCCTATAAGGTCAATGATCAGTTACTCACTTCGAGCTGTACACTAACCTTACAACAATTATTGATTCACTTTATATCCATAAACACACACCGAACAATCAATTAAATTTGCCTCATAGGCATTAGCATTACTACTACATAAACAAATAGGTAATATTCTCCAGGTCACGATCTTTATCACCACCCAATTGATTTTTGGCTTTTGAATATTCAACAAAACATTTAAGCTTCACTGCAGCAGCGACAGAATTAAATATTACTCAGTCTACGGTTAGTCATCTGGAACGCTTACTTGAAGATCGATTAGAAACTATCCATTTAGTCCTAAACCACATGGCCTTGCGCTCACTGATTTTGGCCGACTATTGTTGCCGTCAGTCTTCAAAGCAATCGAGCACATAAAGGAAAGAATTGCCCCGTTTGAAAACAAGGTTCTAGTTTTAAGGAACGAATGAAATAATTCGAAAGTTGTCTGCAGCAACAGATTTTTAATACTTTGGTAAGTGGTTAGTTTTTTGAGTATTCGATCCGACGCTGACGTTCATATTATTAATTTCGTCTGGCTCGATGACTATGTTTTATCTAGTGCTGATATTGAGATTCTTCTTGGCTCTGACGCATTAGTCGGAGAAGGTGTAAATATACTAATAAAAGACCGCCTTATTCCCATCTGTATACTAGACATCGCCACAACAACGAACTCATGGGCGGATCATTAATGTAGACTATCGGCGCATCAGACACATGCAGCATTTTGCCAAAGACTTCGGTTTCAAACCCCTCCTAAAAACCTTTGTTCGGTCGACTTCACCAAGTTGGCAATAGAGGTTGCAAAACATATCGGCAGTGTTGCACTGGTTTATCGAGGATTAGCAGACAAGTATTTAGCATCGAATGAAATGGCAATTCCGATTGATCTGTTTGTACTCGCTCATAACAATTACGGCTTTAAATTAAATAGCTCAAGCAACAATAAGAACTTAAAAAAGTCTTGACGAGATTGGTTATTTGCCGAAATAGATTAAACCTAAAAGCACGTTTTATTGCTACGTTTGAGTTACATTTTTTAGCGCATTCATAATTTTCTGTATTTATTATAATAAGTAGAAAGTCATTTTTAAACCACCCTAAATCTAATTGCCAGAACAGAGCTTTGTTACCTTTTAAATCATTATTTGTCTCTGAAGCCATTATACGTAATGGCCGCCGCAACTGAGTCAAGTATCTAGCAATCCGAGGTATAGGCAGCATAAAAACCATATTTTCATATTACAAACTATGAGATACCGTCCAATAATCTCTCATTTACTTTGATATCTATATTTACCTTTCCTTCGGTTTTGGAACCAGTAAGGCCAGCGACAAGTTTGAAAAACTCAAATCAGGCCATGAAACGCGCAGAAGTTTAATTACGATATTAGCCGCATCTTGCAATGGTAGAACGTCAGGTAATACTCATTATTAAGATGTTACGGCAGGTTTAATTCAACAATGCATCGATTGGTTCGAAAAAGTAATCGTTAATTGAGAGATCGTGGCATTGTCATCAGCCTGGTCTTGGTGTTATTGCCGAAACATAACCTTGTGTCCAAATCCAGTAAAGGACGTAGAACGCTTTCCAGGAGTCTCTTGAACTCGCTACGTGGCAGAATCAGGATATAGGATAGTGTTTGATACAATGCCAAGGCATATTCAAACAAGAATGGAGCTAGCTTATCTTTGCAGAATGAGAATGAGATTGAGTTAAACATTTAATACTAGAGTAAAGGATATTGAGCCAATTGGCTTTCTGTGCGCCACCTGAGGAGCCAAATAGTTCCCTTGCCAAGCTTATGGCCCCTGGGTTCCAGAACGCAATTGATAAAGGGTTACCGAGCTGTATCAGAGCAAACAATAAGACTATTGTTAATCGAAACAACTCACCCATTCGCAGATCGTCATTCCAAACTACGCGGCAGGAGACAATAAAATAATGTTCAAACAAAGATTGAAGGATTTACTTTTCAAGATTGCAAGTTTTTCCGAGACGGAAAGTAAGCATCGGGTCATCAGTCAGAACCAATAGTTACCGTTTATGAGATTAGACAAATAAAAGTTAAACCGACTAACGAGATCAATATTAATCGTTATTTTGTGAAAACTTAATCAATTTTGTGGAAAGTCTCAATTACTAAAAGGCTAAGTTATGGTAATTTCAGAAAAAATGGTGGGCCGTGAGCGATTCGAACGCTCGACACCCTGATTAAAAGTCAGATGCTCTACCAACTGAGCTAACGGCCCTGAAACGAAATGCGATCATACCGATCTTAATAATGATTTCAAGCAAATTCGACGCTTAATTGCCTTCTTTACTAATTCGGTCTAATCGCTTGCCCGCTAATCTAAAGGCCGTCGATTTTGGGAAACGTTTTCGTAAGTCTTGAAGTAAAAGTTTTGCTTGATCAAACTGTTTTGATTCATAGTAGGTATAGCCAAGCTTGAGCATTGCATCGGGGATTTTAAGACTACTCGGGTGTTTTGACAGAACCTTTTTAAACTCATCTATAGCCTGTTTGAATTCGAGCGTGACATAATGAGCTTCCCCTAGCCAGTATTGGGCATTACCCGAAAAACTGCTGTTCGGGTGATTTTGCAAAAAAGTTTTGAGTTCTGACTTAGCTTTTTCATAACGACCTTCTTTCAGTGTATCAAAAGCAGACTGATAAGCATTTTGCTCTTCACTCGAAGTCACATTATTCACAAAGTCTTCAGTGTTGATTGAACTAGCATTATCGTTTACTGGAGATGGCTCTGGGATTGGATCAACTGCCTTGGTAAGGTCAGTAGTTACAGTAATATCTGTCGATGGTGTACTCGTTTCTGGGAGAGATGGAATTTCTATAGGCGCACTGGTCTGCTGGGTGGTTCGGCGCTCAAGATCACGAAGACGTCTGTCGGTATCTAGATATAACTCACGTTGACGTTTTTTAAGGCCTTCTAAGTCATGGCTTTGCTGTTCCAACCCTCCATTTAATTGACTCAATTCATTGGATAGCTCTTCTATTCGCTGCAACATTTCAATCATTGTTTTGTTATCAATTATACGCTCAACTTTATTGAGCTGCTGCTTCACCGAAGTCAGTTCTTTATCAACCCTGTTCAGCATGATTACTGACTTTTCTGTATAAGTTTCCAACCGTTTAACTTGCAGCGTCAACTGCTCTGGAGTAAGTGCCTGAGCCTGACTGACCGATGATATACTCAAGCTTGCACCAAAGGCTGTCATGAGTAATAGTGATCTAGTTAATGTCATAGGTTTAGCTATTATCATTTTTAATTAACTTCGTAAACAATCTCAACACGTCGATTCTTTGCCCACGCATCTTCTGTATGGCCCGTAACAGCAGGCCGTTCTTCACCATAACTAATAGTCTCTAACTGGTCTGCAGAAGCACCTTGAAACATTAATAACCGACGGACAGACTGCGCTCGTCGATCTCCCAGAGCAATATTATGTTCACGAGTGCCGCGTTCATCAGTGTTACCTTCAAGTCGAGCTGAGACATTACCATTACTCGCGATAAAATTGCCATGCGCTTCAATCATACTCAAAGAATCATCACTAATCTTTGCACTGTCATATTCAAAATAAATGACACGATTAGCGATATTTGAATCAGCTTTATCTAACATTGCTTGGGGTGACTCTGCTTTTACTAGGGCTTCGTCATCAAAGGCAATCGCAGAGCTATCACTTCCATCTTCAAGTGCAGTTAAATCAGTAATACCTTCGGCAGAAGCTTCGGAACCCCCTAGCTGTGCTTGTTCGACTCCATCGATAGTCGTGCTGTCTTCAATAATTTCATCCGATCCAGTCTGACAAGCACTAATAAACATCGCTGTCATGCATAAAAGTAAAATTTTGGTTCTAACGCTCGATAACTTCATAGTCCTGCTCCAATATTATTGTTTAAGATTATATGGGCCCCAAGCTGGCTCTCGTATGTCGCCCGATTGGTCTGACAGCTTGTGTTTGCCACGGCCATCAACTGATACAGCATAGAGTACGCTATTATCGCCGCGAGTCGAGGCGTATAGCACCATCTTTCCATTTGGTGAAAAGGAAGGTGACTCGTCCAAACTGCTATTAGTTAGCATGATTAAATTTCCAGTGCCGAGTTCCAATTGTGCAATTTTGTATTGGCCTTCATCACCGTACACAAAGGCGATATGCTTTCCATCTGATGATACCGATGCAGCTGCATTATATCTGCCTTCAAACGTTATCCTTCGAGGCTTTCCACCCGTTGCAGAAACTTCGTAAATTTGGGGTGAGCCACCTCGATCAGAGGTGAAAATAATAGACTGCCCATTGCTACTCCATACCGGTTCAGTATCAATGCCGCGATGGCGGGTGAGCCGAGTTAAACGTTTGGTTTCTATATGCATTAGATAGATATCAGGATCACCATCTTTGGACAGTACGAGCGCCAAAAAATCACCATTAGGTGACCAGCTAGGAGCGCTATTGACACCTTTAAAACCAGATATTTTAATCCGTTTGGCCGTACTGAGGTGTTGAATAAATATTTCGGGGCGCCGGTTTTCAAATGACACATAGGCGAGTGATTCGCCGTCAGGCGACCAACTAGGAGACATTAAAGGCTCATCTGACTCTAGTACTGTTTGTGTGTTAAAGCCGTCGGTATCAGCCACTTGCAGTACATATTTACGGCCCTGATTTTGTTGCGCCCGAATGTAGGCTATACGGGTATTAAAAGCTCCTCTGACACCGGTTATTTTCTCATAAATTAAATCACTTATTTTATGAGCGGAGGCTCGCAGTTCACGTTTACTTGACTGAAGACTGTAACCAATGAGTTGCTTTTGTTTAAGTACATCCAACAATTGAAATTGTATCTCAAATTGTCCTGCACTCTTTTCAAGAATCCGGCCAACCACCAGATAGTCCTGTTCAGCTGATCGCCAGAGTGGATAGTCTACCTGTTGGCTGTAATGTGGTTTAGCGGGTATTAATTTTCGAGACAAGACTGTTAAAACACCACTCCGATTTAGATCATTACTCACGATTTGAGCTATGTCTGCCACAAGTTTAGATGCCACTTTTGACGTATCGAATGGCACCACAGCAATTGGCAATGCGCCTTCAGTGCCCTCAGTAATTTCAATGGTAAGGGCTGCGTTTAACGAACTGAATACGAACATTAAAAGCGGCAATGAAATAAGTATTTTAACTAATTTATTCATTATCTATATTTTTACTTCTCAAGTCATTTTAAAGCAAGGCCTTAGTCACTTAGCACTCGTTACTTTGGGGTAAATATAAAGTTTATTTCACGTTCAAATAATGTCTTATCACCTGGTTGGGGGAGCGGCTCTGCTTTATATACCGCATTTTCTATCGACCTTCGATAAGCACTGGTACCACCATCACAATCACCAAAAGTGACATCCATTATGATACCACCAGGCCCTTGCAGTACTCGCACCTCACAGCTTTCTATTTTTGAACTTTCCTGCGGTCTTCGCCAGTTTCGCTCAACCTGCTCTTTAATTGCAATCATGTAATCCCTTTTTAACAAGCTCTGCTTGAGACTCAGCTCTTCAGCTTTGAGCTTCAATTTTAGCGACATTTCCTTACGCTTTTGCTCTTGTTCTTCTAGCCTTCTTTTTTCAGCCAGTTGCTTTTTCTTTTCTTCAGCCAGTTGCTTTTTTTCAGCTTCTTTAGCTCGTTTCAGCTTTTCTTTTTGTTTTGCCAATTGCTTTTCCTTAGCGGCTGCTTTTTGTTTAACCCTTAACTTTTCTTTTTCCTTTAACGCCTTGTTCTTTTTAATTGCAGCTTTCTTTTTAATTTCTGCTTCTTTTTTCTGTTGTTTAATTTTTTTGTCTTTCGCTTTTTTTTGCTCTAATTCCTTTGCCTTTTTTTCAAGCGCCACTTTTTTAAGTTTTTTTGATTGTTGCTCGGCTTTCTCCTTATTTTTTTTACGCTTAGTTTCTTCGAGCTGCTTTGAGTCAATCAATTTTGTTTGAATAGCCTTGACCGGGTTGCCAGCCTGGACCGGTTCAGGCGTATCAAAAAACTCAAAATTAATCACTATTGCAATAATAATAACCATATGAAATAGAACCGAAAAAGTCAAAGCTTTTGGATTTTTCAGTACTACTTCGAACATTATTGAGTGACCTCTGGCTCCGTCACCAAACCAACTGATCCAACTTTTGCCTGTTGCAACAAAACGAGCATTTTAACAACGTTATTATAGGGCCCATTTGCATCACCACGCACCAGCACGGGTCTTAATGGATTATCCACTAATGCGCCTCGAACTTGTTTTATTAAATTATCAGACAGGAGACTGGTATCTGGGTCATCACCTAAATTGAGGTACATTAAGCCCTCTTTATCAACACTGACAATAATCGGATCAGGGCTATTCACGTCGAGCGCATTGGCAGGTGCATTAGGCAGATCAACTTCAACGCCCTGTTTAAGTAACGGTGCAGTCACCATAAAGATAATAAGTAATACGAGCATAACGTCGATATAGGGTACGACGTTAATTTCTGCAATGACTCTATTTCGCGATCTAGACCGAGCCACGTTATTGAACCGCCTTAATTAAGTTTGGATAATTCATAAATATTGGATTCGGCCGTTTATTTTTGAACCTGAGCCTGTCGTTGCAAGATACCCGTAAACTCTTCCAAAAAATTCTCATAGCGCACAACCATTCCATCGACTTCATTGGTAAATTTATTGTATCCAATGACCGCTGGAATGGCCGCTAACAAGCCCATGGCAGTTGCTATGAGGGCTTCAGATATGCCCGGTGCAACCATCGCCAGAGTTGCCTGCTGTACACCGGCAAGCGCTCGGAATGACTCCATAATGCCCCATACAGTTCCAAATAATCCTATGTATGGACTAACCGACCCAATCGTTGCAAGAAACGTTAAGTTACTTTCCAATGATTCAATTTCTCGTGCCATTGAGACTTTCATCGCTCGATGGGCTGAGTTAACAATGGAGGTTGTATCTAACTCAGCTTTTCTGGCACGAGCAAACTCACGAAATCCATTTTCAAAGATAGCTTCAAGACCAAATCGTTTTTCTTGTCGAACGCTAAGCTGTGCAAACAAGTCGCTTAAGTTAATGCCTGACCAAAATCGACCTTCAAAGGTACTTGCTTCAGCCTGATTTTTTTTAATATAGGCTCGTTTCACATACATCGTAGACCAAGAAAATACAGAAGCGGCTAATAGTATAAGAAGCACCAGTTGAACCGGCAGGCTAGCATGGGCGATTAGTGTTGTAATGGATTGGTCGTTCATTCGTGTTTCGCCTTAAGTTATATCAATTTATGCCAATTTTATGACTACTTTAAATCGTTACAAAGCTCTTCAAGATACTAGATTACCATTTTTTTATAATGACACTTTAATACTTAGAGTCTAACAGTAAAGTTTCAATAGACATCGTGCGAAGACCATCAGTCAGATTGGGATTTTTGTGTGAAGCCAAAATGGCTATGTCCACGCTCTGTCACCACCCGCCCTCTGGGCGTTCGCATCATAAAGCCTTGCTGTATTAAATAAGGTTCGATGACGTCTTCAATTGTGCCTCGTTCTTCGCCAATTGCGGCAGCTAGACTCTCAACGCCAACGGGGCCACCATCAAATTTTTCGATGAGGGCCAGAATAAGTCGTCGGTCCATGTGATCAAGACCAGAACGATCAACTTTTAACATATCAAGCGCAAGCTTTGCGATGGTTTCTGATATCACACCATCAGCTTTAACTTCGGCGTAATCTCTAGCCCGTCGTAACAATCGGTTGGCTATGCGAGGCGTACCGCGAGACCTCAGGGCAATTTCTGTTGCACCACCAAGGTCAATTTGTATTTCGAGTAATGCAGCTGATCGTAAAATAATAGTCGTTAAGTCTTTGCTTGAGTAAAATTCAAGCCTTTGCACAATGCCAAAACGATCCCGTAACGGAGAAGTTAGTGACCCGGCTCTAGTGGTGGCACCGACTAAGGTAAAAGGCGGTAAATCAAGTTTTATTGATCTCGCTGCAGGACCATCACCGATCATAATGTCGAGTTGATAATCCTCCATTGCGGGATAAAGTATTTCTTCTACAACCGGACTAAGGCGATGTATCTCATCAATAAATAGTACATCATGCGGCTCAAGGTTCGTTAATATAGCAGCAAGATCACCTGGTTTTTCTAAAACGGGACCTGAAGTCTGACGTAAAATAACCTGCATTTCATTAGCAATGATATGTGACAATGTCGTTTTGCCTAAGCCGGGTGGGCCAAATATCAATACATGGTCGAGGGCTTCGTTGCGCTTTTTAGCTGCTTGAATAAAAATATCCATTTGCTCACAAACTTCAGGCTGCCCGATATAATCGTCGAGCAACTTAGGACGCAAAGCCCTGTCCTGTGATTGGTCTTCATTAAAAATCTCAGGTGTAATTAGACGGTCTTGATCCATAATAATTGGTTAGCGTTGTACTGAAGTTTGCAGTGCTTTTCTGATCAAACCCGAAGCTGTCATTTCGACATCAGTTGCCTGCTCTGCTTGTTTCACCATTTTTTCTGCATCAGCCGGTTTATATCCTAGCGCTTGCAGTGCTTCTATGGCCTCATTTTTATTGGATGGTGAACTCTTCTCAGAAGAACCAGCATCATCAAAAAGTAAATCTTCACAAATCAAGTCGTCTACCTTGTCACGCATTTCAATAATGAGTCGTTCGGCTGTTTTTTTACCTACACCCGGTAACCGAGTCAATGTAACAATGTCATTTTGTGACACACATTGTGCAAATTCTCTGCTGTCAGTGCCAGATAATATGGTTAACGCCATTTTTGGACCAACGCCATTAACACGGATTAACTGACGAAATAGTTTGCGCTCCTGTTCAGTTTTAAAGCCAATCAGGGTGTGCGCATCATCTTTAATTTGTAAATGAGTCCAGACAGAGACCTGCTCGCCTACCTCTGGGAGCTGATAGTAAGTCGTCATTGACACGTCGGCTTCATAACCAACGCCTTGACAGTCAACTAATATTTGTGGCGCGCGTTTTACGGCCAGAACGCCTGTCAATCGACCAATCATCGGCGGCTAGTTCTCCGGTTTTTGAATAGTTTAGGGTCAATACCCATTTTTTGTTGGGTCGCATAATATTGAGCATGACAGATAGCAATTGCCAGACCGTCGCTTTCATCTGACTGTAAGTCTTTATTAAGATTCAACAATCTTTGTACCATGTGCATTACCTGCTCCTTACTGGCGGCACCAGTTCCAACAATAGCTTGCTTGATTAATCTAGGAGCGTACTCGCCAATCTCTAATCCTGAAATATGACCCGCACAAATTGCCGCTCCTCTGGCCTGCCCTAACTTTAATGCAGAGTCAGCATTACGATGCATAAATACCTGTTCAATGCCCATTTGTTTGGGCTGATACTCCGATATCAAATCGGTAATATCATTAAATATCTGCCCCAATTTTTCGGGTAATGTTTCACCTTTTATATTGAGATACCCACTGTGGATATAGGTGATTCGATTTGGTAGATTTTCAATTAACCCAAAACCAGTTTTACGAGATCCAGGATCTATACCTAGAATAATCATGCGTTAATGAACTTCAGAACTGCAACAGCAAATGCCGTTCATTATTCATAAGCCTCTTCGGGAATATCGGCGTTGTAATAGACTTCTTGGACGTCATCAGAGCTTTCTAATAAATCAATAAGTCTTAATACTTTTTCAGCATCTTCAACATTTAATTCGGTGTTTAACTCAGCACGCATAGTCAGCTCTGACTCTTCTGGTTCAAATCCAGCTTCTGTCATGACTAACCTTACAGCCAAGTATTCCTCAGCAGAGGTTAACACTTCAATACTACCGTCATCAGCAACAACGACGTCATCAGCTCCAGCTTCTAGGGCCGCCTCCATAATTGAGTCTTCATTTTGGTCTGGCGCGTATAACAGCACACCTACACTGGTAAACAGGTAAGCTACTGAGCCACTTTGGCCAAGATTACCCCCCGCCTTATTGAATGCATGCCGCACTTCTGCAACAGTTCTATTCCTATTATCAGACAAACAGTCGACGATGAAAGCAATGCCTAACGGACCATATCCCTCATATCGAATTTCTTCATAGTCAGCACCTTCAAGCTCACCAGCACCACGTTTTATTGCTCGCTCTATAGCATCCTTAGGAACACTTTGTGATTTTGCCTTATCGACCGATACACGAAGTCCTGGGTTAGAGTCTTGATCAGACCCACCCCCTTTGGCAGCAACCATTATTTCGCGAATAAGCCGAGTGAATAATTTGCCACGCTTGGCATCTTGCGCTTTTTTCCGATGCTGGATATTCGCCCATTTACTGTGACCTGCCACTACTAATTACCTCATCATACAATTCTTGGAAATTGCCTTAGAACCAACATTAACTATTCGGTTAACTTGATCCAAAGATCAAAAGTGAAAATATTTTAGCACCATTTTACTACCTTATCTTGTCGCTATTAATCAAAAAAAGAACCCAATAAAGTAAACATTTAAGACTTAGTATTTCCTAGCGTTGTTCATTTTAAAATTTACCAGCCAGATGGCAATTTTTTTTCAATTGTTATATGTTTACCTTCAATAGAAATATAACCACCTGTTTTTAACTCTTTGAGTATGCGGTGCACCATTTCTCGCGTTGCTCCAACACGATTAGCAATATCTTGCTGCGTAAGTTTGTCGGTTACCATTTTATCTCCTACTGCCTCTGCATGCTTATGCAAAACACGAGCTACTCGGTTGTAGACATCATCTAGTGCCAAACTACTAACTTCTTCAGTTAAATCTTGGATTCGAGCGATCAGTAAGTCGATAATACGCATGCTGACTATGGGCTTTAAAAGCAATGAATCCATAAATACCTGCCTAGAAATAATACCCAAGCTTGATTCTTCTGTAGTAATAATACTAGCCTGCCGGGGAATTCGTCCAAGTGGGGCAAGTTCACCAAAGGAGTCTCCTGAGACCAGAGAGTTGATAATAATTTCCTTACCTTTGTCGTTTTGCAAAAATACGTCTACCTTACCTTCAATAATCAAATAGAAGGAGTCAGTATCATCACCCTGACTCAAAACCGTCATATTTTTGGGGAAATTTCGAATGACGGTCCTGACCGCAACACTGTCAACGTCTTCTACTGACATACCTTCAAACAGACTGGTTTTAGTAAGGATTTCTGTTAATGGGGACATGACTCAAATTCCTAATTATGCGGCACCTGACATAAAGATCACCGCTCTAAAAGCAACACATTAAATAGGCTACCACACATCTTGTATTAATGACTTACCCGTCATAGTTGTCGGCTGTGGTATCCCCATCAATTGCAATATAGTTGGTGCAATTGCAGACAAGTTGCCATCATTTGATAGAAATTGCACGTTTTTATCGGCAACCATACAAGGAACTGGGTTTTGCGTATGCTGCGTGTGTGGCCCTCCAGTTTCTATATCAACCATTTCATCACAATTACCATGATCTGCGGTTACTAGGGCTGAGTAACCTAATTCTATAGCAACATCAAGCAACCGCCCTACTTCATGATCCAATACTTCGACGGCTTGAATTATGGCATCTCTCACACCGGTATGCCCAACCATGTCACCATTAGCATAGTTGACCACTAAAAACTCAAAATCTTTAGATTTTAATGCTGTTACCATTGTCTCAGTTACTTCTGCAGCGCTCATTTCTGGCCTTAAGTCATAAGTTGCTACTTTAGGAGACTCGATCATTCGGTGCTCTTCGCCTTCGAAACAAGCCTCACGCCCACCGTTAAAAAAGAAAGTAACGTGAGCATATTTTTCAGTTTCTGCACAATGTAATTGACGGCAACCTGCATCACTAATGACCTTGCCCAACGTCACACTCGGTCGCATAGATTGAAAGGCAATGGGTAAATTTAACGAGTCATCATATAAAGTCATACAAGTAACATTAATCGGATGAAAATTTTCACCACGGTTGACCTCGTCGAATTGATCTTTGCATAAAGCGGCAGTAATCTCTCTCGCTCTATCATTACGATAGTTAAAAAAAATCAATTCATCGTCTTTTTGTATAGGGGAGAAGTTGGGCAATAGCGTGGGTTTAATAAACTCGTCATATCGCCCGGCTGCATAACTTTGCACAACAGCTTCATTGGCAGAATCGGCCTTAATAGCACTTGAACCAACGATAGCATCCCAGGCTAATTGAACTCGATCCCATCGTTTGTCACGATCTAACAAATAAAACCTGCCGCTAATACTGCCAATAAACCCATCGCAATGCCTCAAACGTTCTTCTACCAGTGGTATAAACCTTAGCGCAGACTGAGGACTAGTATCTCGACCGTCAGTGATCATGTGCACTTGAGGCACAACTGCATGTGATGCACAAAGATCAATCAGTGACAATAAATGGTTAATATGGCTATGTACACCACCATCAGACACTAAGCCCATTAAGTGAATTGGACGATTTTTGCGCTTTGCAGCTTCGATTGCATTGAGGAAAGCTTTGTTTTTGGAAAAACTCTGGTCTTTTATAGCATCATCAATTCGCACCAAATCTTGTTTTACCACTGACCCACTGCCAATGGTCATGTGGCCCACTTCAGAATTACCCATTTGCCCAATAGGTAGTCCAACAGCACGTCCTGAGGCTTCTAACTCAGTCATTGGGTAGGTCGAAAAGTAACGATCCAAATTAGGCGTATTGGCTTCAAATACGGCGTTATTTTCGGGTGTCGAATTCAGGCCAAAGCCATCCATAATCACTAATAAAGTGGGATTACGTTTAATATTGTGAGTAGACAATTTTCTTTCTCAAAATGAGCAAATAATTTCAATCATGTATCATATCTTAAATACATGGCTCAGATAAGCGTCTGTGAGATATTTAGGTCTCTGATTTAGGCGGGGTCAAATTTGTTTAAATATGGATATCTTTAGGCTTCAATATTGATCAGCGTGCCTAATCGTTCGTTAGACATTTCCAGCGATCTTGCATTGGCTTGAACCTCAGTCACGATTTGCTGCTGCTCAACTAATATCCTGTCTTGCGATTGACTATCTTTAGCGTCAGCACCCTGACTTTCAACCACTTGCTCAACATTACGCTCCAACAGTTGCTGCTGTGTATTAATACCTTCGACCGCACTATTAGTTACAGTAGGTAAAATTTGTGGGGACCTAACTGAACTTGAAATTTCCATGCAGTACCAACATTAACGTATTAGATGAGCATTATATTAGCTGACTATTAGCAATTCGCCTTCTCAGCTAACTATAAAGTATCTTAACGGTACTTAAATCTTGATGGACGGTAGAGTTTAGCCAAAATACACCTAGTGCTTCAACTTTTTTCTATATCGTCAGATTGATTGTTATTACTGACAGTTTGACCTTCTTCATCTGGCTCATCTTGGTCTTCTTCATCATCAGAAGAGTCCATGTTTCGGTCTTTAAACATGATCTTAGCAGCAATAAGACCCCCTTCAAATAATATCCACATCGGCACAGCCAGTAGGACTTGAGAAATAATGTCTGGCGGGGTTAGTAGCATGCCAATGACAAATGCACCAACAATAACATAGGGACGCATTTGGCCCAGTTTTTTAGGGGTAGTAATACCAACAGCGACCAAAATAATAGTGGCGATTGGTACTTCAAAGGCCAAGCCAAATCCAAAAAATAATGACAAAACAAAATCAAGGTAGCGGCCAATATCCGTTGAAATGCTAATCATTTCAGGACCAACTGAGGTAAAGAAACCAAATACTAGTGGGAATACAACGTAAAATGCAAAAGCAATACCAGCGTAAAATAATATGATGCTTGATATAAGTAGCGGTGCTGCAATACGTTTTTCAGTTTTATATAGCCCGGGTGCAACAAAGGCCCAAAACTGATACAAAATTACCGGCATTGCAAGGAATACTGACAACATTAACACCAGCTTGAAAGGCGTTAAAAAAGGAGAGGCAACATCAATTGCTATCATAGTCGAGCCTTCTGGCATGTGACTAGTAAGAGGAACGGCAAGATAGGTATAGATATCGTTTGCCCAGTAAAACAAACACAGGAAAATCCCTAAAATAGCGATCACCATACGCATGACTCGATCGCGCAGTTCAACCAGATGCGACATCAAATTGCCGCTACCTTCCTCACTTTCTGATTCAGTCATGATGCACTACCTTTTTTTCTTCGGCTCAACTACCGATGAGTCTTCGGTTGAAGTTGAAGCTGATTCAGCAACAGCATTCTCTACTGGTGATGTTTCTGGCTCAGAGGGACTTTGTTCTAAGGTAGGTACTTGTTCGGTAGGTACTTCCGACTTTTCTAAAACACTAGACACAGATTCATCGATTGATTTCGCAACCCCCGACATGTCAAGACCCTTACTGGCTTCACTGACAACATCTTTTAGCGAACTTAATTCTTCCTGCTGTGCAGCGAGGAGCTTACGAATTTCGTCGGTTTTTAGCTCACTTTCAACATCAGCTCGTACATTGGTCATAAACCGCTTTAATCGACCCACATATTTGCCAACAGTAACTGCGACTGCAGGTAAACGTTCAGGTCCAATCACGACCAACGCGACAACGCCGATTAACACAACTTCGGTAAAACCCATGTCAAACATTAGCAGACTCTAACTATGAATATGATATAAATCCGCGGGTTAATCAGCCTTTAAATATCTTAGCTTAACCGACTACGAACACACTGGAAATCGTCTTATTAATTAAGACGTTTTATCTTTTCCTTCGGTTACTTTACCTTCAATGATCTTATCATCCGCGCCTGCTGTTTCTTCAGTGCTGGAAGGTTCTTGATCTTTTACAGACTTTTTGAAACTTTTGATTGCCCCACCTAAGTCACCACCAATATTACGTAACTTTTTAGTGCCAAATAACAAAATTACAATTGCTAAAACTAATAACAATGACCAAATACTAATTCCACCAAAACCCATCTTTACACCTCTATTGCTTAGTTCGCGTTGATTTCTCTTCAATACCAGACAGACCAAAACGCCTATCAAGCTCATCAAGAACCTGCTGTGCTGTTAAATTTTGTTGCGCTAGTAGTACCAAGCTATGAAACCATAAATCTGCAGTTTCATAGATAATCTGCTCTTTATCTCCTGACTTTGCGGCAATAATAGTTTCTGCAGACTCTTCACCAATTTTCTTTAATATGGTGTCAATCCCCTGATCGTATAACTTTGCGACATAGGAGCTAGATGGATCGCCACCTTTTCTTGATTCCAGCACAGTCATCAAGCGTTCAAGTATATCATCACTCATTGATAAATCTCTTCAGGATTTTTAACTATTTTCTCGTCTACTTGCCACAGTCCGTTGTTTAAAACACGAAAAAAACACCGCCGTCGACCAGTGTGGCAGGCAATACCACCAATTTGATTTACTTTAAGCAAAATAACATCAGAATCACAATCAAGCCTGATTTCCTCTAACCTCTGAACATGACCTGACTCTTCCCCTTTAAACCATAGCTGGTTGCGTGAACGAGACCAATAAACTGCGCGTTGATGTTGCTGTGTTAAATTTAAAGCCTCGATGTTCATCCAGGCCATCATTAATATCTCACCGCTGCTCGCATCTTGAGCAATGGCAGGTGCCAGTCCCTTGCCATCCCATTGAACGTCATTAAGCCAGCTATCCATTATAGACGAACCTCAATACCTTGCTGTTGCATATAAGCTTTTGCTTGCTCTATTCGGTATTCGCCAAAGTGAAAAATACTGGCGGCGAGCACGGCATCAGCCTTACCTTTTAAAACACCGTCGACCAAATGATCCAAATTACCAACTCCGCCTGAGGCAATCACGGGCACTCGAACTGCTTCGGAAACTTGGCGGGTTAATTCATTATCAAAACCGATTTTAGTGCCATCTCTATCCATACTGGTTAAAAGGATTTCACCCGCACCCAAAAAATCCATTTTTGCAGCCCACTCAACGGCGTCAATCCCGGTAGTTTTACGGCCACCATGGGTAAATATTTCCCATCGATCAACTTCACCCAATTGGGAAACTTTTTTGGCGTCTATCGCCACTACAATACATTGCGAACCAAACTTTTCTGCCGCTTCCTGAACAAATTCAGGATTGAATATGGCGGCTGTATTGATGCTCACTTTATCAGCGCCAGCATTTAACATACGACGTATGTCTGAGACTTCACGAATACCACCACCGACTGTAAGCGGAATAAACACTTCACTGGCCACCGCTTCAACCACGTGTGCCATCGTGTCACGATTATCCGAGCTTGCGGTAATGTCCAGAAAAGTAATTTCATCAGCACCTTCCAAGTTATAACGTCGAGCATTTTCAACCGGATCGCCAGCATCTCGTATTTCGACAAACTTAACCCCCTTCACAACTCGGCCGTTATCAACATCTAGGCAGGGAATTATTCTTTTCGCTAAAGGCATGTTTCGATGGCGTATTTAGTTGGCATATTTTATCGTCTGCTATTCGTCAATTAGTTTTGATCAATGTATTCTTGAGCTTGCTCAAGGCTAATTGCGCCCTCGTATAAAGCACGACCAATAATCACACCTTCAATGCCCGATTGCTTAGTTTCATTCAGCTTTATAATGTCATTCATGTCCGTTACACCACCAGAGGCAATAACCGGAATATTGATAGCTGATGCGAGTTGACTCGTGGCTTCCACATTAACGCCTTGCATCATGCCATCTCGGCTGATATCAGTATAGACGATGGAAGATACGCCTTGATCCTCAAATTTTTTTGCCAGATTTTTAACTGATAGACTAGAGTTTTCCGCCCAACCCTGTACTGCCACCATACCGTCTTTGGCATCGATTCCCACAATCACTTTGCCAGGAAACTCAACACATAGTCTGGCAACAAAGTCAGGGTTTCTAACTGCCTGAGTGCCAATAATGACATAACTCACGCCAGCTTCTATGTAGGCACGTGCCGTTTCAATGGTACGGATACCACCACCAATCTGAATGGGTAAATCAGGGTATGCGGCAGAAATGGACTCGATGACATCCGCATTCACGGGTTTGCCCTCAAAGGCACCATCCAAATCAACTAGATGCAGACGCTTACAGCCTTGCGAAACCCACTGAGTCGCCATTGCTACCGGATCATCAGAGAAAACTGTACTCTCTTCCATACGACCCTGTCGCAAGCGAACACATTGCCCCTGCTTTAAATCGATTGCTGGAATTAAATTCATGCTTGTCCGTCCCATTCGACAAAATTTGTCAGTAATTGAAGCCCTGCTTTAGCACTCTTTTCAGGATGACATTGCAGGGCAAATACATTATCTTTGGCTATGGCACTGGTAAAAGTAAAACCATAATCGCACTCGCCAGCAATTAACTGTGCGTCGGCACAGTCTAGGAAGTAGCTATGCACAAAATAGAATCGAGCGTTATCTTCTATTGCATGCCAAAGCGGGTGAGGTTTCTTTTGAGTTAGATTATTCCAACCCATGTGCGGTACTTTTAATTTATTAGCATCGGCATCTTGGTGAAAATCACCAAAATACTTGACCTGCCCAGCATAATAAGACAGACAATCAGTGCCCTGATTTTCTTCACTATAGTCAATTAAAACCTGCATACCCATACAGATACCTAAAAAAGGCTTTTGCTCAGCAGCGGCTAAAATTGTGTCACGCAATTCATGATCATGAATTGCTCGCATACAGTCACGAGCGGCACCTTGACCTGGAAATACAACTCGATCAGCCTTCATCACTTGGTCTGGATTCGAAGTCAGTACAACCTGCTGCTGCTTGCTTGCAACATGATTAAGCGCATTGACGACAGAACGAAGGTTTCCCATGCCATAGTCAACAACGGCAATCGTTTGCAAACTAGAGCACACCTTTAGTCGAAGGAATCACACCAGCCATACGCTCATCAGCAGACACCGCAAAACGAACTGCCCGGCCAAATGCCTTGAAAATAGTTTCAGCAACGTGATGGGCATTTTTGCCATACAACGAATCAATGTGCAGTGTGGCTGGCGCATGATTAGCAAAGCCTTGGAAGAACTCATGGATTAAATCCACATCAAACTGGCCAATACGCGCTCGCGGATATTCAACACGGTACTCGATGCCAGGTCGACCAGAGAAGTCAATGACCACTCGAGAAAGCGCTTCGTCTAACGGAACATAAGCATGGCCATAGCGCATGATGCCTTTTTTGTCACCAAGCGCCTGTTTAAATGCCCGACCTAATCCAATGCCAACATCTTCAACTGTGTGGTGGTCATCAATATGAGTATCACCATTCGCCTTAACATCAATATCGATCATGCCATGCCGCGATATTTGGTCCAGCATGTGCTCGAAAAATGGAATGCCTGTATTAAAGCTAGACTTACCGGTGCCATCCAAATTAATGGATACACTGATTTGGGTTTCTAGTGTGTCTCGGGTAACAGTTGCGATGCGATCTGACATATCTTAGCTTTTCTAGGATCAAAAGAAGGTACAGATACTAATCGACATTCGTCCTGAATTCGACCTTTTATTCGTCCTGAATTCAACCTTTTAAATGACATTAGTCAACCAACCCATCGCAGTCACTAAAGTCTAGACACTAAAACAAATTATTTAAACTTATAACCTAGTCCAGAACAAACGTTACCGGTCCGTCGTTGGTGAGTAGAACCTGCATATCTGCACCAAATTGACCGCATTCAACCGATTCATAACTTCGTCTAGCCACATCCACCATTGCGTGAAATATCGCTTCACCATGCTTTGGTTTTGCTGCGGTGGTAAAGCTAGGTCGACGGCCATTACGAGTATTGGCAGCCAGAGTGAACTGAGGCACCAGTAATAATCCGCCCTGAATCTCGATCAGTGACAAGTTCATTTTTCCATCAATATCGGAAAACATTCGGTAGTTTAAAATACGTGATACAAAATGACGCAATACCGCATCATTATCATCGGGCTGAACACCAATCAAAGCCAAAATACCCTGATCGATTTGACCTATGCAGACGTCATCAACAACCACACTCGCATTGCCAACTCGCTGCAAGAGCGCAATCAAACCAGCAGCCCTAACATTTGGTTACAGCTATCCACTAGTGCATGACTTATACCCGGTTCTGATGCCGCATGCCCTGCATTGCTAATAATTCGAAGTTGACTGCCAGACCAGCTTTGGTGAAGCAACAAAGCTTGATCAATGGGACAAACCATATCGTATCGACCATGCACTATGAAGCCAGGGATATTTTTTAGCTTGTAAGCATTTCTAAGCAGATAATTTGGCTCAAAGAAGCTTTGATTCATAAAGTAATGACATTCAATACGGGCAATACTTAAGGCGAAATGAGGGTCGCTAAAATCACTCACCAGCTTATTATCTGGCATCAATGTAATCGAAGAACCTTCCCAGACTGACCAAGCTTTCGCAGCACCCATCCGAATAATTTCATTCTTGCTGGTGAGACGACTATAATAGGCAGCGACGATGTCATCCTGTTCAGACAACGGAATGGGATCAATAAAGCGAGCCCACGCTTCGGGTTGAATTCTCGCCGCATCTCCCCTAAAAAACCAATCAACATCTTTCTCTCTGGCTAAAAAAATACCCCGCAAAATTAAGCCCAAAACCTTTTCGCTATAGCTTATCGCATAGGCAAGTGCGAGTGTTGACCCCCATGAGCCACCAAATACGACCCATTGATCTATCTTTAGAAACACGCGGATTTTTTCTAAATCAGCTATCGAGTCCCAAGTGGTATTATTTGCAAGGCTGGCATGTGGCTTTGATTTTCCACAACCACGTTGATCGAATAAAATAATCCGATATTTCTCCGGATCAAAGAAACGGCGATGACTTGGACCACAGCTAGCGCCTGGCCCACCGTGCAAAAAAACGACCGGTATCCCAGCAGGGTTGCCACTCTCTTCGAGATAGAGTGTATGCTCATCAGAAACAGGCAGGCGCCAGGTGCTCGAGGATTTGATCGCAGGAAATAACATGGGGTGCTCCGATTTAATTTAAACCTTTCGAGCATCTACTTAAAAGTAAGGGTAATCCTACTTTTATATCCGAGCTCAACTGACAGATTTTTAATCTTATGCGTATATTAATAACCCATCTAACGTGACATTATAGATTTACACTTCATGGATCGAGTAATAATTAAGGATGTAAACGATGCGCAAGGAAGCGCATCCAAGGACGGCAATAACAACCCATCCACCAATTAAACCCCACTGCCCTAATCTCACGATCAGACCTTTTTTATGATTAAGTGTCTGGTGATGGTTTAAGCATCAAAGTAATCAACATCCTACTGGATATTGATTGTCATGTCGGTAAACAACGGTTGAAAGCTTTCAGCATCAAACGCTGTGTCAAGTTCATCTAGGTTATCTCCGTCTTCAATCGATAGACCTTCAAAATCAAACAGCCCTCGATCGAGTAAGTGAGAAGGCGTCACTCGGCCCAAAGCATTGAATATATTCTGCACGCGGCCAGGACTAGTTTTATCCCATTGTTTGAGCATTGCTTTTACCGATTGACGCTGCAAATTTTCCTGCGAACCACAGAGATTACAAGGAATGATTGGAAACTCTCTTAATGCCGCGTATTGCTTAATAGGTCTCTCTCTGACGTAGGCCAATGGGCGAATCACCACATTGCGTTTGTCATCACTAACCAGTTTAGGCGGCATCGATTTGAGACGGCCATTATGAAACATATTCAAAAAAGCGGTTTCAACCATATCATCAGCATGATGCCCTAAGGCAATCTTAGTGGCACCCAATTCGACAGCAGTATTGTACAATACTCCACGTCGTAATCGAGAGCAAAGAGAGCAGGTTGTTTTGCCTTCCGGTATCAACTTTTTCACAATACTGTAAGTATCTTCTTCGACCACTCGATATTCGACACCCAGTGCTTCCAAATACTCGGGCAATATGTGTTCAGGAAAGTCAGGCTGCTTTTGATCAAGGTTGACAGCAATTATATCAAATTGAATAGGAGCGGCCTGCTGCAAACCCATGAGCATATCAAGTAAAGTATAACTATCGGCTCCACCAGACAGACAAACCATTATTCGATCTCCCGGCTCTATCATATTAAAATCACTCACTGCCCGGCCAACCAAAGCACGGATTTTTTTATGCGCTTTAGCCAGTAGGGGGTTAGTCGATTTATTGAGATTTGTTGTGAAGTTAATCGGCATCTTAATTTATTTTCTCCAAAATGCGGGGGTAAGCAGAACCAACAGGGTAAATATCTCTAACCGTCCGAGCAACATCGCAAGGCATAAAACCCATTTTGCAAAGTCGTTAATAGAAGCAAAATTTTGACCCACGTCACCTAGTCCAGGTCCTAAATTATTGAGACAGGCGGCCACTGCTGAAAAAGAGGTTTCCAAATCAAGGCCAGAAGCCATCAGTAACAGAATCATCAAAGCTGATATTGCAAAATAGGCAGCAAAAAAACCCCAGACAGCTTCGAGTACTTTTTCAGGTAGTGGCTTTTTACCAATTTTAACGGCTATTTGGGCGTTGGGATGAACCAATCGCTTTAATTCGCGGGCGCCTTGCTTGACCAGCAACAAAATTCGAATTACTTTAATGCCACCACCAGTCGAACCAGAGCAACCACCAATAAAACTGACGTAAATCAGCAGTACGGGTAGAAAACCTGGCCATGAATAGTATTCTGCGGTGGTAAACCCCGTTGTGGTGCCAATTGATACCACTTGAAATAGACCGGTAACAATTGATTCTGTGGTTGAGGAAAAAGTGCGATTGATTTGTAAATAGCTAATAGTAATGACACTCACTACCGCCAGTACACTAATATAAGCTTTAAACTCACTATCACGCCAATAGGGCCGCAATGTGCGGTTCCGGATAGCACCAAAATGAATGGCGAAATTAATACCCGATAACAGCATAAAAACTACCGCAATTAATTCAATCGCAGTGTTATCAAAATAACCCATGCTTGCATCATGTGTCGAAAAGCCACCAATGGCAACCGTTGAAAAAGCATGTGCAACGGCATCGAACAAGCCCATACCAGCCACCCAATAAGCGAAGCTACAAGCAACCGTTAGACCAAGGTAAATAAACCAAAGCGCTTTTGCTGTTTCCGTAATACGTGGCGTCAGTTTATTATCTTTCATCGGTCCAGGCGTTTCTGCACGAAATAGCTGCATACCTCCAATACCCAGCATTGGCAGTACAGCAACGGCAAGAACAATAATACCCATGCCACCAAGCCACTGTATTTCCTGTCGATAAAAGAGAAGGGAATGGGGCATGTCATCTAAACCGACAATGACGGTTGCACCTGTCGTTGTTAAACCTGAAATCGACTCAAAAACTGCATCCGTAATTGACAAGTCAGGGGCCTCGGATAAGTAAAAAGGTAAGCCACCAAAGATGCCCAAAACCGTCCAAAACAGCACGACGACAAGAAACCCATCTCGCAATCTTAGCTCCTTCTTCTGATTTCTAACCGGCAGATAGAGCGCGATACCACCCACTAGGGTTAAAATGAAAGCCTCTACAAACGGCAGTACTGAACCATCTTGATAATAAAGCTCAATGCCAATCGGGGGTAATAAAGTGCTGCTAAAAATAACCAGCAGCAGCCCTAAAATACGCTGAATAACTAATAGTTGCATAAAATCATATCTGCGCTAAAAATAAGTAAACCCAACCTGGAACAAGCGTTCTACATCAGATATTTTTTTCTTATCCGTGAGAAATAAAATGACATGATCTTCAGATTCGATCATGGTGTCATGGTGTGCAATTACAACCTCATCACCTCGCACTATTGCGCTGATGGTAACGCCGACCGGTAATTTGATTTGTTCTATTGATCGTCCCACCACTTTGGAAGAGCTTTTATCACCATGAGCTATTGCCTCTATAGCTTCGGCAGAGCCACGTCTTAAAGCATGAACAGCCACAACATCACCCCGCCGAATATGGGCCAATAGAGTTCCAATGGTGACTTGGTGTGGGGAGATAGCAATATCGATTAAACCACTCTCAACCAGATCCACATAAGCAGGCCGATTAATAAGCGACATGACTTTTTTAGCACCTAATCGTTTTGCCAGCATCGATGATAATATATTCGCTTCGTCGTCATTGGTCAGCGCGCAAAAGATATCCATGCTTTCAATGCTTTCCTCCGTTAAAAGGTCTGGATCGGCAGCATCCCCAAGCAATACAATGCTAGAATCAAGCATGCCTGATAACTGTTTAGCTCTGCCGGCAAAGCGTTCGATTACTTTGACCTGATAATCTTTCTCTAGTAGTGCTGCTAGTTGCCCACCAATATTCCCTCCACCAGCAAGCATGACCCTTTTAATCGGTTTTTCAAGTTTACGCATCTCAGATAGAACCGCCGGAATATGCTCACGAGCGGCGATAAAATAAACTTCATCCCCTGCTTCGACGATACATTCTGCCGATGGTTTAATTGATTGACCGTCACGAAAAATGGCAGCCACTCGCATATCGATATCGGGCATGTGTTGCCTTACTGTCTTGATTGCGTGACCGACTAGCGGACCACTGTCATACGCTTTAACTGCCGCCAACTGCACCTTACCCCCGGCAAAATCAAGCACTTGAAGTGCACTAGGGTGCTCTATCAGATGATGAATATAGTCAGTTACTAGTGATTCTGGACTAATCATAAAGTCGACAGGAATCGATTCTGGCGAAAACAAATCGGGATTGCGCAAATATTCAGATGAACGAATACGCGCAATTTTTGTAGGTGTATGAAATATTGAAGATGCTATCTGACAAGCCATCATGTTAATTTCATCACTGTTGGTCAGTGCAATAAGCATGTCAGCATCATCGGCACCCGCCATCTCTAGGATATTAGGATAAGAGCCGTTACCACAGATAGTTCGCAGGTCTAATCTGTCTTGTAATTCAGATAGAATGGCTTGATCTTTATCAACAATAGTTATCTCATTCGCTTCTTCTCTGGCAAGCTCTGTTGCAACAGTAGAGCCGACCTGACCTGCACCGAGTATGATGATATTCATAATTAATGTTATTCTTTTTGAATGTTTATGAGAGTATATTTCACAATTTAATGCTGGATCTATTTTTTATTATGTAGACCTAGGCTCTTTAACTTTCGATACAAATTTGTTCTTTCCTGACCCACCCGTCTCGCCAGTTCAGTCATATTATTGCCACATATTTCGAGGTGACGTGACAAATACTCTCTTTCAAAAACTTCGCGCGCTTCGCGTAAATCCATATCCAAGTTAATCGTTAGCTGCATTAAGTTAGCCTCATGCGATATAACCAGAGACTCAGACTCCTTTAAAAAAAACTCGATTTCTTCAAGCTCAATAACTTCGTTGTCGCTATTAGAAAGGACTTTTTGTATAAATTGTTTGAGCTGTAAAATATCTCCTAACCATACGTAGTTTCGCAATAAATTTTGCGCCGCAACACCAAAATGGCGATAGGGTAGTTGCTCGTGAGTACTATACCAATTGACATAGTACTCAAGTAATTCAGGAATATCCTCAATATGTTTATGGAGTGAAGGGATATCAATAGCATTATGCCAGTTTGCTGCTATTTCTGGCAGTACAAGGGAACTTTCGACTAACTCGCTGTGGCTCAATCGACTAGCAACAATGAAGCGATGTTTTGAATCACGGGCGTCTAATATTGCTTGTAATAAATCCATTTGTACATCAAACGATAAATCACGCACTTCCTGTATGTAAACACTCATGTTTAACGGCGAATATTGATTAAAATTCATTGATGGATCAAAAGGTTGAAGTGACGAACCTGATAATTCACACAAATAAGATGCCCATATTTTTCTGCCACTACCACTAGCACCTGAAAAAAACACAGGAAGGCTAGAGCGACTAATCACTTGAATGTTTCGTTTTAACCGCTGGACAATTTCGCTATTGCCGACCGGCTCTTCTAATTTAGTCGAGTGAAGTTTTTCAGTGGGTGCAGTGACACTGGCGAGAGCCGATTTTACTGTATTTAATAGTTTCGCCATTGATAAAGGCTTTTCAACAAAATCATAGGCACCAAACTTAGTCGCTTCGACCGCCGTTTCTACTGTACCGTGACCGGACATCATGACCACTGGGCAGATGTCTGTTTGTGAGGACTTCCATTCCTTAAGTAACGTTACACCGTCGACCTCAGGCATCCAAATATCAAGTAAAACAAGGTCAGGATTATTTTCACTTCGCCTTTCATTGGCCGCTTGGGCATGTTCTGCAACATCCACCAGATAACCTTCATCTTCGAGAATATCCTTCAGCAAAAAGCGAATATCAGGTTCATCGTCGACCACCAGTATTCTTGCACTCATTAGACGGCCCCTACCTTTTTAGTACTGCTATTTTTGATATTTAAAGCATCTGCAATGCCATCCGTTTCATTTGATTCAGATATCATTGGTAACCGGACAATAAAGCGAGCACCACCCTTTGGCAAATTGTCAACCCAAACTGTGCCACCGTGTTCATCAACTATTTTTTTCACAATGGCCAAACCAAGGCCACTGCCCTTCACTTTTGTTGTTACATAAGGCTCAAATATTTTATCAACAACATCGGCAGCAACACCTTTGCCATTATCTTCAACACTGAGCTCTACACAGGATTGCCCAAAGTACTCAGTGCACTTTGTTTCCAGTTTAACCCAACCGTTTACTCCGGTAGTTTCAAGACTATTTTTGATCAGATTATGCACAAGCTGCCGTAATCGCACGCCATCCGCTAAAATGCGAGGTTTCATACTATCCAGTGACACCTCTATCAACATATCGGTATGATTGTCGTGATACAACACAACTATCGCTTCGAGCATTGCGTTTAGATCAATTGCCTCAGGATTTTTTGAGGCTGAACGAGCATAATCTGAAAATTCGTTAACCATCGTTTTCATTGCCTCTACCTGCTGCACAATGGTTTGGGTATATCGATTTAGCATTTCCTGTTTTTCACCCGAAACCTCAGTGCTTAATTTACGCTGTAGCCGTTCAGCCGATAATTGAATAGGGGTGAGTGGATTTTTAATTTCGTGTGCCAGTCGTCGAGCCATTTCACTCCAAGCGGAGTCTTTTTCGGCCTGAATCAATTCGGTTAGGTCATCCACTACAATCACTTGTTCGCGTCGCCCACCCAATTGAGATTGAATAGTAGTACCGGTCACTCGTAGGTTCTTATTACCCCCAGGGCCTGCAATCATAATTTCCTCTTGCCATTCATCCTGACTTCCCATTTGGCGTTGCACGACATCAAAGAAAACTGTCATCCGTGGATGTAACGTCAAAACATTTTTAATCGATAGCTCGGTAAAGAAAAGGCTATCAACAGAAAATATAAGACAGGCCGCTGGGTTACCACTTTTAATAAACCCTGTTTCATCAATAGTGAGGACACCTGAAGTAATATGTTCCATCACTAATTCGAGGTAGCTTCGTTGCATTTCCTCCATGACCTGACTTTTTTTAGCTACTGCCCGTGTATGCGAAATTTTACGGGTCATGGTGTTAAATGATCGCAGTAAAAAGCCCAGCTCATCGTTACCCGACAAGGCCAATTGCTTTTCATAATCGCCCGCCGCAACGGCTTTTGTACCTTCGACCAGCTCATTGATAGGGGCGACTAAATTACGCGCAGCAACGAACGCGAGCCAAATTGCTGATAGCACACTCAAAAGCAATATAAGCGAAAGTGCCAGCGTAAAACTCGTTTTTAATGGCACGCGTAATACTGACAGTTGTTTATACCGATCAAAGGCAGCCTGCACATTAATGGTGAGATCGTTTAATCTATCAGTAAAGGGGAATAGTGCCTGCAGCGTTTTCGCTTTTTCGGTCGCATCAATGCTTTGCACTTTTACCGCAACTCTAATTGCAAGGCCAGATAACTGGCTATCCTCTAACTGTAAATAATGACTTTCTTCGTTAAGGTCTCCGACGTCAGTGAGTGATAATGCGTTTGGCATAATAGTTGAATCAATGCTGCTGGACGCAATGATTGACTGACTATGATCGACCAGCGTTAACTCAATAGCATTTTGCTGTTCACGCATATCGTCAAGATAAACGAATAAAACATTTCCGCTAATATTTGGTATTTCTGAGGCAATTAGCCGAGTCTTTTTTAATGCTTCTCTTTTTCTTAAGTCCAACGCACTACGTCCCAGTTGTAGAGAGTCCTCCAGCGCCACTTCAATACCCACATCAAACCAGCTATCGATGCTTCGATGGATAAAATTAAGTGAAAAATAATACACAATGGTCACAGGGATAATTGTTAATAGGACAAAAACGCCAATCATCCGAGCCGTTAAGCGTGAACCAATAGTTTTTAACCTGTATTGAATCACTAACTTAAAAACGTTGTAGGCAATAAGGCCAATCAATGCGATGAGGCCTATCGCATTAAAAAAAATCAACCAGTTATAGTATTTACCAAAATCTGCCGAATTTGAGGTGGCGTCACTAATCGCATAGACAGACACCAAAAGCAGAATCACGAGTGCTAAGATAGATAGCGAATTACGAATCGCAGAATAAGTCATTGCGATGGGGCTATATCCCATTCAAACCAGTCACTTTCTAGCTCCCAGTCGTTATCCCATAATGAACTCGATTTGAGTGGCAAAGGCAACTCATCGACATCAATACCTGATCGTATACGAACGTAGGCCAGCCCTGACTGATTTATATTACTGATATCAAACATCGGGTAGGCATAGACCACCTTAAGATGTCGTACCGCTTGCTGCCGACTATTAAAATATAACCGTTCATTGGCATTGACATCGAATATAGCATAAGAGCTAAGCATCGGTAGGAAGTGCAGCTGGTATTGTTGTTTGAGTGACAACAACTTTTTGTCGAACCAGTATGGACTATATTCGAGCACTTCCACTTCAAACATTAAGGGCACAGCAAAACCCTGATCAATCGCCTTATTAATATACTGGGGAAGCTCAATTTCTATCGTTGAGTTCAGTAGCAGCAAGCCATCTTGCATAGTAAAACTAGCACTTGTTACATTAAAACTAGACTCACCTTGTGCAATTGACCCAGCACTGATCAAAAATCCAAACAATATTACTTGGAGATTTCGCCACAAATTTGAATAGTATCTAACAAACATTCGCTTTTTAATCAGTCTTCATCATAGTTTTGTGTATCTTTGCATAATAGAATCCATCCATACACTCCTGACCAGGTAATATCTGACGCCCAAAGGGACGTTTGTGACCCCATTGTACTGAATTCAAACGATTTACAGTGCAATTTTTATGATTATCAATAAACCAAGCGATCTGCTGCTCATTTTCATCTTTGAAAATCGAACAAGTGCTATAAACCATAACACCCCCCGGCTTCAGTAACGGCCACAAAGCCAACAAAATTGCCCTCTGTTGTAAGACTAGGTTGGGAATATCATCGTCACGACGTAACAACTTAATATCAGGATGACGGCGAATTACGCCACTAGCAGAACAAGGAACATCGGCTAGAATACGATCGAACAGGACACCGTCATGCCAGTCATCTGGCTGGATTGCGTTGCCACATTTTAAATGTGCCTGCTGATCGATACGATGTAAATTTTGTTCTATAAGCGCTAATCGAGACTCATCTTTGTCAATCGCAACTAAAGTTACCGCCTCACAAGTCTGCAGTATGTGTGCAGACTTTCCACCAGGGGCAGCGCAAGCATCCAAAACCTGCATCCCTGGTTTACAGTCAAGTAATTCAGCAGCCAATTGAGCGGCCGCATCCTGAACACTGACCAGACCCAATTCAAAACCCTCTATTTTGGAAACAGGACAAGGCTTGTCCAATACGATTGCTGATTCAATTAGCGGATGAGCATCTGCAGTGATGCCTTGTTCTCGCATCCTCTCAATTTGCTGCTCTCGCGTTATTTGGTTTAAATCAACACGTAATGTCATAGGTGCTCTCTGATTACCTGCTTGTAAAATTTCAGTACTATGGTCAGGCCAATCAGCCCTTATCTTATGGCTTATCCAGTCAGGGTAAGAAATGTCGGTAGCGAGTGCTTCAATAGACACTTCATCACGAATCAGCTGACGTAATAGACCGTTGACTAATCCTTTGGCCCAACTTTTTTTCTGACGCAAGGTTAGTTTAACTGATTCATTGACCGCCGCATGATCGTCCACCCGCATCATCAGTAACTGATACATGCCAATCAGTACAATAATTTCCAGATCAAGGTCCTTCGATTTAAACGCCTTGCGTAACCTCGGCTTAAGTAAATGCTTTAACACGTAATAGTATCGACATACCCCGTTGGCAATTTCACGACATAATGCGATGTCGCGCCCCTCTAAATCAGGTGATTTAGCTAGTATATTGGCTAATGCATCATCTAATGATCGACCCTTACCGATTACCAGAAGTAATGAATGCAGTGCTAATTGTCTGGGATTATAGGTACGATTGACGGCCGGTTGACTAATCACAATAACTGACACCCAGTAAGGTTTCGACCGTTAAATGCCTCAGCAGAGGTGCACCGTTTTTTTCCCTCAAACTGTAACGCTTGAATACACAGTACACCATCACCACAACTGACATAAACGCCTTCATGATTATGTTCCAGCACATGTCCCGACTCACCAACCCTAGGCGTAGTATCAAAACTGGCTTGCCAAACACGCACCAGCTTTTCGTCTAAATGGGTATAACTCACGGGCCAAGGTATAAAAGCATTTATTTCTCGAACAATTTGCTCTGCACTCTTGTTCCAATCTATTTTTGCCTCTGCTTTAGTGAGCTTACGAGCATAGTTAGCCAACGACTCATCTTGTGGTTCAGGTTGAATTTCACCTGACTCAATTATGGGCAGGGTAGCAATGAGTAGATCGGCGCCTAATTGCTTTAACTGTTCGTGCAACTCAAAAGAAGTCGAATTAGTTGCAATAGATAAGGTTTTTTTTGAAATCATCCCACCCGTATCCAGCCCATTATCCATCTGCATAATCGTCACTCCGGTTGAGGCATCGTCCGCTAAAACAGCCCGCTGTATTGGTGCCGCACCACGCCAACGTGGGAGTAGTGAACCATGAATATTAATACAACCCAACCGAGGAGAATTTAATATCGACGCTGGCAAAATCAAACCATAAGCGGCAACTATCATTAGGTCGGCCTCTAATTCAACAAACTGCTCTAAATCCGCCTCTGCTTTAAATGAGGTGGGTTGGTATACTGGTAGGCCATAAGATAATGCGCACTGCTTTACGTCACTTTGCTGAAGTTTTCGACCTCGACCTGCCGGCCTATCGGGTTGCGTATAAACTGCAATTACTTCATGTTCAGACTTCACCAGCAACTCTAAAGCAGGGACTGCAAAGTCAGGGGTACCGGCATAAATTATTTTCATCATAAGATTTCTTATTGTGACTTAATCTTGCCAAATGACTGAGTTTAGCCATCGCCTCAAAAGCCTAATGGATGATTAAAGTTGTTTCTGTTGTTTTAATAATTTTGATCGAATGCGGTTACGCTTTAAGGGTGACAGGTAGTCAACAAAAAGCCGACCCAATAAGTGATCCATTTCATGCTGTATACAAACAGCTTCTAAACCCTCAGCTTCTATTTCAAAAACTTCACCTTTAACATCCTGCGCCCGCACCCAGACATGACCTGCTCTCGTGACCGGTTCGTAATAGCCGGGCACGGAGAGACAACCCTCATCCATACGATCTTCGTCCGTCGACTTTAAAATCTCAGGGTTAATAAAGCATCTGGGGGCATCTTTCTTGTCTGATACATCAATCACCAGTAATCGAACGTGTCGATCCACCTGAGAAGCTGCCAAACCGATACCAGGTGCTTCATACATTGTTTCGAACATATCATTTACGAACTGCTTAAGTTCATCATCGAACAATGTGACCAACTTCGCAACTGTGCGAAGTTTTGGGTCAGGAAATTGTAAAATATTGAGTAAAGCCATGTTTTTTCAAACCTCAAGAAGGTTTACAAGTTATTGTTACAGATTAATTATTATATAAGAATCTCAGCTATTAAAAAGCGTTGATCAGATAGTTTTTAACTACAATTAATCAAATCAGTACCGAATTTTTAGAGGTTTATATGTCTATTCGCAACGAAACACAGCTATCAAGTGGATTTATCCTGCTTTGCGGTGTGTTGCTATTAAGTGCCTGTACAGGTAGGACCACGCCCTTTTACATTTTAGAACCAAAAGCTAAAGTGGCTGACGTTACTTCAGTAAAAGTCAACCTTGTTAAATCAAAGCCGTCTAACACTATAGCCTATCAATCAGAATACCCTAAAAACTATATTGTCCAAAAAGGCGATACCCTGTGGGATATTTCATCTCAATTCCTGCGCGATCCTTGGTATTGGCCAGAAATTTGGTTCAAAAATCCTCAAATCAAAAATCCACATCTAATTTATCCAGGTGACATTCTCACTATTGTTTACATCGAGGGACAAAAACGCGTGCAAATTCAACAACGCGGAGAAGATGGAAAAATTCACTTATCAGGATCAGGCATTCAAATTGTTAAACTGTCACCCCGAATTCGTTCAAAACCCATTGATGCCAGCATACCTTCTATACCGATTGTATCGATTAGACACTTGTTATCACGCCCAATTGTAATTGCCGAAGCGGTATTAAAAAATTCAGCTTATGTTATTTCGAGTATGAATAATAATTTAGCTAATAGCACTGGTGATACGCTCTATGTGAGAAAACTTGACACATCATTAGGTAATGGTCGTTATCAATTACTCAGACCCAACAAGCCATTAAAAGATCCAATTACTGACGAACTTCTTGGCTATGAGGCACTTTATGTTGGTGAAACAAAACTATTACGTCGTGGCGATCCAACAACACTCTTGGTCACCAGCTCAGTACGCGAAATTCTACAATATGATCGTATTATTCCTTTAGATAATATTGACTTTGCGAGAGACTTCTTCCCTAAACCACCGGTTCAACCAGTTCGAGGAGAAATAATATCATTAGTTGATGCAATATCTCAGCTAGCTCGCTACCAAACAGTGTCGCTAAACCTTGGCCAACGTGATGGCATCGAAACAGGCAACTTGCTTCGAATAAAACATGTGGGTTCGGTAATTCAAGATATTGAAGAGGAAGACCCTGACTTTCGCGTCAAACTGCCCGATGAAGCAGTGGGTTTCGTTATGGTCGTAAGGACATTCGAGAAAATGAGTTATGGTATGGTAATGGAAGCTGATCGTCCCATTAGCATAAAGGATTATGTAGAATCACCTTAAAAATTGTGCTTTTAATAATATAGTAGGATTTGAATAAAGTTTGAGATAGAGCTTAAATACTTCTGCAGATCAATCTATCAATACGATATGGATGTCACGTTTATGCAAAGAGATCAGTTTGCGAACTTTCTCCGCTTATTTCACATTTTTGGTATTGGTCGAGTATCATTAATCGACTTACGTAAAAAATTTGGTGGTGATTTCAATCAAATATTCAACGTCACTCGCCATGACCTCAAAGCAGCGGGACTAAACGCTAGCCAAATAGACCAAATAAAGTCTCCCAATGAGGCTCAAGTCGAGGCAGAAATTGCCTGGGCAAACGAACCAGACAATCACATTATTTGCTTCGATGATGACGCCTATCCAGCATTACTGAAACAAACTACAAACTACCCCGCTCTGCTCTATTGCAGTGGCAATATTGATTTACTCACTAATCCGCAGATTGCAATCGTCGGAAGCCGCAACTGTACCCCAGGTGGAGCAAAAACCGCACATGACTTTGCCGCCTATTTATCCAATGCAGGCATTACAATTACGAGTGGCATGGCCATCGGCATCGACACCCACGCCCATGTTGGAGCCATGACCGGTATAGGTAAAACGATAGCAGTCACGGGGACTGGACTAGACAAAATCTATCCCGCAAAAAATCGTCAGTTGGCTTACGACATCCATTCGGATGGTCTATTGGTTACAGAATTTCCTTTAGGTACCAGCCCGCGTAGCAACAACTTTCCTCGCAGAAACCGAATTATCAGTGGGCTCAGTGTCGCCACATTAGTGGTTGAAGCGGCTCGTCGAAGCGGCTCACTTATTACCGCCCATCAGGCCGCTGAACAAGGGAGAGAGGTTTTTGCTATTCCTGGATCAATTCATAATCCACAAGTCAGGGGCTGTCATCAGTTAATTAAAGAAGGCGCCCGATTAGCCGACACGGCGGCTGATATTATCGAAGACCTGTCTAGCTTGCTCGGTTATATCGCCAACCTGCCAATCACTCAGCAATCATCTCCTGACAATCCTAAAGACAGCGTCAAACTTGATGAGAGCTACAGTAAACTACTTGAACAAATGGGTTATGACCCAATATCCAAAGATTTGTTGGTAGAACGCAGTGGCTTGACCATCGACAAGGTTTCATCCATGCTACTACTATTAGAGCTCGATGAGCTTATTCAATCGGCGCCTGGCGGCCACTTCGTCAGAATGTAGTGTTAATTTAATTGGAAGTTCTAATTTTGAGGAATTCATGAAAGAAGGTGTCATAGACGTTCTGATGTATATCTTTTCCTGCTATGCGGATCAAGATGACGATCTACCCGAAGACCGTGATGGAATCGATGAAGATCTGCGAGCTGCTGGTTTTGATTCACTTGAAATTGATAAGGCTTTTGACTGGCTTGACGGTCTAGCTCAAGATGACGATATACCTTCGATTGATCAGTCATCTCAAGCTACTCGTATATTTGCTCCACAAGAATCAGCGCGTTTAGCTCAGAATGCTCAAGGGTTTTTAATCTTCTTAGAGCAATCTGGCGTACTAACCCCTATGCTGCGCGAATTAGTCATTAACCGTGTCATGGCGCTTGAATCCGACACAGAAGTTGACATCGAAGAACTCAAATGGGTTGTGATGATGGTGTTGTTTAATAGTTCAGAAGAACACGATGAAGATACCTTAATGCACTATGAAGATATTGTTTTTGCAGACCAACCGGCCATTTTTCATTGATGTGCCTGGAAAGTTTAACCCTGTTAATCGTAGTTTTATAAGTAGTAACCTTTATGGCCAAACATTTAGTCATTGTAGAGTCCCCGGCTAAAGCCAAAACCTGTCTCTTATA
>OJEJ01000058.1_pt1 | contig 74117 bp, 66 predicted proteins | sample 1593271 | NCBI WGS metagenome assembly OJEJ01 (sample SAMN05416877, study PRJEB24817) | seawater metagenome | isolation source: Sea water | place: Canada:Atlantic | collected 2013-11
ATCTACACGTAAGGAGTCGTCGGCAGCGTCAGATGTGTATAAGAGACAGATGTAAGCCTAGAATTACAAGATTATTAGAAGCGATTTGAACGGTGAGTTTTGCTTTTAATCCGACGCGTCTGTCGACAGACTACATTAATTAAACACTTATTTAAAAGGTTAAGTCCACCTGGCTTTAGTGAGCAATATAACCTCTTATTCTAATAATTATTGTTACAACAACTTTAAGTTTGGTATTCTTCGCAAAATAACTCAAGGGGAAAAAAAATGAGTGAAAAGTTCCCCAAAGAAAATAATCGGTTTAAGAACCTAGATTGGAAGATGGCAAAAACTGTTTCTTTGTCAATTCTGATTGGCGTGATGGCAGCTTTTGCCGCAAAAGGTCTGTTGCTTGCTATTAACTTCACACAGAACGTTTTACATCCTAGTCCGATCGGTAAACTGGTTGAAGAGCAAGGCATTGAAAACGCTTCACTCACTATTTGGCATGCGTTTACCTTAGTTTTCATGGGTTTGGTTGTTGGACTACTGACACACTATCTAATGCCCAATAGGGCAAATCGTGGACTATCTCATGTCATCGAAGATGTGCATTTCAATAATGGACAAACGGGCGTCAAAGAGGGTCTTGCGGTTGGTCTTATTTCGGCAGTGTCGATTGGTGCAGGTGCTTCTGTTGGACGATATGGGCCTGCCGTTCACTTGGGTGCTGCTCTTGCCAGTGGTATTGGTACATCCTTTAAGCTGGATGACCAAGAAAAATTAACCTTGAGTTGTGTTGGTATTGCTGCGGCTATTTCAGCTTCTTTTCTGGCGCCTATGGCGGCAGTTATTTTTGTGCAGGAAGTGGTTTTACGACAGTGGCGCCTGCATCAGTTCATTCCAACGGCAGCGGCAGCGGTGGCGGCTTCTGAAACCGCTAAATTGCTTGATGTACACTTTATTATTGCCAGTAACCTGGTGCCTGACGACGTACCAGCGTACGAGTTTTTGTTTTTTGGTCTGATCGGTGTGTTATGCGCTATCGTTGGTATTGCCTTTAATCGACTACTACCAATGGCAGCAGGTTGGGTCGCAAAGAACGTGAAGGTCGACAATAGATTAAAGCCTGCCATTGGTGGAATGATTCTGGCTGGTATTGGCTTCGGTTACCCTTCTGTACTAGGGCTCGGTGGGTATGAGACTCAAATGGCGGTTGCTGGAAACATTGCCTTAAAGTTATGTTTAACCCTGCTTGTGCTTAAATTTGTGGCCACTATTGTGAGTCTGGCGTTTGGGTTTAATGGCGGTGTGTTTGGTCCAAGCCTATTTATGGGCGCGATGATTGGTGCTTCTGTTGGGATTGTGGTTGAGGGTGCGGGCATTCCGATTTCGGGTATTTCACTGTATGCTATTGCGGGTATGGGAGCTACGGTCGCTACCGTCATAGGTGCCGTATATGCCGCTATTATAGCGCTGATTGAAATGACCGGTAAACTGTCACCATCCATACCGTTGTTATTTTCGGTTACATCGGCTTATGTTGTGATTTATTTATTCTCGCAAAGTTCTTTACTGGTCAACCAGTTGAATGGTCGAAATAAAAATCCGTTTGATGAAGTACGCCCAACCGATAAAAAGTATGAAGGTATTAAACCGGCGCCTTAGTGGCCTGTTAGTCTATTCGATTAGCCGAACGCTGAACCCGTGGACATTCTAAATGGATATCCACGAGTGAGTTTAATTTTAAGGTTTGTATGCAGCTTTGCCTAATACAATAATAAATCTAGGTTGCTAGTTTATTAACTAATGTTGAATTAATTTTTGATTTTATGTCGTCAAGGTCACATTACTTAATCATTAGGGGAGTGACTCAAAGTCAATCGTTGCTATTTTTTTGCAGAATGGCAACGAATTGAATCTTAATTACTCTTCTGTCCTTGCTTGCTCTGCGTTAAGACTGGCTTGCGCGATTTGACGAACCAGTTCGTCATCTGTTGATAGCCTTTCCAGTGCGCGTTTTGCTTCCATTTCGTCCATGCCATCAGCCGTGACTAAGCCTTCGGCTATCTCGCGCAGGGCTATAACGGTTGGTTTATCGTTTTCAGCTGGGACCAAAGGATCAGCACCTTGTGAGATCTGGCGTGCACGACGTGAGGCAAGCAATACTAGATCAAACCGGTTATCTACGTGTTCGAGACAATCTTCAACAGTGATACGCGCCATGCTTTAGCTCCAAGGAATGATAGATATAAAAAGGGGGCGTAATAGTAGCTAATTCGAATGAAAATCTAAACCATTTCTTTTGGAATTGAGGCAATTAATTGCTTATTTTTCAGTATTTGTCGTTCTTTAGTCATTCCTTGAGCGTGAATGATGCATTCGAGGTCGTATAAAGCTTGGTTGAAGTCTTCATTCACTACTAAATATTCGGCATCATTCCAGTGTGACATTTCTCTGTCGGCCGATTCCATCCGACGATTGATGGTTGTTTTGTCGTCAGTGCCACGGTCAACCAGACGTTGCTCTAAAGTTTCTCTGGAGGGGGGCAAAATAAAAATACAAACCGTATGGGGCATTTTTTGTTTCACTTGTCGAGCGCCCTGCCAGTCAATTTCTAATATGACGTGTTTGCCACTATCGAGAATACCTTCAACCGAACGCTGGGCCGTTCCGTATGAATTATCGAATACTTGGGCATACTCGATAAACTCATCGTTCTCGATCATTGATTCGAATTGGTTAAGGTGGACAAAATGATAATCGGTTGTGTTGACTTCACCGGGTCTGATTTCTCGAGTGGTATGGGACACGCTAACTACTAATTCCTCAGGTTTTTTCGCCAGCAATGCTTTAACCAAGCTGGTTTTACCCGCACCTGAAGGTGCCGAAATTGTAAATAAGCAAGCTGTGTTCATACCAGGTCTCTTGGAACAATCGATTGATCGACAGAATTATCGTTTAATTTTGGTGATATTGTAATGACAGTTTGAGTGTAGCCCAATACACTTATATGACTCAACCTTACAGATTGATATCACTTAATTTACATGCTCAGTCCTGATTATTTAAACCGCTTCGAAGGTCTCGCGAGAGTATTTGGAATGGCGTCACTTGAACACCTTCAGCAAGCACACTTTTGTATTGTCGGTGTCGGTGGCGTTGGTTCTTGGGCTGCAGAAGCGGCGGCTCGCTCTGGGGTGGGAAAAATTAGCCTGATCGACCATGATGACATCGATTTAAGTAATACTAACCGACAAGTTCACACGCTGCTAGATACTGTAGGGCAAAGCAAGGTGGAGGTATTAAAAGCCCGCATACTGCAAATTAATCCAGAATGCGACTGCACTGCGATAGATGATTTAGTCACCCGCGGTAACATTTTAAAATTCAATTTCGCTCAATATGACTGTGTGATCGATGCGATTGATCACGTGCAGCATAAAGTGTCTTTAGTACACCACTGTCGGCGCAATAAAATCGCTTTGGTTTCAACCGGAGGTGCGGGTGGGCTAACGGACCCGACGCGAATTGAAGTGGATGATTTGATTCGCTCGTACAATGACCCGTTATTGGCTAAAATGCGGGCTAATTTGCGCCAGCAATTGGGTTATAGCCGGAATCCTAAGCGCCGTCATATGATAGATTGTGTGTTTTCTACCGAGCAGCCTAGCTATCCTGCAGACGATGGAGGTATTAGTTTAAGTAAGCCAAAGCGACCAGAGAGAACGTCTCTTGACTGCTCAACGGGCATTGGTTCGTTTGTTGGCGTTACCGCTAGCTTTGGCTTCACGGCTGTGTCACACGCAATAAATAAGTATTTACGTAAGAAGGCAAAGTAAAGGAGTCCAGATAGTCATTTTAATGTTAATAGCATCAGGAGTATTAATCTAATAAGTGATAAGCTCATTAATAAGAAATTAAAATAATAAAGTTCTAAAAATAAAACACTAACAATAAATTAACGCAATCTCAGGGGAAATTAATGTCTGATCAAAATGAATCTAGTAAAAAACCATTAGTAATTGGGGTAATCGGTGTCGCCGTTTTGGCCATAGTATTATATTTATCGGGTGTTTTGACGCCCAAAGAAGCGCCTAAGCCTGAAGTAGCTAGTGCAGCGGACAATGTTGGTTTTGTTTATGTCAGTCCGGTCGGTGACGCTGGCTGGACTTATCAGCATGACCTCGGTCGATTACAAATGGAAGAGCAAACCGGTGTTACTTCTAACTTCGTCGAAAACGTGGCTGAAGGTGCTGATGCCGAGCGTGTGATCAATGAAATGGCCAAACGGGGTGATAAGGTTATCTTTGCCACTAGCTTTGGTTATATGAACTATATGTTAAAAGTATCAGAAAATTTTCCTGATACCGCTTTTGTTCACGCCACAGGTTACAAAATGGGTGAGAACATGGGTATTTATAATGCACGGTTTTATGAAGGCCGCTATCTCACGGGTGTTATTGCGGGTGAAATGACTCAGTCGAATGTGTTGGGTTATGTTGCAGCCTTCCCAATCCCCGAAGTGCTTCAGGGTATTAATGCGTTTATTCAAGGGGCTCGTAGTGTCAATCCAGACGCAGAGCTACGTGTTATTTGGGTGAACTCATGGTTTGATCCAGGAAAAGAGCGTCAGGCGTCTTTGACCTTGATGTCTCAGGGTGCTGATGTTTTAACACATCACACGGACTCGACTGCTGTGGTTCAGGCCGCAGAAGAAAAAGGTCAATATGCCGTGGGTTATCACTCGGATATGTCTAAATATGGACCTAACGCCCATTTGACTGCTACAACCCATCATTGGGGTGAATTTTACACTAAGACGGTCAAACAAGTTCAAGCCGGTAACTGGAAGCCAGAAAGCCTTTGGGGCGGTTATGCGGATGATATGGTGAGTCTTGCACCTCTGAATAAAGCGATACCGGCTGAAGTTCAGGCACGTATTGTCAAAATGGAAGCGCAGATGGCTGATGGCAGCATGCATGCATTTGCAGGCCCAGTTGTTGACCAAGATGGCAATACGGTTGTTGCAGCTGGCGACAATATGACGGACGACCAATTGGGCAGTATGGATTTTTATGTTCAGGGCGTTGTAAGTAAACTACCTAAAAAGTAGTCTTGAGTGTATGTCAGGGTGGATATAATTGGGATATCTACCCTGCCTAATATTACTGTTTGCTATAAGGGTAAAGATGGATTTTTTAAAGCGAAAAATCAGATAAAACTATGGAAGCCTACCTTTTAGACTGGGCCAATTTATTGTTGCGTTGGCTACACGTTATTTCGGGTGTTGCTTGGATAGGCGCTTCGTTTTATTTCGTTATGTTGGATAATTCATTAACTCAACCTGTGAAAAGGTCCGACAGTGACAAGGGTGTCTCAGGCGAATTATGGGCAGTTCATGGCGGTGGTTTTTATCACAGTCAAAAATATAAGGTGGGCCCCAAAGGCGAGCCACTGTCTGATAATTTACACTGGTCAAAATGGGAAGCCTACACCACCTGGTTTTCAGGCATGGCGCTGCTCGTGATTATTTACTGGTTTGGCGCCAACACCTATTTAATTGATCAACAAGTTATGCCAATGTCAGCAACGATGGCTATCACTATTAGCGGGAGTGTGCTGGTCGCAGGTTGGCTAATTTATAATACGCTGTGCCGAGTTTTGGCTAACAAAGACACGTTACTCACCGCTATTATTTTGTTGCTCATTATTGCCACTGACTGGGCTTTGTTTCAGGCTTTTAGTGCACGTGCAGCTTACCTGCATGTGGGTGCGATGATGGGAACGATTATGGTTTTCAATGTGATGATTCACATTATTCCTGGTCAAAAAAAAGTCGTAGCGCAAATCCGCGCGGGCGAAGAACCTGATTCAGCTCCTGGCATCATCGGCAAACAGCGATCAGTGCACAATACTTATTTTACGCTGCCAGTCTTATTTATTATGATCAGTGGCCACTATCCAATAACCTATGGCAATGAACATGGTTGGTTGGTGCTCGCGTTTGTAATGATGGCAGGCGTTTTAATCCGTCAGTTTTTTGTCCTGCGCCATCGTGGGCAGGTCCTATGGTGGCTTCCGGTCATTGGCATTATTATTCTACTGGCGCTTATATGGGTTTTAAGACCCTCGACTGAAGGCATTGACAATACAGCGAGTGTTGCAATTGTTAGTGACGCACAAGTCACGCAGGTGATTGCGGCGCGTTGCACTGTTTGCCATGCGGTATCGCCCACTCAAGCTGGATTTTCAGCCCCACCCTTGGGATTGGTGCTTGAGTCAAGCGAGCAGATAGCGCTAAATGCTGAAAAAATTGCGACTTCAGTCCAGAGTCACTATATGCCGTTAGGCAACTTGACCGGTATGACTAACGAAGAGCGCCTTATCATTAGTACCTGGTATCGCCAGCGTTCGACAATTAAACAACCGTTATGAAAGTCATTTCATTACCAGTGCAACTCGATAGCAGTCGTTGTGACAAGGCCATTCGCGCATCGTTTTTACATTTTAATGACGACCCGGACAAGTCTTTAGACAGTTGGGAATATATTGAAGATGGTCTTCTTATTCTTAAACTTGGCCATGTTACTGCGCTGGGTAAAGCAGATGACTGGTTTGACTTTTTACCTGATGGTGTCGAGTTTCATGATTTTACTGGCAAATTAATTATGCCGGGTTTTATTGATACCCATACTCACTACCCGCAAACTGACATGATTGCGAGCCATGGTGCACAACTGCTTGAATGGCTCGAAAAGTACACTTTTCCCACTGAAGCTAAATTTTCAGATATTAATGTTGCCAACGCGACGGCGGAATTTTTTTGCGACGAATTATTACGCAACGGCACTACGACAAGCGCTGTTTTTGCAACGATTCACCCTGAATCGGTTGACGCCATATTTGGTGCTGCTCAAAAACGTGACATGCGGATAATTTCTGGCAAGGTAATGATGGATCAAAATGCGCCTGACTTTTTGTGCGATACGGCCGAAACTAGTTACGAAGATAGCGCTAAACTGATTGAGAAGTGGCATGGAAATGGTCGGGCTTTGTATGCGGTTACGCCTCGATTTGTACCTACTTCGTCAGTTGATCAATTGCGAATGGCTAATCGTTTGCGTCACGAATATAAGGCGCTTTACCTTCAAACACATGTGGCAGAAAATACGGATGAAGTTGCCTGGGTAGCTGAGTTATTCCCAGATCGTCGTAGCTATCTTGATGTTTATGAGCATTATGGTTTAGTGGGTGAGCGATCAATTTATGCACATTGCATTCACCTAGATTCGACTGATCGAAAGTTAATAGCTGATAGGGGGGCTTCAATGGCTTTTTGCCCGACCTCTAATTTATTTTTAGGCAGTGGTTTATTTGATCTGGACAGTGCGCTCTTCAATAATATTAAAGTTGGAGTCGCAACTGATGTGGGTGGTGGTACCAGCTTTAGTATCTTACAAACACTCAACGAAGCTTATAAAGTCAGCCAAATGTCAGGGCAAACCTTGACGTCAATGAAAGCTTTTTATCTGGCTACTCTGGGTGGCGCTAAAGCGCTTTCTCTCGATCATAAATTAGGCAATTTTGAACTGGACAAAGAAGCTGATTTTGTGGTGTTAGATTTAGAATCAACCCCATTGATGGAAAGGCGCATGGACAACTCGGATTCAATCCAAGATAAGTTGTTTGCGTTAATGATGTTGGGAGACGATCGTGCGGTTCACGCTACCTTTGTGATGGGTGTTTGCCGGTTTAAAGAGGGCCGTTCGACATGTCAGGATTAGTGGTCGAGAATATACATCGTCTAGTCACGATGGATAATCAGCGCCGCGAAATTGAAGATGGTGCGGTGGTGATTGAGCATAATAAAATTATATTCGTTGGTTCCACCCTCGACGCGCAACAATGGCTTAAAAAGCACCCGATGACCATTGGTCGTCGAGTCGACGCTAGTGGCACGGTGGTATTACCTGGCCTAATTAACTGTCATCACCACTTGTATCAAACCCTCACCCGAAGTATTGGTACTGCAGAAGGGCTGTCTTTATTTGACTGGCTAAAAGCACTTTATCCAATATGGGGGCAAATGGATGCTGAGGCGGTTTACGTAAGCGCTAAGCTTGGACTGGCAGAATTATTACTGTCAGGAGCTACCACCGTGGCTGATCATCTTTATCTGTTTCCTAACGATGCTAAACTTGATGATGAAATCAGGGCTGCAAAAGAACTTGGGGTGCGTTTTCATCCGACGCGTGGCAGCATGAGCCTTGGTCAAAGTCAGGGTGGTTTGCCACCGGATAGCCTCTGTGAAGATGAAGCCGACATCATCGCCGATTGTATTCGCGTAATCGAAAAATTTCATGATCCAGAACCCTGTTCGATGTTACGCATTGGTCTTGCGCCCTGTTCGCCGTTTAGTGTGACTACCGATTTAATGAAGCGCTGTGCAAATCTGGCACGGCAATATAAGGGCGTTAATTTACATACCCATTTAGCTGAGACCATCGACGAAAACCGTTTTTGTGAAGAAAAATTTGGTATGCGTCCGTTGCAATATATGCAAAGCCTCGGTTGGACGGGTGACGACGTTTGGTTCGCACACATGGTTCATCCGGACTCTGATGAAATAGAAACGCTGGCTAAAACTAAAACAGGCGTTTGTCACTGTCCGAGTAGCAATATGATTCTGGCGTCGGGTATTGCGCCTATCCGTGAAATGATGGATGCCAATGTTCGAGTCGGTCTTGGTGTCGATGGGTCTGCCAGTAACGACGGTAATCACTTGTTGGGTGAAGCTAGGCAGGCAATGTTATTACAGCGAGTTGGTTGGCCCGGTTTTGAGTCGAATGCGGATCGTTTTTCGGCTCGTGAAGCATTGGAACTTGCAACGCTTGGGGGTGCATCAACCCTAGGTCGGGACGATATTGGCAGTCTAGAAGTTGGCAAAGCGGCCGACTTGATTGCATTCCGTGTTGATGACCTGAGCCATGCTGGTGGTATGAGTGACCCAGTCGCATCGTTACTCACCTGTGCACCCGGCACCGTTTGGTTGTCGGTTATCAATGGTCAAATTGTTGTCGAAGATAGTCAGATTCCCGTGTTGGATATTCCTGCGCTGGTGAAGCGGCATAATGAAATTTCACTGGAACTGTTAACCAAAGCAGGCGGGGCTTAAATGATGGATTTCTTTGATGATGATCTCGCAAAAACTAACTTTTTAAAGGCTAAGGTAATTATTCGAAGTTTAAATGGTCAGCCAAAAGCTAAAATAATGATCTACTGCTCACTATTGGCTTAGGCAATGTATTGGATAAAATTATTAGATGCTTTAGATTAAGCTTATAATTAACAATAATATTTATAGTATAATTCTGAAAAATTTAAATAAATTAACCTAACCTATTGAAATATATGAATATTGACCAACTTTTTGAACAAAGCTTGCAGTTGCTCGGTCTCGGGATGGGGTCTGTTTTTGTCATATTAACGCTGTTGATTGGTATTATTTCGGTTATTTCGAAACTGGTACCTGAAGAAAAATTTGTTGATCCATCGGGAAAAGCGCCTGCACCTGCATCGCTAGCCGAAAATACTCAACACATTGCCGCTATTCAAGCCGCTGTTCATCAGTTTAAAAAACAATAGTTTCGGCGTTATCTATTTCGATACGTCTTAGCTAATAGATTCAGATTAATAGACCCAATCAGCCTAACTCATCAATAAATGTCTAGTTTAGTTAATAAAGCATGCAACTTTCCAGGTACTCAATTCATGGCTAATCCACTTTTGTTGACTGATGTCGTTTTGCGTGACGCGCATCAATCGCTATTTGCAACCCGTCTCCGAATAGATGACATGCTGCCAATAGCAGCTGAACTCGATAAGATCGGCTACTGGTCATTAGAGACTTGGGGTGGCGCAACATTTGACGCATGTATTCGATTTTTGGGTGAAGATCCTTGGGAGCGTTTACGCAAGCTAAAGTTAGCTATGCCAAATACGCCAATGCAAATGCTATTACGTGGCCAAAATGCCTTGGGATATCGCCACTACGCCGATGACGTTATTGAAAAATTCATCGAACGTTGCGCCATCAACGGCATGGATGTATTTCGTATTTTTGATGCGATGAATGATATGCGTAACCTTGAGACGGCGATCAAAGCCACTGTCAAAACCGGCAAACATGCGCAGGGTGCGATTTCTTACACTATAAGCCCAGTACACAACAATGACCTCTGGGTTGATATGGCAAAACGTTTAGAAGATATGGGTTGTCATTCGATTTGTATTAAGGACATGGCCGGGCTGTTGAAACCTTATGTTGCTGAAGAGCTTGTTAGTCGCATCAAAGAAACCTGCAGTATTCCGCTCTCCATGCATTGCCACGCCACGACTGGATTATCGACAGCAACTTATTTAAAGGCGATCGAAGCGGGTATCGACATGCTCGATACTTCAATTTCATCAATGAGTTTAACTTATGGGCACTCCGCAACAGAAACGTTTGTTTCTATTCTCGAAGATACCGAACGGGCCACGGGCCTGGACCTTAATTCACTAGAAAAAATCTCGTTATACTTTCGTGATGTGCGTAAAAAGTATGCGGCTTTTGAAGGATCACTTAAGGGCGTTGATCCCCGAATTTTGACGGCACAGGTGCCTGGTGGAATGCTGACTAACCTTGAAGGCCAATTGCGCGATCAAAACGCTTTGGATCGTTTCGATGAAGTTTTAATTGAGATTCCGAAAGTTCGCAAGGATTTGGGTTATGTCCCGTTAGTCACGCCAACTTCTCAAATTGTGGGAACTCAGTCAGTCATCAATGTTCTCAGTGGCGAACGATACAAGTCAATTAGCAAGGAAACAGCCGGTTTATTAAGGGGTGAATATGGCGCAACATCGGCACCTGTTGATAAAGCATTACAACAACGAGTGCTAAATGGCGCTGAGCCAATCACCTGTCGTCCGGCTGACTTACTGGCCCCAGAAATGGATCGTTTAACTGAGGAGCTGAAAAGTTTGGCTCAGTCAGATGATATTAAACTGGCAGAAAATGAAATTGATGATGTGTTGATTTACGCCTTATTCCAACAAGTTGGTATTAACTTCCTAAAGAATCGGGATAATCCTGGCGCGTTTGAACCTGCACCGGGTAATGAGCCTTTAGCGCTCGAAATAGCTGCTGCTCCCGCTGCGTCAACGTCTGATTTTGCTGCCGAAAGCTATAAAGTCAGTGTTAACGGAACACAATATGATGTTGTGGTGGGCCCGGGTAATAGTGACATTAACCAAATTATAGCGGCTACACCGGCTGCAACGCAGGCAGAGGGCACTGCAATCAAATCTCCGTTGGCAGGCAGTGTTATCGAGAGCTTGGTTTCAGTGGGCCAAAAAATTAATGAGGGTGATCCGGTAATGATTATTGAAGCAATGAAAATGGAAACTGAAGTTCGAAGTCAATGCAGCGGTTTAGTGCAATCGATAAGTGTTAATAAAGGTGATGCCCTTCAGGCAGAGCAAACTCTCATGATGGTGGGCTAACAGTGGAGCAAGGTTTAATACAACTCTGGGCGTCAACGGGCATAGCTAACTTCACGATTGGTTCGGTGGTTATGATTATCATCAGTTCATTGCTAATTTACCTAGCCATTGCGAAAGGCTTTGAACCGCTACTGTTACTGCCAATCGGCTTTGGTGGTGTTCTTGCTAATATTCCAATTGCCGAAATTGCTGGCCCCGAAGGCTTGCTGGGTATTCTGTATCACTCGGGTATCGAAACGGGTGTGTTCCCACTATTGATCTTTATGGGGGTCGGCGCCATGACTGATTTTGGTCCATTGCTGGCTCGACCTAGCTTGATGATTCTGGGTGCTGCGGCCCAGTTTGGTATATTTGTTACCTTGTTTGGTGCGATTGCAATGAATATGATTCCAGGTATGGAATTTTCCATGGCTGATGCGGCTGCGATTGCTATCATTGGGGGTGCGGATGGTCCAACGGCAATCTATGTCGCGTCCCGTCTGGCACCTGATCTGCTGGGTGCTATTGCTGTGGCTGCCTATTCCTATATGGCATTGGTGCCTATTATTCAGCCACCGATTATGAAATTACTCACCACAGAGAAAGAGCGAGCCACAAAAATGTCAGTTTTACGGCATGTCAGTAAGCTCGAAAAAATTCTATTTCCGCTGACTTTGTTACTGATCACAATTTTATTATTGCCGTCGGCAACGCCGCTAGTCGGCATGCTTTGCTTTGGTAACTTGTTGAAAGAATGTGGTGTGGTGGATCGCCTAAGTAAAACAGCTCAAGGTGAGTTGATTAATATTGTCACCATCTTTTTAGGTCTGGCGGTTGGTTCCAAGTTGGCCGCTGATAAGTTTCTTAATATTGAAACCATCGGCATATTAGTACTGGGTATGGTTGCCTTCTCGATTGGAACGGCGGCAGGATTACTGATGGGTAAGGTAATGTATCGAATGACGGGCGGTGCAGTTAATCCATTAATTGGGTCGGCGGGTGTCTCTGCAGTACCCATGGCGGCCCGAGTTGCTAATAAAGTTGGATTAGAAGCAAACCCACAAAACTTTTTACTCATGCATGCAATGGGCCCAAACGTGGCGGGAGTGATCGGTTCAGCGGTTGCTGCAGGCGTTTTATTAGCCATTGTAGGCTAACCGACTTAAACCGTAGGTTGAGCAATTACTGGGGTAATACAAGATTCTAGCGGAAGACTCATATTAAGAAGTTAATAGCTTGATATAACAAACAACAATCAAAATTTGATTCGATTGTTGTTTGCAGGTTTTGGTATGGTTTTCCTTTTATGGGCTTCTTTTTTCTGCAACTGTATTAGAGGGGTTAATACTCGCAATGTTGCTTTGCTTTTGGGCGTGCCAAATCTTAACGGTCAAGGGATCACCGACTAATTGCTGGGTGTCTAGGCTCGCTGTCAAACCTGCAGCCTCAAAACAGTTGAGAATTTCATCGTCAGAAAACCCCAGCCTGAAGTGTTTATAGTCATTTCGCAAATATTCTTCAGTGTGTGCAGCAAAATCGACGATGATCAATCGACCATGGGTGCGTAATACCCGACTAGCCTCTAGTATGACGTCAATTGGATTGTCACTATAGTGCAACACTAAGTTTAGGATGGCTAAGTCGGTGCAAGCGTCGTCCATTGGTAACTGATACATGTCACCCTTTCGCACATGAATATGGGCGAGCCCTGCTTGTTCGATATTGCTACGAGCGATGGCCAACATACCGCTGTTTAAATCGACACCAATGCCGTGTGAAATCCGGTCTGATAATATTTCAAGCACACGTCCAGTGCCTGTTCCTATATCGAGTAAGTCACCAATCGACTGATCGCCAATCACGTCTAAAAGCCGCGCATCTAGTTGTTGTTCGGGTACATGAAGCGCTCGAATACTGTTCCAGCTGTGGGCAACCTGCTGGAAATAGTCTTGTGCCTTTTTAGCTCGGCTATCCCGTACTTGGTTGAGACGCGACATATCTCGAATCAATAAGGTGTCAGTTTCTGGAATCAGAGTTATCAATGCGTGAGCCAGACTAGAACTTGAATCTTGGTCTGAAATCCGAAAGTACACTTGTGCTCCCTCAGGCAAACGTTCTAACAACCCAGCTTCAACCATTAGTTTCAAGTGTCGAGAGACGCGAGGTTGACTTTGTCCTAATATCTGAACTAATTCGGAAACACTGAGTTCCCCTCGAGAGCAAAGGGTTAAGATTCGCAGCCGTGTATGTTCACCCGCTGCGCGCAAGCCTGATAATAAAGTGTCTAAGTTATGCATTCTTTTATTTACACTATATAAAGATATGTTTATATTTGCATTCGGTAGGTCTTATTGCAACATATACTGATCGACATCATTATAAAAAACCCATCCATTACTCAATAAAACTGGAAAACGAATTGAATAATCTATTTGAAACAATGTTGGCGGAAAACCAGACCCTTTTAGCTGATGGCGCAACTGGCACTAACTTATTTGCCTTAGGCCTACAAAGTGGTGACGCTCCTGAGCTGTGGAACACGGAAGAGCCACAAAAAGTTGCGTTCCATTATCGAGGTTTTATTGATGCGGGTTCTGATATTGTTTTAACGAATACCTTTGGTGGAACTCGCTATCGCCTAAAACTTCACAAAGCTCAAGAACGCGTTGCTGAGCTCAATATTGCCGCAGTGTCGATTCTCAAAGAACAAATCATAGATTCTGGCCGAACAGTCGCAATCGCGGGTTCAATTGGCCCAACGGGTGAAATTTTAGCGCCTTTGGGTGAGATGATTCCAGAAGAGGCCGTTGCTGCCTTTGCCGAACAAGCATTAGCACTCAAAGAAGGTGGAGCTGATGTACTGTGGATTGAAACCATGTCATCGCAGGAAGAAGTTGAGCTCGCCGTTGAAGGTGCGTCACAGGCAGGTTTACCTATCGTTTTTACGATGAGCTTCGATACCAATGGCCGAACAATGATGGGCGTTGGCGCGGCTGATATGATGAATTTACATCATAGAGTAAAACCTCATGCTCACGCTTGTGGTACTAACTGTGGTGTGGGTGCATCTGAAGTGGTGGCTGCAGTATTGAATATGAAAGCCACGGCTGTCGAGGGTACTGATCCGGTGATCGTGGCGAAAGCTAACTGTGGTATACCTGAATTCGTCAATGGAAAAATAGTCTATAACGGAACCCCAGAAATAATGGCTAATTACGCCATCATGGCGCGTAATGCTGGTGCCAGAATTATTGGCGGCTGTTGTGGTACTTCTCCTGAGCACGTGCTAGCAATGCGTCAGGCGTTAGACAGTAATCCTATCTCTGTGGCTCCCACGTTGGATGAAATTTTAGACTTGCTGGGTGATGTTAGTGAGGGCGCTAAAGCACAGTCGCGGGGAGAACATGCAGTAAAAGTTAGGGTAGCCAGTGGAAAACGGCGACGTAAATAATATGAAGTAAGGAAGGTAATTTAAGTATTCTGTGAAATAACAATCATGGCAATTAACCCTTAAGGGGGTAAGCGACCGTAACTGGTAGGTTAGGACCTATGTGCATAGACAATCTTTAGGTTTCCAAAGGCCAGCCTTTGTAGCGTTCTCTGTATCGCTTCTGGTTTTAAGTAAAGTAGGCAACCCTCTTTCCTCGCAACTCAGCACAAAGAGGCCCCGAGGGGTTATCTGGCCTAACTGTAACCAAATAGTACCCGCACAGTTTACCAAAAGAGCTCAACTCAAAGTAGCCCTGGTTCAACACTCAACCCTTATATGCATAGGTGTTGCAATAGATGATTAACACTTGGTCATAACTATACATCCGATTGCCCAGCAAGCTGTGTATAACTTGCCAGTTCGGTAGCAGTTCGGTTAACCATTATCGAACTGAATCGCTCTTAGAGGCCGTTATGAAACAATTTTAAAACAGGTTGGTTAGTTCGGTTAACGTTCGTGCCATCTTTAGGGTGGTGCAATATTTGACTGCCTGTAGTTGTCACTTCAGTAGGGTCATCACGAGGGTTCAACTCGGCCCAATAGATATCCGTTGAGATCAGTGGAAGGAATAACTACTGGGAGCTACTGGCTGAGGACTGTAGGAGCCATGGACTGAACTAATGACCCATGAGAGCTGGTCTGTAGACGGTAGGTGTAACATGATAGACCTACTCAGAGAGATAACCATGATTGATACAGTTCAGGTCTCTATCTTTAAAAGCCTATAGGTTAACTGGAAGTAGTAACTGATTGATATAAATAAGAAATAAACTATGGTGAAGGTCTTAAAGTTATCAGCTATGATTGTTATTTTTTTATGCCATACTATGACCCTATCGCTAAATTTGATAAATTGATTTTACTTATGAGACTCGAGAGAAAGTCAATTTGAGTTGATAACCGGCGAAGGAAATATTCGAGATAAATTTAATTATTGCGACCATATTGCCGTAAGACTAAAAGCAGGTACCAAAGATGACGCAGAATCAAGTATTTGGATACGCCGACCGTCTCCACATCAATCCAGGGCAGACCATCAACTTTCATGTTAGCAGTGAGGGTGATGAATCCTTCAGCGCTTCGCTTGTCCGAATCGTCAATGGTTGTGTGGATGGCGAGAGTAACACCTATCAGGAAATCCCTATTCCGTCAGATTTCGAAGCTGAATACACTGGACGCCAGAAGGCGGTTTATGCTGGGTCATATGCTGAAATTGACTTGACCAACGGTTTCGCGAATGAAGATGCACATACTGTTCAGCTTCATATATATCCGACAAAGCTGCAGGGTGGTGGCCGACAGACAATTGTTTGCCTTGAAGGCAAGGACGGACAATCTATTGAAATTGGATTTGAAGATGCGCGCCTGTCAGCACGCCTGAACAGTTTGCAAGGCCAAACTGAATTGAGCTTGTCAGAGCCTCTTACAGAAGAACGGTGGCACTTGCTGGCCCTCAGTTGGAGCACAAAACAGGGACCTGCAACGTTTCGATCCTGGTGTCTTGAAAATCAATTTCATCAGCCAACGCGGATGAAATATTGCGAAGATACTCAAGAATGCCACGCTCTGGATTTGGGCGATGATGCAGCTATCTATCTAGCCGCAACCGTTACTGAGCCGGATCGTAACGGACAAAAGATTGTTAGAGATTGCTTTGATGGCAAGATTGACGCTCTTCGGATCGCCAGAGAGTTCCTGAGTAAAGATAACGTAATTGCAGCAGCAGAGTTTGCGCCCAATCAGTCAATTCAGACGAGTTTGAGTGGCATTTTCAATTTTTCGACCTTGACGACAGTTTCTTTTTACAATGAACTGAGCCATGAACAAAAGGGGACGTTCGTCAATCTGCCGCTTCTGGGGGTGAGAGGTGTTCGATGGGATGGATCCGTTCACAACTTTGAGGGTGCGTCGGATCATTACAGTGCGGTCCACTTTCACTCAGATGACCTTTATGATTGCGGATGGTCCTGCGACTTCAGCTTTGAAATTCCCGATGATCTGAAATCAGGTTATTACGCCACCAAAATAGCCAATGGCGAAGGAGAGACGGACTATATCCCGTTTTTTGTTTCACCCCGAGCATCGGCCAAAATACGCGCGCCCATTGCCCTGTGGTTGCCGACAATGACCTACCTTGCCTATTCTAACGACCGTATGTCCGACAACAGCGAAAAATACGGCTTTGATGTTGCCGGGTGGAACGGCCAGATCGAACCCGACATGGAAGGCTATGCCAAGTTGCTCGCTCATCCAGAATTTGGCGGCTCGATCTATGACTACCACGAGGATGGCTGTGGTCGGCATTTCTCTTCCTGGCTCAGACCCATGGTGAACATGCGACCGAAGTCATCTCTTTGGTGCCTGACGGCAGATACACTGATCATCAGTTGGCTGGAACATTTTGCGTTCGATTATGACATCATCACCGATCACATGGTGCATGAAGAGGGTGTGGAACTCTTAAACAAATACGCGACGGTTATCAGTGGAAACCACCCCGAGTACGTCAGCAGTGAAATTCTGGATGCAGTATCTACCTATACCAATGACCTTGGTGGCCGATTTATCTATATGGGGGCTAACGGGTATTACTGGGTCACCGGTGTTGATTCAAATTACCCCGCCGCCGTTGAGGTCAGGCGAGGTGTTGGCGGCTCGGGTGCGTGGTTTTCCTATCCGGGAGAGCACTATTTGCAATCCACAGGACAGTTGGGTGGTCTGTGGCGGCACGTGGGGCGGCCTCCGCAGGAAATATTCGGTGTTGGGACGCGTGGGATGGGTTTCCCCGGCAGTATCGGGTTTACCCGAAATCCCGAGTGGGATGACCCACGGGCTCAATTCTTAACCAAGGGAATCACCGAAGAGTGTCTTGGCGATTATGGCATCATGGGGAATGGTGCGGCGGGAGAAGAGATTGATGCGGTGGACTATGAGTTGGGCACACCTACTCATGCGTTGGTGATTGCAAGTTCCCGGAATCACCCACGCGGCATGATGATCGCAAGGGAGGATCTAAGATTTGTGATACCCGATGAATGGGTGCATTCACAAGTTCGCGCAGATATTACATTCTTTGAAACCGCTTCGGGCGGTGCGGTTCTGTCCTTATCTTCGATGACGTGGTGCGGCAGCCTTTCGCACAACAATTTTAACAACGGAATTAGTCAATTGACTGAAAATGCGGTGCGTCGATTTAGTAACCCAGAACCGTTCAGGCTCCCATCAATTTGATTGTCCCAGTCTGTTTAATTATCCGCTTAGGGACATTAACAGACAATAATGGATTGAATTTAGTATTCGTCGTCAAGTATCCTGTTTGGAAAAATCGTAACCTCGACAAGAGGTCACGATCAATTCCTACTCGCTGGTTATCTAAAAAATGCCTCTTCAAATGAGAAGTGAGTCATATTCTCAAGGGCATTGTTTATAACTAAAACTTGATTTTCTACTTTGACCCCATTATTTACAACAGCTTGATCCTGCATGTTGCCGCATTAAATCACCCCTGCTTTTGTAAATATTTCAGCATGTGCTTCGCATCGGTTACTAGATTCAAAATAGAAAAATGAAGCACTAGCGCGCAACTCGTCAATCAAAGGTAAATGGGCAGTTAAAAGCTCACAACTATGGAAGTCCCAAAGTACGACATAGCCTTCTGCTGACATGAAACAAGCACGAGCTGGATTATATCATGTCCACAATGGCCTGTTGGTTGAGTCTGTTGCTTAGCGAATATTAAGCGTATCAAATAGAAGTGTGCCGCCATAATCGCGGGCTATTAATTCAACACATAGTCGTTGCTATCGAAACGATCAGATAGTATCTAGATGGTTTATTTCTAGGCGTAAAGTTTTCATTCTTGAAATGTCAGCGCAGTGAGTCCTATCTCTACGCGGTCATTATCGTCGATTGAACCATCTGCTTTTAATGGAGTTGACGGTTTACATAACGGAATGCGAGTCGGGTCAAGTTTACGATTTAAACCATCAATGGATTAGGATGATTTAGACATAAATTAAGTCCTCAATAACCAAAACATAATCTATTTCAGCATAAGTACTATAGTAGAAAAAAGAAGTGTGTTTGGGTGATTCTTGACATCAGTAGTCTTTAAGTAATGTGGAAATTGGGTAAGGACTTTTTAATTTTTACACATCTTCGATAACGGCACTTGGAAATCTAACTACAGTAATACCATAGGCTTAATGCATCCGTGACATTACGCTTCTCTTGACGATAAAATCGTTTAAAGGTTAGTAGCTAACAACGTTCTTTGTAATTTCTGTAGAGTAAATTTAAGCTTTTGCAAACTCAGCACAGCTATGCTCAATCGCATGAACAAACGAGCGGGCTAAACTGCGAGCAACAAACAAGTCATAACTTTCGTCGTCGACTTGAATGATTAAGGCGTTCATGTGAGCAACTGATGTTAAGGCGCTATTTCCCGCTTTGAAAAAATCAGGGTGAAAGTCGAGTGCACAGTTTTTGGCCATCACTGAACGAGCATGAACGCCACTCAAACGAATACCGCAACGACCGTGACTTTGATCAACAACGGCTGCCTTTTTACCCACTGCCATTTTTAGTTTAGCAAGTAGCGAGTCATCTTCTTCACAAATAACAATCCAGTTGTTGGGGCCAGTCCAGGTCACTTGAATGCTGTCTTTCGAATTGCAAACACCTGGTTTAGTTGGACACTCAACGCCCAACGCCTTGGTGATTGCTTTAGCTACACCATCAAATTGCTTGGCAAAAGCTAACACTTGAATGGCTGTTAGAGTGGGACGCTGTTCGAGACGCAGACCCTGGCAGTCGACGATGGCCTCACGATTGATAACCAGTAATGGCGATACGCGAACGGGAGCTGTTTGAGTAGAATTAGGCACGGACGAGTTCTCCTTTTGGATCAATAAACACGGGGTGGCATATTTCAACGCGCACTTTTTCATCGTCGAGAGGGAATACTGCATCGATCTGCTGCCCGTGTCTGGACGCACCGTCTTTCAATAAGCCAAGCGCAATACCGCAACCTAGTGATGGGCTATAGGTAGTCGTGGTGATATGACCTTGTGATTGACTAACACTGTCTAGCTTGATGCTATCGTCAACTAGATGTGCGCCAATACGCAGGTTTCTACCTGATTCCAACGATTTAAATCCGACCACTTGCAAACGACCTTCTTCCAACAGGCCTGGACGTTGCGAGTTATGCTTTCCGATGAAATGTTTGTTTCGATTCGCCATGCCCTCAAGTCCCAGATCTTTCACTGTGGTGCGCCCATCGAGCTCGGATCCAGCAACGTGACCTTTTTCGATGCGCATTGTACCCAATGCTTCAGTACCATAACTGCTAACATTCATTTCCTTGCCCGCTTCTAATAACTCAGTCCAAGCTTGTTCACCAAAATCAGCTGGCACGTTTAATTCGTAAGCCAATTCACCCGAGAAGCTGATACGGAAAAGACGGCCAGTAATGTTATTCATTTTGCATTCGCCAACGGCCATGAATGGAAAAGCTTCATTACTAATGTCAATATCGAGAACCTTTTCGAGCAGCTTACGGCTGTTTGGTCCGGCTATTGCAATGCCTGTCCATTGTTCTGTCACTGAACAGAACACGACGTCTAGCTCGGGCCATACGGTCTGGTGATAGTATTCCATGTGTGACAAGACAGGCGCTGCGTTGGCCGTTGTCGTCGTCATAAAGAAATGATTTTCAGACAGATGAGATGTCGTACCATCGTCAAATGCCATACCGTCTTCACGCAGCATAGCGCCATATCGAGCACGACCAACGGGTAGCTTCAGCCAGTTATTAATGTAGAGACGGTTAAGAAACTCAGGTGCATCAGGGCCTTGAATATCAATTTTACCCAGAGTGGTGACGTCTACTAGAGCCACATTGCCACGGGTATTGTTAGTTTCACGAATATAACAATCATCAAGAGTGTCGCCTACTTTTTGGGGGTAGTAACGGGCCCGTAACCAAAGGCCTGCTTCAATAAAGACTGCATTGTTTTTAACGTTCCAATCATGAATCGCGGTTCGCCGTATGGGCATGAAATCGTTGCCAACAGTGTGTCCTGCGAAAACACCCAAAGCAACGGGAACGTAAGGTGGGCGAAATGTAGTAGTACCCACCTCTGGAACTGGGTCACCCCGCTGTCCGGCAAGCACCGCTAATGCATTCACATTACTGGTCTTGCCCTGATCGGTCGCCATGCCTTGCGTTGTATATCGTTTTAGAAGCTCTACCGAGTCGTAACCTTCTTGGGCTGCGAGCTCAACATCGCTCACCTTAACGTCATTTTGTTGGTCAATGAATTGCTTGTAAGATTTATTGTGTGGCGTGGGCGAAACCCATAATGCTTCAATAGCATAAGTGCCTTCGTCTTTTGCAGTCGCGACTTTTTTGGCTTTTGGTTTGACTTTAAAGCCTGCCATTTTTGCTGCGTCAACCCCAGCAGCATGGCCTTGATCAAGGCAGTCTTGAAGGTGAAAGCTGCCTTTAGCGGCACCAACAGAGGATTCATCTTGGCGAGAAATACCGGGAATAAACGATGCAATTGAATCTTCATAGACCGGTTTTGCACCTGATTGGCTATGCAAATGAACGTTTGGATTCCAGCCACCGGATGATGCAATTAAATCACAATCAATCCTTTCAGGGTCAGATGTATGACCGTCAGTAGAGACAAGTTGCACATAAGCAACGTGTTGCCTGCCTTCTGCTGAGCCGACTGTTTTGCCTGTAATTAGCCGAATAGAAATGGCGGCCAGTTGAGCGGCTAAATGCTCATCTGGATTGGGTCGAGAATCCACCACGGCCAGAACTTGAACGCCAGCATTATGTAAATCAAAGGCAGTTCGATAAGCGTCATTATTATTGGTGGTAACAATGGCTCTCGTGCCGGGTTTAACACCGTATTGATTGATGTAAGTTCTCACCGCTGAAGCCAGCATAATGCCAGGCTTATCATTATTACCAAATGTCAGTGGACGTTCAGTAGCGCCCGCCGCAATAACGACACGTTTGGGATAAATAGTCCACATGCGTTGGCGTACTTGACCGGCTGCAGGGATCGCAACGTGGTCATTGACCTTTTCAATAGCTGCCATGGTGTTGTGATCGTAGTAACCAAAAACGGTTGTTCGAGTCATCACGCGAACATTATCCATCTTGGACAGTATTTCCATTTGTTCAGCCGCCCATTCGACGCCTGATTTACCATCAATAGTTAATCGTTCACTATTAAGCGAACCACCAATTAAAGGATGCTCGTCAGCAATAACAACGCGTGCACCCGTTGCCGCAGCAGCCAGAGCAGCGGCAATACCCGCTGGGCCTGCGCCTGCGATGAGTAGGTCGCAGTGTTCGTGACATTGCTCGTAATGATCAGGATCAGCTTCGGTGGCGGCAACACCTAAACCAGCAGCCTTACGAATAAAAACCTCGTAAACGCTGGTCCAAAATGACACTGGCCACATAAACGTTTTGTAGTAAAAGCCAGCAGATAATAAGGGTGAAAACACATTGTTAATCGCCATTGCATCAAAGGCCAATGAGGGCCAACGATTTTGGCTGTTTGCTTCTAACCCATCAAACAACTCGATTGTTGTGGCTCGAGTATTCGGTTCTTTACGTGAACCCGTGCGCAGTTGAACAATGGCATTAGGATCTTCTGAACCAGCGGTCATAAAACCACGCGGGCGATGATACTTAAAACTACGGGCAATCAAATGTTGGCCATTAGCGATCAGGGCAGACGCTAATGTGTCGCCATGGAAGCCTTGATAGGTTTTGCCGTCAAATTGAAATGTAATGGGTCGACTTCGATCGATTAGTCCACCTGCGGCGGTACGAAATTGTTGAGTCACGTGTTAAGCCCCCTTGTTGACTTTTTGCCTGCCGGTAATATTGGCGAAGCGGGTGCAGTACTGTAAATTTCATGCGTTAGCGTATTGCGTTCCACGACAATCCAAGCACGACAGCCATTAACATGCTGCCAGTGTTCAGTATGTTTCCCAGCCGGGTTTTTTCGCGTATGGACAAAGCGGCTCCATGCTTCAATTGAGTCGTCGTCAGATGGCCGTTCTAAAGTGGCATCACCGCCATAAGAAAATTCATCTTCATTGCGAACCCCACACCAGGGGCATTCGATTCTTAACATGTCATATTCCCTTAATGTGCATTAGGTGAAGCGCCAGCGCCATTTTCGTCGAGCGGGTAACCCTCTCGGAAACGCTCAAGCGTGAAGTCTTTATTCAAATTATGTGGTTTGTCATTGGCAATAGTATCGGCAAAAACCCAACCAGAACCTGGCGTTGCCTTGAATCCGCCATAACACCAACCGCCGTTCATATACAGGTTATCGATGGCTGTTTTACCGATGATTGGCGACCCATCCATCGACATGTCCATGACGCCGCCCCATTGGCGTAAAACACGAAGGCGAGACAAGCAGGGCATCATTGTGACGCCACCCGCTACAACATGATTAAAAGTTGGCAAATTACCGCGTTGAGCGTAGGTATTATAACCATCCAAATCTCCGCCAAACACTAAGCCACCTTTGTCTGATTGGCTGATATAAAAATGACCTGCACCAAAGGTGCAAACAGTATCGACCAGTGGCTTAATACCCTCAGTAACAAAAGCCTGTAAAACATGGCTTTCGATTGGCAGCTTCATGCCAACCATGTCGAATACCTTGCTTGAGTTACCGGCCACTGCAACACCGACCTGACCAGCGCCAATAAACCCACGGGAGGTTTCAACACCCAATACTTTGTCGCCGTCACGTTTAATACCCGTTACTTCGCATTGCTGAATAATATCGACACCAAGCTGATCGGCACCCCGAGCATAACCCCAGGCAACGGCATCATGACGAGCTGTTCCACCACGAGGCTGAGCCAAACCACCTTGAATTGGGAAGCGTGTGTTTTGAGAGAAATCTAGATGAGGCATTAGCTTTTTAACGCCTTCAGCATCATGCATGACGGCATCTACACCGTTTAATAACATCGCGTTACCACGACGGGCAAAGGCATCGCGCTGGGCATCAGTATGAATTAAATTTAAGATTCCACGCTGACTGAACATAACGTTGTAGTTCAGATCTTGACTTAAACCTTCCCACAATTTCATCGAGTGCTCGTAAAACTGTGAGTTAGCGTTGAGCATGTAGTTTGAACGGATGATGGTCGTGTTACGACCTGTATTACCGCCACCAACATAGCCCTTTTCGAGCACAGCAACATTGGTAATGCCGTGCAGTTTTGCAAGATAATATGCCGTCGCTAGACCGTGTCCACCGCCACCAATAATGATGACGTCATATTGTTTTTTAGGATCAGGGTTTCTCCAGGCTCGAGTCCAGCCGCGATTACCAGTAAGTGCCTGCTTGACAAGGCTGAGGCCAGAATAATGCATAAGCGTCGTTCTTCTTTATTAAGTATTATGGGTAAATTAGCACATTATTATCTTAAAATTTTAAATTCTTAGATAACAGAAGCAGACTTACATCTTATATATTGATTTAAACAGAATGGTTCACAGGACGACAATGGATTTCCGACTCTGATACGCATATAAACGACATTAATTTTGAGTCAAGTTGTTACCTAGGCGTGGCCATAACCTGAAGGTTACTGTCAATTACGTTATGCGTTCAATCTGCTCCGTCATGAGTTTTTCGATTGTTACCCATATACTAGACCTTGAGTCAAATAAGCCCTTTAGCGTGACCTAGTAAAAGGTTATCGTGAATTAATAGTCGATCTTAGTCCTTAAATTTTTCAGGTGGCCTCTTTTTGTCTTGGTATCAACTCGTTTCAATTTTGAGCCTCTGGTTGGCTTTGTTGGCCGACGCCTTTTTTGGACCACAGCAACACTCTTCACCAATGCCTGAAGCCGACTTAAGGCCTCTTCTCTATTTTGTTCTTGACTTCGAGTGGATTGAGCCTTAATCACAATAACGCCTTCTTTGCTAATGCGATTATCGTTTAACTTGAGCAGTTCTTCTTTGTAAAACTCAGGCAAAGAAGAATTACTGATATCAAATCGAAGATGAATAGCACTGGAAACCTTGTTAACGTTTTGGCCACCGGGTCCCTGTGCTCGAATAGCTTGCAACTCGATTTCAGAGTCGGGGATCACTACATAGTTAGATATAGAAAGCATGGTCTCCATATTCTAAAAGGTTGATATAAAATATACCAGTTTAGTAAACCTTTTTAGCTGTTATCAACTAATCGAATATTGATGTTTAAAAACAGAACGATGATACTGTTATTTCATCGATTGACAGAATCTAAGTGAGTTTGAGACTGAACCTGAGTTACTAACGCTCTAGTTCTCGTTCTATTAAAAAATCGACCTAATGACTAAAGTGGTAGAAGGCTTTCTGTTCAGCTATAGCTAATTATGGTTTGATATACATTGAAAAAAACTGATCGGAATACTTAAGATGGATGACATTAGTTGGAGTGACTTTGAAAAAGTAGCGTTGCATGTCGGTACCATTATTGAAGTCGAAGACTTTCCTGAGGCAAGAAACCCCGCTTATAAAATTAGTGTTGATTTTGGCAAAGAACTTGGGATTAAAAAGTCTAGCGCTCAAATCACTGATTTGTATGACCGAGAGTCCTTAATGGGTCGCCAAGTTGTTGCCGTTATCAATTTCCCCCCCAAGCAAATTGGCCCAATGCGCTCCGAATGTTTAATCACAGGATTTCATCGAGATGATGGCGCTGTCGTGTTAGCTATTCCTGATAGCAATGTCCCCAACGGGGCTAAATTGGACTGATGGCCAAACTAAAAGTACGAATATCTCATTAAAACTAAGCATTTAAACTTTTTAGCAGAAGATATTATCTTGTATTAATTTATGCTAAATTCCCCCGTTACTCGCCGCCAAGACTCTTAGCATGCCTACCGTATTAAAACGAACGCTTCTATTTTTAACCTTAATGCTGGCCGGTGTCGCGTTATATGCTTTTTGGTACGGCATTTCTGCGGATAAGTACGACGAAACAGCGGTCCCCTACTTTGAAAAGCACTTGACTGATATCACCAGTTGGAAATACTCTAAGTTAAAGCCATTGCTGACGCCACAAGCTCAAACTGAGTTCGAAACTAAAGCGGGTCGTGCCACCTTCTTATTATTTACCCAGCTCGGTCAATTTCAATCCAGTGGCAAGCCTCAGTTTGGTGCTAAGGGTGTTGAGTTTAGTGAAGGATTAGGGGATGTTGATATTGTTTCCTATACCGTCCCAGTAGTTTTTGATACTGGTCCTGCGGTCATAAAAGCTAATCTAGTAATTAACGGCGATTCCTACATTATTCAACATATTGGTATTAGTTCAGCGGTTTTTGCAGAAACTACAGAGTAATCATTACCGCTTGTAGTCGGGCTCTTCGCGATCAAGAATCTCTTTCACCTCTTTTAAATGTAGGTGAGCAGCCTTTGAGTAAGACGCCCATTGCAGTGCTGTTTTTTCAGCCACTTCATGGCTGACTACGCGCAAAGGCTTACCTGTCATCAATGCATTAATATAATTGCTGCAAGACCGCTCAAAATAAAATAGTTCATCAAATGACGCTGCAATACTTTCACCCACGGTTAAACAACCATGATTACCCATCAACAAGACTTTGTTATTGCCCAAAGTCTGACTTAAGCGTTCGGCTTCATTACCAAGGCCCATGCCATCATAATTATTATCAATTGAAACTCGATTGTAAAAGCGCATTGTATTTTGATCGATAGGGGGGAGGCTATCCTGTTCAATGGAAGCTAAAATCGTAGCATATTTTGAATGAACATGAAGCACACAGCGTGCTTGTGGCACATTACGATGCAGTGCGCCATGAATCGCCCAAGCGGTTGGGTCAGGTGCATTCGGCTGATCCATTGTTGAGTCATCATGGGCATCTAATAACAATAATTCACTGGCACGGATATTTGAAAAATGACGACCATTGGGATTGATCAAAAACTGACTGCCATCCTTATTAACGGCAAAGCTGAAATGGTTTGCGATGCCCTCATGCAAGCCAAGACGAGCTGTCATACGAAATACGGCAGCAAGATTGACACGATCTTCATAATAGGGATCATTTTTTATATTGATTGAAGTGTCACTATTGATAATTAACCTGCTCATAACTCGTACCCTTTGTATTTTAATCGTTAATTAAGGCCTGTAATCCAGAATTTGTCCAGACGGCAAATTGCGTCCTATTCTTCCGGCCTATATGGCTTGCCAAGTGATGCAGGCGCATTTAACCGCACTGTATTTCGATCTCTTGAAATAATCACTAGAACAACAATTGTCGCGATATAAGGTAGTGCAGACAAAAATTGAGATGGAACCTCAATCTGTATGCCAGACCCTTGCAAAAATAACTGCGCCACCATAACACCACCAAATAAATAAGCCCCCACCAGTACTCGAAAAGGGCGCCAGGTCGCAAAAACCACCAGTGCTATTGCAATCCAGCCTCTACCTGAAACCATCCCTTCAACCCATAGTGGGGTATAAAACACCGACAGGAAGGCGCCGCCAATACCCGCCATTGCCCCGCCAAACAAGGTGGCGCCATAACGAATTTTGATGACTGAAAAGCCAATTGAATGTGCCGAAGATGGGGATTCTCCAATAGCCCGTAAAACAAGGCCAGACCGGCTGCGGTAAAGAAACCAGACCAATATGAAAAATAAGGCCCAAGAAAAGTAAACTAAAGCTTGCTGGTGGAAAAAAGCAGGCCCAATGATTGGTATGTCAGCCAGCACTGGAATACGAATGGCCTCAACCGTTGGCAAAATGTCGGACTCATAAGGCTTTCCAATGAAGGCGGATAAACCAATACCAAAAATAGATAATGCCAGCCCTGTTGCGACTTGATTACCCATCAAGGTCAGTACGACAAATCCAAACAACAAGGACATTAAAGCGCCTGCCCCCATGCCGGCTAAAACTCCTAACCACGGGCTGCCACTATGAAGTGTCACAGCAAATGCAGTTACAGCACCCATTGCCATCATGCCTTCGGCACCCAAATTTAATACGCCTGATTTTTCGGCAATAAGTTGACCAAGGGCAACAATGATTAAGGGCGTGCCAGCAGTGATGGTGGCAAATAATATTGACGACATAATAACGCCATCCATTAGGGTTTGCCCCACTTGAGTCGATAGTTAATAAAAACGTCTGATCCGAGCAAAAATATTAGCAGCATGCCTTGAAAAACGTTTGAAATAGAGGACGGTAGATTCATGTATTGTTGGCCTTGCTCGCCACCAAGGTAAAGCAGTGCCATTAACAAACTAGCGAAGAAAATACCGATCGGATTTAAGCGTGCGACAAAAGCAACAATAATGGCGGCAAAACCGTAGTTGTTTGATACATGCTCAGTCAACTGACCCATCGGGCCAGATACTTCGGTCATACCAGCAAGCCCTGCCATTGAGCCACCACTGAGTAAGCCAATCCAGACCATTCGTTTGGCTGAAAAGCCAGCATAACGTGCGGCATCACTGGCGTTACCGGCAACTTGCATTTGAAAACCAAGAAAGCTTCGGTACATGAAGACATAGCCAACTAACAAAACGCTTAAGGCAAACATGAACGCTGCATTGAGTCTTGTGCCATCGATCAAAATGGGCAATAAGGCTGATTCTTCAAACATGCGTGATTGGGGGAAGTTAAACCCCTCAGGATCAATCATCGGTCCGTGTACCAACCATGATACTGCCAATTGAGCGACATAAACTAGCATCAGCGAAACAAGTATCTCGTTGGTATTAAAACGGGTTTTTAAGAAGGCAGGAATGGCTGCCCACAACATACCGCCGATACCACCAGCAATCACCATGCATATCAAAATATGAATGCCGTCTGATTCATAAAAATATAAGGCTACGGCGCTGGCGGCGACACCGCCCATAATAAATTGACCCTCGGCACCGATGTTCCAAACATTGGCCCGAAAGCCGATGGCTAGGCCGGTAGCGATAATCATCAATGGCGTCGCTTTGAGCAGTAACTCGCCTAAACCATAGATATCGCTAATTGGGTTAATAAAGAAAATACGGAAACCTTCGATCGGGTTCTTGCCCAAAATCGAAAACAGGATCAGGCCACCCACCATCATTAGAACAATGGCAATTAATGGGGATGCATAGGACATTAAATGGGACGATTCGGCTCTTGCTTCAAGTCTCACTATATTTTTAAACATGGTGATTATCCTTTGCCGACTTTTCCTTCGGCCACATGCCGCTCATCCACACCCCAATTTCATCGATATTGGTGTCAGTTAATTTTTTGGCAGGGGAGAGTCTGCCATTTGCCATTACTGCAATTCGGTCTGAAATTTCAAATAATTCCTCTAGTTCTTCGGATATTACTAATATCGCTGCCCCGGTGTTTCTCAGGTCTATCAACTGCTGGCGAATAAAAGCGGCAGCACCGACGTCAACCCCCCAAGTGGGTTGTGCTACCACGAGTAACTTAGGTGCCTGCAATATTTCACGAGCCATAATGAACTTTTGCAAATTACCTCCAGACAGTGACTGTGCCACTGACTTTGCCCCGCCACATTTGACATTGAATTTGGTGATGCAGTTATTGGCAAACTGGGTCACTTTAGACAGTTGAATCATGCCGTTTTTGAGCATTTTACCTGGTTTGCTGGGGTCCAGTTGTGATGCGTCAAATTGACTTGAATGTGCGGTTAGTAGGGCATTGTCACTTAATGACATTTGCGGTACAGCACCTCGGCCTAAGCGGTCTTCGGGAACAAAGCCCATGCCTGCTTGACGCCTGACATCAGGTGATTGACTGCCTACTGCTTGACCGCAAACCTCTATCAGGGCGTCACTAGCCAAGGGGAATTCACCTGATAGCGCATACAGTAATTCTTGCTGACCATTGCCTGATACACCGGCAATGCCGAATATTTCACCTGCCACAATTTCAAAACTGATGCCATGAAGGCTGGTGCCAAATGGATCATCTGAATTTTGTGACAGGCTATTTAGCTTGAGCCGAACCTCGCCGAGCTCACTCGGCGTGTCATGTTGGCAGATAGGAAGTTCTTTTCCAATCATTAGTCTTGCCATTGACTCGGGTGTTTCTTGGGATGGAATACAGGAGCCAGTCACCTTGCCATCACGTAAAACGGTAGCGACATGACACAGCGATTGAATTTCGTCCAGCTTATGGCTAATGTATAAAATGCTACAGCCTTCATTTGCCAGTTGGCGTAACGTATCGAACAGTTTATGAACTGCTTGTGGAGTTAATACTGAAGTTGGCTCATCCATAATCAAAAGCTTTGGGTTCTGTAAAAGGCACCGAATAATCTCGACTCGTTGACGTTCACCCACCGACAATGCATGTACTAGACGTTGAGGGTCTACCGGTAAACCATATCGATCTGAGACCTCTTTGATTTTTATCGCGAGCCCTTCTAAATTTTGATGGTCAGGTAGTGAAAGAGCGACATTCTGAACTACGCTGAGTGTTTCGAATAAAGAGAAATGCTGAAATACCATACCAATACCGAGGCTTCGTGCCTGCGCCGGATTCTCTACCTGTATTGCTTCACCCTGCCACTTTATTTCTCCAGAGTCAGGTTTAGTAACGCCATAAATCATTTTCATTAAGGTGCTTTTTCCCGCACCATTTTCTCCTAACACGGCGTGAATTTCACCTTGTCTAACCGTCAGAGAAACACGATCGTTAGCAATCACCGCAGGGTAGGTTTTGGTTATAGCACTGAGTTCCAGCCTGACTCTGGTTTGGCTATCCTTTTTCAGCGTCATATTGTAATCCAGGGTCGGGCTGGTTGTTGAGTCGGGGTCTGTCTAGGTTGATGCATTGATATTTGGTCGTACACTCTCATCAATTGAGCTGCTACCGAAATGGCAATAGCGGCTGGTTGTTTGCTGCGAATGCCCTCAATGCCAATGGGACAAACCATTTTATCAAGCTGGCTAGCCAAAACGCCTCGCCGAGTCATTCGCTTTTCGAACATGCGGCGTTTCGTTATCGAGCCGATCAATCCAAAGTAAGCAAAGTCGTGTCGTTTCAAAATGTGCTCTGACAGTTGCTGGTCAAGACCATGGTCGTGCGTCATTACTAGAAAAAAAGTCCCAGGGTTGGCTGCCGCTATTTCTGCTTCTGGTGTATCTGTGCAGATAATCTCGACGTTATTGGAGAGGGCAGCGGGGAACTGCTGATCGCGATTATCAATCCACTGGATACTCACCGGCATTTCAGACAAGACCTTAACCACGGCTTTTCCAACATGACCTGCACCAAACAATAATAATTCAAACTCAGGTTTTTGAACAGTTTCGGTGTAATAATTATTCCGCTCTTGGTGAAGGCTTTTAAGTTTATTTTCAGTCAGTGAATCGTTAGTCAGCAGAAAACATGCCTGCTCTCCACTAGTTGCCACTACTCTAACCCATTCCTGACCCTTCAGTTGCAGTGTATGTGCCTTCACTATCCAATCAGTTGACGCGACAATAGGTTCAAATAATAAATTGACCAACCCACCACAACACTGGCCCAAACTAGGTCCAAGCGGAAATTGCCGTATTAACTGTGATTGATTGGTTTGAATTTGCTCACGTGCAATTGCTGTTGCTTGATGCTCTAAGTTTCCGCCACCAATCGTACCGAACAGTTGCGATGCCGTAATGATTATTTTGGCACTGACTTCACGCGGTGCAGAGCCTGAAATCGATATCACAGTGACCATTATGGCAGGGACGTTTTTTTGCTGCAAACACATCAAAGTTGATAACCAATCGGGGGAGCCATTCATCGAGAGGTTCATAGACTAAACATTACAAAACTTCCCTACCTTCACGAACTGCCTGAACCGCATCGAGAATCGCCTCGGGGGTTGCGGGTGCGCGTAAAGGCGGGTTGAATCTATTTTTAGCGACACTGGCGATTGCACTGCGAATCGCAAAAAATACTGAAAAGGGCAATAAGAGGGGAGGTTCTCCAACGGCCTTCGATCGCATAATAGTGTCCTCAATGTTTTGGTTATCGAACAGTTCACTATAAAAGGCATCGGGACAATCGGTAATGGTGGGTATTTTGTAAGTTGATGGTGCGTGAGTGGTCAGTCGGCCCTTTGGGTCCCAGCATAGTTCTTCACTAGTAAGCCAACCCATGCCTTGAATGAAGCCACCTTCTATCTGGCCGATATCAATCGCAGGATTAATCGAGTTACCGGCATCGTGCAGAATGTCGGTTCTTAATAGCTTCCATTCCCCTGTTAGCGTGTCGACGATCACCTCGGACACCGCTGCACCGTAGGCGAAATAGTAAAAGGGTCTGCCTTGCATAGTTTGTTGGTTCCAATGCAAGTCAGGTGTTTTGTAAAAGCCATCAGCCCAGAGTTGAACGCTGGCTCGGTAAGCCAAATCGACCAAAGCGATAAAACTTATATCCTTGTTATTGCTAAAAACGTGGTCATTTTCAAACGTAACATTGTTTGGATCCCCACCAAGGCTTGTGGCAGCAACTACTGCGAGCCGATGCCGAATTGTACGAGCGGCTATCTGAGCCGCCTTACCATTCAAATCAGTTCCGGTTGATGCTGCCGTGGCCGAAGTATTTGCAACTTTACTGGTGTCATTAGCGGTCGCTCTCACCGCGCTCAGGCTAACGCCCAACTCGCGAGCAACAATCTGAGATACTTTTGTATGTAAGCCCTGACCCATCTCCGTACCACCGTGGTTGACTAAAATAGTGCCGTCGGTATAAACATGTACCAACGCACCTGCTTGGTTAAAGTGCACGACGTTAAAAGAAATACCAAATTTAACTGGAGTCAGTGCAATGCCTTTACGTAAAATTAGATTATCGTGATTAAAGTTTTTGATGGCTATTTTTCGTTTTTGATAATCACTGCTTTGTTCTATCTGTTCGACTAACTCATGGATAACGTTGTCATTAATGGTTTGTCCATAAGGTGTCGTGTTTTTTTCGTTTTTTCCATAGAAATTAATTTTGCGGATGTCGAGCGGATCTTTGCCTAATTTGCGCGCAATATTGTCGATGATAGTCTCAATAGCAAATGCACCTTGAGGGCCACCAAAGCCACGAAAAGCGGTATTTGATTGAGTATTAGTTTTGGCGCTGAAAGCAACGATTTTGACATTGTTTAAATAATAGGCATTGTCAAAATGGCATACAGCTCTCGTCACAACAGGGCCAGTTAAGTCGGCAGAAAACCCGGCTTGCGCTATCATTTCTATATCAATAGCTTGAATGAAACCTTCATCGCTATAGCCCACCTCATAGTCAAAACTAAACCCATGACGCTTGCCAGTAATCATCATGTCATCATCACGATCAAGGCGGAGTTTGACCGCACAGTTAAGCTTTTGTGCGGCGACCGATGCGATACAAGCAAAAATTGCCGACTGCGATTCCTTACCACCAAAACCACCCCCCATTCGGCGCATTTCGACGACAACTTGATTAAAATTGATGCCAAGCGTGTGAGCAACGACATGTTGCATTTCGGTTGGGTGCTGGGTCGAACACCAGAGTCTAATACAGCCATCTTCGCTTGGCGCGGCATATGATATTTGTCCCTCGAGGTAAAACTGTTCCTGCCCTCCAACCGAAAACTCCCCCCTCATTTTGTGGGTTACCGATTCCATTGCCTTTGCTGGATTACCGCGTTGCAACTGCATTGGTGGAATAACCCAGGACTGCTCACGCTTGGCTGATGCGATATCGAGCACGGCTGGTAATTCGTCATATTCAACCAACGCATGGCGTACCGCTTTACGAGCAGCCATAAACGAAGTCGCGACTACGGCAAAAAGTGGCTGACCGACATACTGCACTAAACCATCAGCTAAAATCGGGTCGTCATTAATGATAGGACCGCAGTCATTAATACCAGGAATATCACTTGCGGTAAGCACTGCAACCACTCCTTTTGCAGCCTTTACCGCCGATAAGTCGAGTGACTTAATTCGAGCACAGGCACATTGGCTAAGGCCCAACGCAATGTGTTTGGTACCTGCTTGTTCGGCTAGATCATCAACGTAGGTAGCTTCCCCTGACACATGAAGATGAGCTGATTCATGCGCATGGGACTTACCTGTTGGAACACTCTTTTCTTTGTTTTTGACTTTTTTTTGAACTGGCTTTTGCATTAGAAGAGTTCCATTATCCCTGTCCTGCAAATACGTCAAGTTGATCGCAGGTCATTGGATCGTTTTGGCGAGTCTCTAAATAAAATCGGTAGAGCAAGTTGGCAGCCGTTTGTTGGCGGTAGTTTTGACTCGCTCTCATATCAGATAGTGGCGTGAAATCTTGAGATAGTGCCGACATTGCTTTGTGCACGATACCTTCATTCCAGAGCTGATCTTTGAGTATGGCTTCGGTCTGTTTTGCTCGTTTTGGAATACCAGCCATGCCACCGAAAGCGATGCGAATATTAGCTATCTTGCCGTGCTCTTCGCCTTTCTCTAGGTGAATAGAAAAACTGGCACAAACGGCAGAGATATCCTGATCGAAACGTTTACTTAACTTATAGCTGCGCAATTGCCAGACTCTGTCTTTGTGTGGAACTAGCACTGCCTCTATAAACTCACCTGCTTGTAAAACATTTTGTTGATAGTCGATATAAAAATCTTGTAACTCTATTTCGCGACTCTGATGGCCCTGACGTAACAATACTTTAGCATCCATACAAATGAGTGCTGGCATCGAATCACCAATCGGTGATCCATTGGCAATATTACCCACAAGAGTGCCAGCATTACGGACAGGGGCAGAAGAAAATCGTCGAAATAATGGTCTCAGTTCGGGGTATTGCTTCGATAAAGCTCCAAATGCATCAGTTAGTGTTACCGCCGCCCCTATTTTAATGAATAAAGGGGTCTGTTCAATTTGATTCAGTTCATCGATATGTTTAATATAAATGAGGTCATCTAATTGGCGTAACTGTTTGGTGACCCATAAACCAATATCGGTGCCACCCGCAAGAATATGGCCGTGTGGATAATCAGTATAAATTTGCGCCAGTTGGTTCACACTGTTTGGCGCATGATAAAGTCTCTGATCAACTTTGATTGTTAACCCATCTGAATGTTTTAGTTTACGCAACTGCTCAACTGCCAGTTGCTCCTGATCGTTAATGCCACAGTTTGAGTTAATTTTCTGATGTCTGGCTGACTCGAATATCAAAGGATTTGAGCCTTCGGGAGTTGGGTAGTTGGTCATACTGAGGCATGCATCGATGATGGGCCGATAACCGGTACAGCGGCAAAGGTTACCCGACAGCGCATCGTCAATCGACAAGCGGTCAATGCAGGGGTTAGTTTTATAAAGTGCAAACATCGACATAACAAAGCCAGGAGTGCAAAAACCACATTGCGATCCGTGACAATCAACCAGACTCTGCTGAACAGGGTGTAATTGGTTGCTTTTTAGACCGGCTGTTTTGAGTGACTCAACGGTGAATAACATGTTGCCATCGAGCGTAGGCAGAAACTGGATGCAGGCATTTATCGCCCGAAACTGGATGCGATCGTCCACTAAAGTACCAACTACCACGGTACAGGCACCACAATCCCCCTCGGCACAACCTTCCTTACTACCAACACGGTGCAGATCTTCGCGTAAATACTGTAATACAGTGCGAGTGGGATCAGGGTTTTCGACTTCGAAGAATTCTCCATCCAGAAAAAATCTTACACAGCCCATATTAGCTGCCTCTGTAAGTGGAGTAGCTCCACGGCGAGACAAGAAGTGGCACATGATAATGCTGGTCATGCTGGCTAATGCCAAAGCGGAGAACAACTTCATCGACGAATAATGGCTCGTCGAGAGTGAGCTGGCCTGAGCGAAAATAATCGCCCATCTGAAATACTAACTCATACATGCCAGGCTTAAATGCACCATGCTCTAAAATAGGAGCGTCAAGACGACCGTCCTGATTGGTTATGTCCTGTGTGAGTAGTTGACGTTCGACGCCAGTTTGCTGTAACTCGATTCGGTATAGCGTGATGCCAACCTTGCTAGCAGGGCAACCCTGTGCGGTGTCGAGTACATGTGTCGTTAACTGGCCCACGCGTCTTCTCCTTAGTTATTATGAGTAACAAATTCGCACCAAAAATGATTATTGTCAACACTTTGGGGTTAATATTGTTAACAATAATTTTATATTGTATTATCGTAAAAGATCTAATGTGAACATAATTAGATGTCTAGAATGCAAAAGCGAGACAACAGTTATCAGTAATAGCCCCCCAACACTGCCGTCATTCATGAGTGAAGATGATGTTCTACGAATGATTGAGCAGGCAGTTATAGATCATCGTCTACCACCAGGTACCAAGCTCAAAGAGGTTGAATTGGCGCATTTTTTTGGTGTCAAACGAGGGACCATTCGCAAAGTTTTAACCCGCTTGGTGTATTCACGCTTGGCGGTTCAGCAGCCTAATAAAGGCGTCACTGTTGCCAAACCATCAGTTAAAGAAGCCCTTGATTTGTTTTCTGCAAGGCGTGCCATTGAACGGTCGATTTTGGAATCATTAGCAACAAAAATCACCATTAAACAAATTAAGCAGCTGCGCAAAATACTTGATGAAGAACAATGTTGCTATCAAAGTAGTGATTCACAGCGTGCTATTGTGCTCTCTGTCAAGTTCCATACCGTGTTGGCGTTTATGGCTGGTAATGAAGTCATGACGGAGTACTTAAAGGACATCATCCGCCGAACTCCGCTGGTGATTTTAACGCATTTGGGTGACATGTCCCAAAACCTCTGCCGTAATCAAGAACATGATGCGATTGTTGATGCATTGGAAAATGGTGATGGTGAAAAAGCAAGCCAAATTATGAGTCAGCATTTGTCTCATATTGAAAATTGCATTCAAGAAGAACCCAAATCTATAAAAAAGCCAAATCTTGCTGCACTTTTACTGAAAGTTCCCCAATAACTTTGACCCAGAATATGAAATCAAATCAAATGAGGAAGAGAGCCTATGAGTCCTTTTGATAAACTTATTTCGGCCTCGAACGTTCATTTTGAATGGGTTGATTTGTTGCGAAATGCTTTTGATGAAATGGATAAGGCTTATTTAGACGAATTGCTGCACTCGTCGAGTTGGTTACCCGGTATCGATTTGCTCTTTAATGCCTTTAAACGTGACCGTCGTCATGTCCGTTACGTATTGATTGGCGAATCACCTTATCCACGTCAAACATCAGCCAACGGTATTGCTTTTTACGATGCGGCTGTAACTGATTTATGGTGTGCCACTGGGTTAAGTAAATCAGTCAACCGAGCGACCTCGATGCGCAATATTATTAAAACAGCATTATTTTCTGAAGGTTATATTCAACCTGATAGCGAAGGTAAAATAAGTCAGGCTAGTATCGCCAAGCTAGATAAAAGTCGTCTGGTTCAGACGATGCCAGAGTTGTTTGAAAATCTGCAGGTATCAGGTTTTTTGATGCTGAATGCGACGCCTGTATTGTACCCTGACCGCAAGCCAGTCCAGGAAGCCAAATTCTGGCAAGGATTTTTATTGAGTTTGTTGAAGCAGCTAGGTGAGATGGCAGATCAACCCATGACGTTGGTGTTGTGGGGCAAGATTGCTGAGACAATTGATACAATGGATTTAACAGAACAATACAGCAAGTTAGTCAGTGAACACCCTTATAATATTTCTTTTATTCAAAACTTGACCATGCAACGTTTGTTTAACGAGGTTTCATTTTTGACGGTAAAATAACTCCACATTGTCCAGCTGAACTAACGGTGTAATTAATTTTTAATTATTGGCTTTTGTGGCAATTAGTATCAGTGCAGGGTTAATTGGTTATTAAATACTGCTTTGAGTGATTATTTTTAAGTGAGTGACGACACACTTTAAAATCAATTAATTATTCTGCGCAATGGTTTTTTTAAGATTCGCTATGCGCTTATCATTGGACGGGTGACTACTCATAAACCCTCCGCCAGTTCCAAACTTAGCTTTCAGCGTTTGAATAGAACGGTTCATAGCTCGTGGGTCTTTGCCTAGGCTGCGTAATAACTTAACGGCAAAAACATCCGCTGATAATTCGTCACGTTGTGAAAACTGGGCTGAAACTGCACCCGAAGCGAGCTGGCCAAGTTGACTGCCACTAAGTGAGCCGACTACGCCGCCCACATTGATAGCCGCTTGTAATGCGGCATTAGTGAGGAGCTGGTTTTGCATTTGATTGAAGCTGTGTTTGAGTTTGACGTGCCCGATTTCATGTCCAATGACGGCTAATACTTGATCGTCTGGCATAGCATCCATTAGGCCGGTATAGACTCGGATCGTGCCGTCTGCCATAGCAAAGGCGTTGACATCATCGGCTTTATAAACTTTAAAGTTGAGCTGAAGCCCCTCGTAGTTTTTAAGCGAGTTGGTCATTTTAAATAAACGTAGGCTATAGGCGTCTGTTGGGCCAGCAATTTGATGTTTACCATCATATTCTTTTGCCGCTAATGTTGCGGTTTGTTTAACGCTATTTTCATTAAGTGTGATGGCTTGTGCAATACCAGCACCAACCACAATGGCCTTTTTGGGGTCAAATTTGCCTTGAGTACAGCTCGCTAAAGTGAGGATTGAAACGAGGATAATAAGACGATTTTTTGTTTTGAGCATTTCAAGTTCCAATGGTAATCAATCGCAATAATCTACACTAACCAGTATAGGTAAGAGTGAGACTATTTTGCAAGGCAGTGAACGAGGTGTCACTAACATTTTATAGGAAACTTGAAGTGGTTTAAGCTGCTGATGTGAGTTATTTTATTTTCAGAGGTAAGCTTAATGATGATCGCTTGATCAAAAGCCTAGGCTGACGCTTAAAGTGTTAGTGGAGATTTTTTAAAGTTAGACCAATTGGCCTATATATTTTAAAAAAACACGCTTTCGGTTAAAGCCCAAAAGCGTGTTTTTGCTATCATTTTATGACCATTTAATCAGTCTCAATGCCGGTAATAGCTTTTACTTCAAGGAATTCCAGTAGTCCCCAACGACCTTTTTCGCGACCATTGCCTGACTGTTTATAGCCGCCAAACGGTGTTCCAGAATTGCCACCTTTATAGTTGATAGCAATTTGTCCTGCTCGAATTCGACGCGCAACGGCTGTTGCATGCCCCATATCGCCAGAACTGATATAACCTGCCAGTCCAAAGTCAGTGTCATTGGCGATTGCAATGGCTTCTTCTTCATCTTCATAACCCAATATGGCAATGACGGGCCCAAATATTTCTTCTCTGGCAATGGTCATGTTGTTATTTACATGGGCAAAAACTGTTGGCTTGACATAATAACCGGTCGATAAATGGTCTGGACGCCCTGTGCCACCAGCAACTAAGGTCGCACCTTCGTCTATACCGACCTGAATAAGACCCTGAATTTTATCGAATTGAACTTTGTTCACGACAGGTCCTAGATGATTACCTGATTTGGCTGGATCATCAATTTCAATCTTATTAGCGGCAACTCGGGCTGCCTCGATAGCAATATCCAACTGATGATTTGGAACTAGCATTCGAGTTGGAGCATTGCAGGATTGGCCCGTATTATCCATGCAGTAGTCGATGCCATCTGCAACCGCTGTTGCGATGTCAATATCATCTAGTATGATGTTAGCCGATTTACCACCAAGTTCTTGCCCGACTCTCTTAACTGTGTCAGCCGAGGCCTTAGCAACCGCAATACCGCCACGAGTAGAACCGGTAAAGGACATCATATCGATATCGCTGTGGTTGGACATGGCTTCACCCACCACGGGTCCATAACCATTGACTAGATTAAATACACCGGGTGGAACCCCCGCTTCATGTAAAACTTCGGCTAAGATCATTGAGTCAATCGGTGATTCTTCGCTGGGCTTAAGCACCATGGTGCAACCGACAGCAAGGGCAGGCATCACTTTAGAGGCAACTTGATTCATTGGCCAATTCCAAGGTGTGATCAAGCCACAAACGCCAATTGCTTCATGGCGTAATATCATGCCGCTTTCGATTGTTTCAAATTCGAAGTCTTTCAGTATGGTAATGGCATTTTTAATATGCCCCATACCAATCACTGTTTGAGAGCTGCGAGACATATCAATTGGGGCACCCATTTCATTAGAAATTGCCTGAGCGATGTCTTCAAAACGAGTTTTATAAATCGAACGAATACGTTCAAGTAGGTCGAGTCGTTCTTTAACACTCCATTGTGAAAAACTATTGAAAGCTGCTCGAGCTGCCACAACAGCTCTATCGATATCTACCGCACTGCCAGCACTGATTTGAGTAAAAGGTTGCTCTGTCGCAGGGTTTATAACATCAATAACAGCAGGTACTGCGGGGTCTATCCACTCGCCATTAATATAAAATTTAAGATTATTTTGCATTACTTTACCTACTAAATTGTCCTGAGAAAATGGATTGATATATTGTGACGGGATGGAATGTGCTACGAAGTGATTTCGAGTGCAAGCAATTTTTCTTATTGACGACCTTGGTTTGATCTGCTGTTAACCTTTTTGACTTATTATAAGGCCTGAAATTCAAACCTTTGACGGAGTAAAGCAAAGGCCAAATAAGCCAGTAGCGAAGTGGATACTCTTCTGCTGGCAAGTAAAGTTTTTGTGATTGACTGCAAATTATAAGATCAGCGATGGATCACAAATCGCGACGACCCTATAATTGTATATTAATTTTAAAATTAACGAACTAAAACTTACATCTTAACACGATGAAGTTAAACGCTTTAAATTATGATGAGTTGTAAAGATGGAATTTAGTGCAGAGACGGCCTTATTGCTGTTTGTTGTAGCGATGATAGCAGGATGGGTTGATAGTATTGCCGGAGGCGGTGGACTTTTGACAGTTCCCAGCATGCTGTTGGTCGGTATGCCACCGGCGATGGCTTTGGCCACCAATAAATTACAAAGTAGTGCGGGTACTCTCACCGCGGCGATTTATTTTATTCAGAAAGGCGCCGTTAACCTCAAACAAATAAGGTGGTTAATATTAGCAACCTTTATAGGTTCGATGTTTGGTAGTTGGTTGGTATTACAAATAGACGCTGGAATTTTACTCGCTTACTTGCCGATATTATTAATTTTAGTTGGCCTTTATTTTTTGTTTTCGCCAAGCATTGGTGATGTAGAGCGTAAACGAAAATTAAGTTTGGTTGCTTTTGCGCTCGTGATCTGCCCATTACTGGGTTTTTATGACGGGTTCGTAGGGCCGGGCACGGGAAGTTTCATGGCATTGTCATTTGTGCTGCTCTGTGGCTATAGCTTGCCGAAAGCAACTGCAAACGCAAAGGTCTTAAACTTCACCAGTAATTTTTCTGCCTTGCTGTATTTTATGGTTTTTGGCGAAGTGTTCTGGTTGATGGGCTTAGTGATGATAGTGGGGCAACTGATTGGCGCTTTCTTTGGGGCTAAAATGGTACTTGAAAGCGGCTCAGCACTGATTCGACCGATTGTGGTAATTGTTTGTTTTGCTATGTCAGCCAATATCCTATTTAAACAGTTTACTTAGTCTACAATCACAGCCAAACCATTACTTCAGCACAAGCTTCTCGCAATTAAATCGAATAGCGTTATAATTGCACTGAGAAAATACTGGCGTTTTATTTCTGTTTATTCGGATACCTTCCAATATTATCCCGCTATTGATTGCTGATTAAGCAAATCCCTTTTGACCTAATGAGTCATTAAAATTACTAATCAACGTTATTAACCCACTTTACTAGTCGAAATTATGTTCACTCAATTAACTGAATTTGCCACCAACAATGCACTACTAGTTGTTGCGTTTTTTGCTTTAATAGCCATCATTATATTTAATGAAGCCAAGAACCTCGGACAGAAATTTACCAAACTGTCTCCTGGTGCTGCCGTTCAATTGATGAATAGTAACGATGATGTGGTTTTTCTAGATGTCCGTGAGCCTGGCGAAACAGACAATGGAAAAATAACGAAAGCAATTCAAATTCCAGTTGGTTCAGTGAAAGAGCGTATTTCAGAACTTGAAAAGCATAAAGACAAGCCTGTCGTCGTGTATTGCAAGACGGGCACACGTTCGAGCATTGCTTGTGGTGCCTTAACTAAAAATGGCTTTAGCAACGTGTATAATTTAACTGGTGGCATAATGTCTTGGCAAGAAGCGCATATGCCTATCGGCAAGAAGTAGTTGATGTCAATCAGTGCTAACTTAATTAACCAAGTCAATTGGTAGATTATGCTGGCAAAAGTCACTGGCTTTGCCTGCTTATAAATTTTTTTTAATCTGAATCACAATCCCATGCCTATGACTCAGTCAGGTGTGCTGATATAGTTGCGTTTTTTAAACACGAAGCCAGAGCTAATGACTGAGAAAGACCCCATACAGACCCATTTTTCAATTCAGAAGATTTATGTCAAAGACGTATCCTTCGAGTCTCCAACATCACCTGCAGTATTTAGTTTTAAACAATGGGATCCTAAGATAGAGCTTAATATTAACAACGCACATACTCGGTTGAATGAACAAATGTATGAAGCAGTTTTGACTGTTACTGCAACCGTCAAACAAGACGATAAAACAGCTTTCTTAATTGAAGTGCAGCAAGCAGGGATTTTTGCAATCACTGGCTTTAGCGAGCAGGATCTAAGTTATTTGATTGGTAGCCAATGCATGAATATTTTATTACCTTATGCTCGTGAAGCCGTTTCAGACATGACAACTCGAGGTGGTTTCCCCCCCCTTTTACTGGCTCCCGTTAATTTTGATGCCCTGTATCAAAAGCATATACAAGATCAACAAGCCAAATCGGCACAAGGCGCAGAGTCTTTAACTGAAGGTGGTAATATTCAAGAAGACATGACCCAAGAAGGTCAGACTCAGGGTGACCAGATCCAAGAAGACCAGATAAGTGCAGAAGAGGCTGTTAAGCATTAGCCCTAGTTTGGTAGTTGTTTAAAAAATTATTGATCACGTTGTAAACAATGGAAAAAAAATCGACAGTTGCTTTGTTTGGTGCTGGCTCATGGGGCACGGCACTGGCATTGCAGTTGGCGCGCAATGGTTCGATAGTTAATTTATGGGGTCATCAGGCTGATCATATTGATAGTATGATTAGCGCTAATGAAAACTCAACCTATTTGCCAGGCATTTTTCTACCTTCCACTATACGACCTACCGCTTCTATTGCAGGCTGCTTGGTAGACGCTGATGTGGTCCTTATTGCTATACCGAGCAAAGCCTTTCGGACGTTTCTCAAATTATTGAAGCCATTCATTGATCCTACGATGAGCGTTTTTTGGGCCAGTAAAGGTTTCGAAATCGACAGTGGTAAATTGTTACACGAACTTGTTATGGAAGAACTGCCTGGCCATAATTATGGCGTCGTATCAGGTCCAACCTTTGCGACTGAAGTGGCAAAGAGTTTGCCTGCCGCTATTACCTGTGCAGGTAATGACGGTAGTACAGCCAAATATTTCTCCAGTCTTTTGCACGGCAGTCGTTTTCGTTGCTATACGTCGGATGATGTTATAGGTGTCGAATTAGGTGGAGCACTCAAAAACATTCTCGCGATCGCCGTCGGTACGGCAGACGGCCTAGGCTTTGGGGCGAATACTCGAGCTGCGTTAATAACGAGAGGGCTCGCTGAAGTAATGCGCCTTGGCGCAGAGCTCGGTGCTAGGCAAGAAACATTGATGGGGCTAGCCGGGTTGGGAGACTTAATTTTAAGCTGTACTGATGATCAAAGTCGGAATCGTCGTTTTGGTTTGGCAATAGGGCAGGGTAAAACGGTTGAACAGGCCGTGTTTGAAGTTAAACAAACGGTTGAAGGTTTGAGAGCAGCTAAGGCGATCTATTTGATAGCGCAAAAAATGCGGGTAGAGCTACCTATTATGGAGCAGACTTATCATGTTCTGTATAATAATAAAGATCCTCGCGATGCGGTCAAAGCGTTGGAAGATCGGCCCCAACGTTCAGAGCTTAATTGATAAGTCAAAGCTGCTCAGTGTTAATGGAAGTCGAGCTGACGCCACGCTTCATAAACACCGATAGCAACGGTATTTGATAAGTTCAAACTCCTTGAGTCTTCGGCCATAGGAATAAGCAGCTTTTCTCCACTGCCCAGTGAATCAAGGATGTCTGCGGGCAATCCTCTTGACTCTGGTCCAAACATAAGTGCGTCACCCTGCTCAAATCGAGCGTCGCTATAGGGCCGCTTTGCCTTGGTCGTAAAGGCATATAATTGGTTAAACTCAGCATTGTTTAAAAAATTTTTGTACGACGGATACAGCATAATGTCGGCCCACTCATGATAGTCAAGCCCAGCCCTTCTTAACTGTTTGTCATTAAGCTCGAAACCAAGCGGTTCAATCAAGTGAAGCCTGCAGCCAGTATTTGCCGCAAGACGGATAATATTGCCAGTGTTCGGGGGGATTTCTGGTTCGAAGAGAACAATGTGGAACATATTCATCACAATGACATTTTGAAACGTGACTATAGGCTAATATATTTAACAATGGCAATAGGTTATAGAGGTTTCTTCAAAAAATAACGAGAATAATAAAAGTATCTCAAGCAGTTTTAAAATGAACAACTACACTCTAGGCAAGTAACTTAAAAGGACTCCTAAGTGAGCCTATTCTCGAAAACAAAAAATGACAAACAAATTGGGGTTGAATTCCTCACTTCAGGCGTGGCAACCGTACAGGTTCAGATCAATGACAAGCAATCAGGGCGATTAATTAGTAGCGAGTTGTTGCCAGCAGTAGGTCACGAGGCACAAGCATTAGCCCTGAAAGAATGGGTGAATGACAACCAATTTCAGAAATGTGACTGTGTTTGCTTAATATCGACGGATGATTTTAATATTCATCAAGTTGAAAAGCCTAAAGTAGAAGAAGCTGAACTCCTTGCAGCTTTGTGCTGGCGAATTAAAGATTTGATTGGTTACGAAATTGGCTCTGCGGTCGTTGATTTCTATCCGATGCCAATTTCTAAGAAAAATAATACACCTCAATTAAGTGTTGTCACTGCGCAAGACTGGATAGTGGCGGCTTATGTTGACTGTATTAAATCAACCGGTTTAAATTTGGTCGCTATCGATGTCCCACGATTAGTGGGTGGTAACCTTAAAAATGTTCAACAGGCATCAGGCCAAACGTTAGCTGTTTTATCGCTGAACGAATCCTCAGGTTATCTCAATATTTATCATGATACGGACTTATATGTCTCGAGAGACTTTAAAATAGGTACCAGTCATTTAGAACAGGTAACCGAAGAAGATGAATGGACTTATGACTCATTATTGCTAGAAATGCAGCGCTCCATGGATTATTTTGAAAGCTACTATGGCCTCGGTACCGCATCAAAATTACTGGTCTTTCCACAAATACCGGCAACTGAAAAGTTTGCAACTTATCTAAGGATGCCCACTAATTTTGAAATGGATTTTCTTGCTGTGAACGATCCAGAGATAGCGGGTTCAAGCGAAACTTTGGAATCACATTGTTTTCAAGCCTATGGCGCAGCTCTAAGAGATATTAAGCCGTGATAGTGCAAAAAATTAATCTTTACCAAGACCAATTTAAAATTAAAAAGCTATTCATATCTGCTTTTAATGTAATCATTCTGCTGCTAATCGTGCTATTTTTTTTAGGCGGGTGGTCATATCTGCTTGAGTCTGATTTAAAAGATTTGAAACAAAAAAGTCAGTGGTTAAAAGCCAGTCAAATTTCAGTGAATACCGAACTAGCCATTGTGCCTGTTGAGCTCAATCGGCAGCTTTCTGATAGCCGTATTGAGGATTCAATTGATGTCATAACTAAGCAGCTGCAAGCTAGAAAAAAAGTGATTAGGTTTGTTGAAAATAATCAGTTTGGCTCAGGTGAAGGTTTTTCGAATTATTTTCAATCATTGTCCAACTTGCAAATTGATGATCTTTGGTTAGATAATATTTTTTTATCTGACTCATTTGTAAAAATAAAAGGTAGTGCGCTTAATGCAAGTTTAATCCCTTCCTACTTTGCCAGTTTTAGTGAAGAGTCTGTATTCCGTGGGCAAAGATTTCAGCTTTTTGAGTTAGATCGAAAAGCAGATACTGATTGGAAAGTTGATTTCACTATAGCGACGGAAGAGGTCTTTAGTAAGAAATGACATGGTGAGTAACATTTATAAGGAAAATGCTAAAAAGTTTAATGCACTAAGTATTCGCGAAAGACTTTTAGTTGGGATTACTATTTTGAGTTTAATTATTTTTATTTGGTGGCATTTTTTGGCATCCCCAATTACGTCAAAAATTACGTCTATGGAAATTGATAATCTGCGAATAACAGAATTGATTGATGGGGCGCAGTTATCAGTCGATCAAATTAAAGCCCGTTTAAAGTCTGGTGTTCATAAAAAAAGTAAAGCAAGACTTGCTCGATTAAAGCAAGAATTAATAAAGACAGAGGCCCAACTTAAACTCAAGGCAACTGAACTCATTGACCCTGAAGAGATGTTTCAGCTGATGACCCACCTAATATACAAAGAGTCAAAGCTTAAGCTACTCAGTCTGAAACGACGGGGTGTTAAACCGGCCATTGAGAAGAAAGAAGGACAAGAAAACACGGTTGGAATATACCGTCATTTATTAGAGGTAAAGTTTTCTGGGCAATATGAGGATATTTTTAATTATATGGAATCATTAGAGGCGCTTGAGTGGAAGCTTATTTGGGAAGAAATTGCAGTGTCCAACGATGAGTATCCTGTCGTTAATGTAACAATTCTGATTTCGACACTAAGCATGAGAGAGGAGTGGGTTGGTGTATAAGTCACTTTTAACTGCCATTTTATTATTGTGGCTAATAAGCCCGACAGGTTTAATGGCTGTCGAAATTAGTACTCAAGCCAGTACTCAAGTTGACAATTTGATAAGTAATCCAATGCGTCCCCCAGAATTTGCGTTACTAAAATACCAGCAGGAAAAAGATAAAAAAAATCCCAAGACTGTTGCAATTAAAAAATTAGTTGTAAAACCAAAAGTCAGTGAATCAAAACCATTAAAACTAACTTCTATTCTATATTCAGCAAATCGAAAGATAACAATAATTGATGAAAAACTGGTCTCAGTTGGTGAAGATGTAAATGGTGCTAGGCTCATCAAAATTGAGAAAGATCACGTTCATTTAATCAAAAATGGGAAGACAATTAAGCTACTACTGTCAAATCAATCCACGAATTTTAAAAAAACAATCGTGCAGAAAACTATAGGGCAGAAAAAAATATGATTCGAAATATCTACCTAATGATGGCGTGCGTAATTTTTCTGGCTTCCTGTGCATCGCATCAAAATATAGACAGCACTAAGCAAGTTAAACAAACGATAAATGATGAAATGCAGGCTGCTAGTGAGCTAACTACACCAGAAGTTGAAATGCCATCATCTGATATATTGGATGAACTAATACCTGCATCAAACAGCATAATAGACATCGATAGTGAGCTAATACGTGAAACCACTTTTGATATCTCTGTATCGAATGCACCAGCAAAATTATTTTTTATGAGTCTGGTAAAAGATACTAATATTAATATGGTGGTTCATCCCAGCGTAGCGGGTGAAATATCACTGGATTTAAAAAATGTCACGGTGCTTGAAGTTATGACCTTGTCACGTGAGGTCTATGGTTACGAATTTAAAGCCTCAAGTAACGGCTATATCGTCTTACCTGCGAGAATTCAGTCGAAGATCTTTGCTGTGAATTATCTTAACGTCAATCGATCTGGAGATTCATCGATGACGGTCAGCTCTGGTCAGCTTGGTAGCTCTTCATCAAGTGGTAGTAGTGATGGCAGCTCTTCTTCATCGACTAGTTCAACAACTTCATCAAAATCGAGCAGCATTAATACATCAATAGAGTCGAATTTTTGGTCAGGGTTGCAACAGACTATTGTGTTAATCGTAGGCAATGGTAAAGGGCGGTCTGTAGTGGTCGATGCACACGCTGGTTTAGTTATTGTTCGAGGAATGCCAAGTGAACTGAGAGATGTTGAAGCTTATTTAGCCGATGCACAAGATAGCTTACAACGTCAGGTTATACTTGAGGCAAAAATCATAGAGGTAAAATTGAGTGACGGCTTCCAGTCAGGAATTGACTGGTCTGCGCTTTCAAAGGATGGTAACACCTTTATAGGTACGTCAGGTACGAACAGCACATCGGCTTCAGAAATTATAACAGCAAATGCTTCAACGGCTGCATTATTGCCTGGTCCTAGTACAGGAAATTTATTTGCTATTGGGGGTTCGTCGTCTGATTTTTCTGGATTCATTCAATTATTAAGCACCCAAGGCGATGTACAAGTGTTGTCAAGTCCGCGTATTTCAACTGTCAACAATCAGAAAGCTGTAATAAAGGTAGGGTCGGATGAGTTTTTTGTTACTAATGTTTCGTCCAGCACCTCATCTAATTCATCTAGTACAACAACAACTCCCGACGTTACTTTGACACCCTTCTTCTCAGGCATTGCATTAGATGTGACTCCTCAGATCAGCGAAAATGGGGATGTCATTCTTCATATTCATCCCAGTGTAAGTGAAGTTGTCGATCAAATTAAAATTATTAATGTTGGCGGTCAGACTCAACAATTACCATTAGCTTTAAGTACAGTGAGAGAATCAGACTCTGTTGTAAAAGCCAAAAATGGTCAAGTTATTGTCATCGGTGGTTTGATGCAAAACATGAGTAGCAACTCAGACGGAGGTGCACCAGGATTGAGTGATATCCCAATAATAGGCAACTTATTTAAGCAAAAGAAAAGAAGTAATATCCGCAGTGAGTTGGTTATTCTTCTACGTCCAATTGTTGTCAATAACAATCAAACCTGGTCGAGCTATATAAAGGATAGTGCTGGCAGAATTAAAAATCTGAAGACTAAACCAGATGGCGAGCAGTGAGTATTTATAAATGTATGAGCAATATTATGGGCTCAAAGAAAAGCCATTTAGTCTGACTCCAGATACTGATTTTTTTTATCGGAGTGTGACGCATCAGGAAGCTCTTAATGTCTTGTTGGTCGCAATTAAATCAGGTGATGGCTTTATTAAGGTCACGGGTGAAGTTGGAACAGGCAAAACGCTGCTGTGTCGAAAGCTACTCGATGCACTTGATGAACAATATAATACTGTTTATATTCCTAATCCCTATATGAGCAGTAATGCACTGCTTGACGCGGTGCTGGCTGAAATGGATATTTCAGGCAATCTTAAGAATGACAATCATTTATTCTGTATCAATCAGTATCTAATAGAAGCGGCAGATAATGGTAAAATGACAGTTATAATCTTGGATGAAGCGCAGTCATTGTCCAATGAAAGCCTCGAAGTGATTCGTCTGTTAAGTAACCTGGAAACCAGAAAGAAAAAACTAGTTCAAATAATTCTCTTTGGACAGCCCGAACTTGATGAAAGGCTGTCTGAGACGAGCGTTCGTCAACTACGTCAAAGAATTATGCATGCTTACAAACTCCAGCCACTTAACGAATCTTCGGTAAAGTCATATATTCACCACCGCATGATAGCTGCCGGTTATAGGGGGCCAGAAATATTTGATGATAAAGCCAAAGTTTTATTATTTAAAATAAGCCAAGGTGTGCCTCGTGTGATCAATATCTTAGGCAACAAAGCAATGATGCAGTCTTATGCAAGTGGTGATTTTTATATTGGGAAAGAACAGATTATAACGGCAGCAATTGATAGCCAGTTAAAAAAAAATATCACCTGGTTTTCGCAAAAGAAGCTATTCCACGCAGTCATGCTCAGTCTGCTTTTGGTTCTAGCCATGCTTGGTAATCAATCATTATGAGTATTATTAATAACGTACTCAAAGACTTAGAATCACGATCCAGTCATTTCAAACCCATACGCGTTCAGTCCGTAGGAGGCGTCGCGGCTACAGCATCAAATATTATGCCTGGGTTCTTAACTTTTATTTTATTGATAGTGATGGGTCTTTTTTTTTGGTTTTATAAGGCATCAATTCAAAGTTCAGATACAGTAATTGAAAGTGTAACTAGTGGAACTTTGATCAATGAAAGTGAAGCCTTAAAAGTCAGTACTTTTTCTGAACCAGAGCCAAAAGAAACGACTCAAAAAGTCACTAACAAAATTATTGGTATGCAGTTTCGAGAATCAAAAGATGCCATTAGCCTAGGGTTCTCACTGCATAAAAAAGTTGTATCTTATCTTAAGAAGCGAAGTAACAAAGAAATTATATACTACCTAAAAGATATTGAAAACGAAATAATTGCTCCTGTCATTCTTAATAATCGCTGGATTAAGACACTTTCAATGACAGCTCAGGTTGGTGGACTTGATATCAACATTATTACTTGGGCTAACGTTTTAGTTGAGACGCAGCAAACACAGGTAGGTGAAGAGATAGTCTGGACAATTACGTTAAGAAAAATTCCAGACCCTATAGAAATAAAATCGACTGCCTCATCTCATATAACTCAACCAGTTATAACGGATGAAACGACTCAATTAAACGATAAAACATTAAGTATAGATACTGTTAAAGTTAACAAAAAAGAAACGCTAGTAAAGCTTGAGATAAAAGCAACAGATAATAATAGTGATACTGTTCGACAGTTAAAAAAAGCACAGATATTAATCAAACAAAAAAAAATCCTTTCAGCTGAAAATTTACTTCTAGGTTTGCTTGATAGCACTCAAGATATGTTGGCAAGAGAGTCTCTAGTGTTGGTTTATAAACAGGCTCAAAAAAGGGGGCGTTTAAATGAACTAGTAAAAGAGTCTATCAAACAATATCCAAATAATAATGTATTTAGAACGAGTCATGCGACCTCTCTTTTTGAGCTTAATGCGTATCAGCGCGTTATTGATTTTTTACTGACACAGACTGAATTGAGTGCTGTGCAGCTGGCGCTGATGGGCGCAAGTTATCAACGGTTGGACCAACATCAAACGGCGGCAGACTTCTATCGCAAGTCACTCCAAATAGAGGCGACCCAGCCAAAAAACTGGATCGCGCTAGGGTTATCTGAAGAGCATAATGGAAATCTGAAGCAGGCCCTGTTGGCTTATCGGTCCGCCACCAAACAGGGAAATTTAAACCCAAAATTAACTGAGTTTTTAGAAGGACGAAATAGGATACTTGAGAAGGTAATTAATTAATGTCTTTTACTAAAAAAATACGGCTGGGTGACTTGCTCGTAGAAAAAAACCAAATCACTCCAGATCAACTCAAGTTTGCATTGTCAGAACAAAAAAAGTTGGGTCAAAAGTTGGGACGGACACTGGTTGAGTTAGGCATGATCGATGAGAATAAGATGCTTGATTTGCTGTCCAAACAGCTCAGTATTCCGCTCATTGATCTAAACAACTACCATTATAAGGATGAAATAGCCAAGTTGTTGCCTGAGACTATTGCCCGCCGGCACCGTGCGTTGGTGCTTGATGATCAAGGCAGTGATTACTTGGTTGGTATGGCGGATCCCACTGATATTTATGCGTTTGATGAAATTCAAAGCAAACTCAGCAAACCAATAAAACAAGCCACGGTTAGTGAAGCTGCTTTGCTTGAAAACTTTGATCTGATCTATCGTCGAACAGAACAAATTAATGCTCTCGCAGAAGAGTTGGGTCAAGATCTTTCCGCTGGTTTTGGCGATTTGAATGATTTACTAGAAACTGAAATGATTGACGCACCCGTTGCTAAGCTACTTCGATCTATATTCGAAGATGCAGTTCAAGTAGGTGCATCGGATATTCATATTGAGCCTGATAAAAGAGTGATTCGAATTCGCCAGCGGGTTGATGGCGTTTTACATGAACAAGTTATGAAAGAGACACAAATCGCCCCTGCAGTTGTTGTACGTTTGAAGTTAATGGCAAATTTGAACATATCGGAAAAACGTTTACCTCAGGATGGACGTTTTAACATGGTGGTGAGTAACCGTGAAATTGATGTGCGTATATCGACCATGCCAGTGCAATTTGGAGAGTCTGTCGTCATGCGGTTATTGGATCAAACCCAAGGTGCTCTTGACATTGAAAAACTGGGTATGCCGCCAGACTTACTGCGTCGTTTCCGAAAAAACTTTCACCTGCCAAATGGTATGATATTGGTCACAGGACCAACAGGGAGTGGTAAATCAACTTCGCTGTATGCCGCGTTATCAGAATTGAATCAGCCTGGAACCAAAATAATTACGGTAGAAGACCCCGTTGAGTACCGCCTTAGTCGAATCAATCAGGTGCAAGTAAATACCAAAATAGGTCTAAGTTTTGCGCGTGTTTTAAGAACGGCTCTAAGGCAAGACCCTGATATTATAATGGTTGGTGAAATGCGAGACTCAGAGACGGTAGAAATAGGTGTCAGTGCGGCAATGACGGGTCACCTAGTGTTATCAACATTGCATACGAATGACACTGTTTCAACCGCTACAAGATTAATGGACATGGGTGTTGAAGGCTATTTATTAGCGAGCACTTTGCGCACTATTATTGCCCAACGTTTAGTTCGCAAAATTTGTAAAACTTGCAGTGAAGATTACTTTCCAGATGCTTTTGAATCAGGTTGGCTAAAAGACAATTTACAAGTGAATACCACTGACCATCAGTATAAAAAAGGACGTGGCTGCAACCAGTGTGGTGGCGACGGTTATCAGGGTCGGATGGGAGTATATGAATTGTTAGACATGAATGCTGAGCTGGCAGAAGCGTTGAGAAATGGCGACTCTCAAGGATTTGTCAATGCAGCCGTGAATGCTCCAGGCTACGAGCCACTTATTAGCGTTGCTCACCACCATGCTGTCGCTGGTATAACGACCATCGATGAAATGCTTCGTCTTGCTGGACAGGAAAGAGAGACTGTCTTTGATGTGCCGCTGACCTTAGAGCTGGAGGATTAGATATGCCTAATTACGCCTATAAGGGAAGAGACAAAAGAGGTCAAGGTGTCGATGGTGAAATCGAAGGTGCCAGTAATTCTTCGGTTGCCACGTCATTAATGGATATCGGTGTGATTCCGATATCGATTGTTGAAAAAAACGAACCATCCGATGTGTTGGCCATAGTAAAAGATAAACTTAATCTCTATAGCGTCAGTATTGAAGAACAGCTGATGTTCACACGACAAATGAGTGCACTCATTCGAGCGGGCATCCCTATTACTCGTGCTATTGCCGGTATTCTGGAGTCAATTGATAACCCACTACTGATCAAAGCACTACGTGATATATCAGAACAGCTCGAATCAGGGCGTAATCTGTCTGTCTCATGTTCACGTTACCCCAAAGTATTCTCTAATCTTTATATTAGTATGATTCAAGTCGGTGAAAACACAGGCCGACTTGATGAGGCTTTTACCCAGATGGGGGAGTACATCGATCGAAATCGCCGGATATCGAATAACATTTCAACTGCGCTGCGGTATCCGACGACCGTGATGATTGCCATTACGGTTGCGATGGTAATAGTAAACCTATTTGTTATCCCTCAATTCGCCTCATTTTTTGAAACTAATAATTTAGAATTACCGTGGCAAACTTTGTTTTTACTCAATACCTCAAAGATCTTTATTCATTACTGGGTACATACTTTGGTTTTATGTACCCTGAGTTTTGCCGCTTTTAAGTATTATATTAATACGACATCAGGCCGGCTTTGGTGGGATAAACTAGTCATCAAAGTACCTGTTATTGGCAGTATTTTACACCGTGCTTTTATGGCGCGTTTTGCTCGATCTTTCGCCATGGCCTACGGTGCGGGTGTCCCGATTGTTCAGGCAATGGGCGTTATCTCACGCTCAATCGGTAACGAATATATATCGAGCCACGTTAATAACATGAGGGAAGGCATTGAGAGAGGCGACACGCTGACCCGAACGGCAAAACAAACAGGTATGTTTACCCCGGTGGTTATGCAAATGTTCGCCGTTGGTGAAGAGGCTGGAAACCTCGAAGAAATGATGATATTTATCGCTGACTTTTATGAAGAAGAAGTCGATTATGATATTAAAACCCTGTCCGATAAGCTTGAGCCACTAATTTATGTAGCAATAGGGGGCATGGTGTTGGTGTTAGCGCTCGGTATTTTTGTACCCATGTGGGATATTACTCAACTGGCGGGGAGGTAAACAGCATCTCGCCTAGGTCCAGTGTCTCCGCTTTTCGCTTGGTTGGATCAATTACTTTAATACTGATATTGACGGCTATTTTTCTCAACACTATCGATAGCGTTAATCAACGAGTTTCATCTATAGCCCATGACAAAGTTATAGATGAATTGAACATTGCCTTGTCCCACGGTTTATACCAAGCAGCAATCGATGGAACAATGAGAGAATTGTCCAATTGGTATCAAGCTAATCCATTCAAAGTCTTAGCGGGAGAAAACTATACCCCTCCCAAAAATTACGTTGGAGAAGTTTTAGCTGACAGCGATTTGAAACAGGCTGGCTGGTACTTTAACGTTAACAGTCAAGCCATTTATTTTTGGGATAAAGTGAGGTTAACGCAAAGCTATCAATTGCAGCTTATTTATCGTGATTTAAATCAAACAGAGCAGTTTGAGTCCTTAACGAATAACATTAAAAATTTAAAAATGGTTGCCATAAAATAAAAAAGTAATGTGAAGAAAACGCCCATAAAGAGAGGTAAAAAATGCCACTCTCTACGGGTTCAATGAAAAATTTTAGTTATTACTAACCAGTGCAAAGAATAGTAGCAAGCCCATTTTTGGTATCATCGCCTTTGGAATCAGTTATAGAGCAGGCAAAAGTTTTACCTGAAGCGCAAACAGCACCATCAGCTCCGCCAAAGGTACCACCGCTAGCAATAAATGCATACTTTATGGTGCCAGCGGGTGCGCTACCAGATGCCATTAAACTATCTAATTCAGCTGAAGGTGCGCCTGCTGCCCCCGTGAAACAGTTAGCATTTGCGATTGCAACACCATTATTGGCATTCACTGTTCTTGCGGCGTAATTAATAGCCGCTGCAGAAGATAATTCGCCAGCAATACCTTTTTCTGCTGCATCTGCTGCATCGGCAGATAGGTTTTCAAACTTACCCAGTGCGGTAACACCAAGAATACCGAGTAAAACAATCACGACAACTAGTTCTATAAGGGTAAAGCCAGATTGTGTTTTTTTCATATTTTTTATGCCTTTAAAGGGAATGTGCAGGAAAGTCTTCTATACTGTTGTTATTAGTTTAAGCAAAACATAGCAATAGTTTTTTAAATCAATTATTTTAATAAATCTACTAACTAAATCACTATGAGTGTAGTTCATATAAAACGTTTTTCAGGGTTTTCTCTAATTGAGTTAATAGCCGTGATATTACTGTTAGGTATATTGTCGGTCGTTGCCTTAGGGCGGCTAGCGACTCCGAGTCAGTTTGCACTAAAAGCTTTTTTTAACGACACTGTTAATGCTGTAAGGTTTTCGCAAAAGCTAGCGGTAAGCACTGGTTGCGATGTACAGGTTAAAATGACAACGGCAGGTTATCAACTGCGGCAGGGTTCAACTTGTACGGCAAATGACTATGGCGATGCAGACCAAGGTGTACCAGTCAATAACCCAGCCAACCGATCTGTCCCTTATGAAAACCTAACAACGGGCTACAAACTGGGTATGATTACAACAATTCCAATAACTCCAATAACGTCAATAGTATTCAATGCCCGTGGAGTGCTAGATTCGGGCATCAATGTTACCTATACCGTGTCAGATGCGGACACTAGCTATAGTTTTATAGTATTCGGACAAACTGGTTTAGTTGATGTGCTCTAAACAGCCAAGAGTCAAAACTCGCGGTTTTACCCTAATAGAAATAATTGTCACTATTGTTGTTTTATCTATTGCGGCTACGTCTCTAATGAGTGTGTTCACGAGCACGGTCCGCACCAGTGCCAATCCCATGATCCAACTCCAGGCGCTCTCAATTGCTGAAGCCTATATGGAGGAAATATTGTTGAAAGAATTCGATGATCCAGAAGCGGAAGATCCGGACTTGGAAGTGATAGAAACAAATAGCCGTGAAGCTGGAGAAACCAGAGGCAATTATGATGATGTTCAGGATTACAATTGGCTAGAAGACACCAAAGTGAGAGATCAAAATAATCAAGTCATTAGCCAGTTGTCTGACTATGAGGTGACTGTTGCTGTCTTGGGTGAAGCCCTTGGTCCTGAGGCGAAAGAAATTTCAAGCACAGATTCAATGAGAATCGATATTACAGTGACCCATCCAGCGATCAGTCCGATTAAAATTACTGGTTACCGAACCAACTACTAATGAAACTCTATTTAAATCAAACAGGATTTTCATTGATAGAGCTGATTGTCGTGATTGTGCTTTTAGGTGTGTTGGCGTCGGGGGCAGGAATGTTAATTACAACACCGATTGAAGCATACAATGACCTGTTAAGGCGTCAACAGTTGGTTGATCAGGCCGAAATGTCTTTACGCCATATCTCAAGTGATATCCGTAAAGCGTTGCCAGGTAGTATTCGTATTCAGCCAAACGTTGCAACGGGTGGCTGGGCTTTGGAAATGGCCAATATAGTGGATGGAGCCCGATATAGAGACGGTAGAGGTGGGGACTTTAATGATGCCGAAGATATTCTCACGTTCAAATTAGAGGATGATAAATTCAACTTTTTGGGCGTAACCAATACACTCACTCCAGACTCGGTAATATTAACGGGTTGGCGGTTGGTTATCTATAATACGGATGAAAAAAAATTTTATGAAGCCGTCACAACAGAGGGTGGCGGTATAGTTACCCCATCAACTACGAGTCTATCCTTGTCCAACGTAGAAAAAAATAACGTTACAGAACAAAGGCTCGAAATGAATCCAGGGTTTAAATTCACTGAAGAAGGGAACGGCCAACGGGCTTATTTTATAGACGGCCCTATTAGCTATATCTGTGACCCCTCACCGGGAGAGACGAGTTTAGTTCGGTATAGTGATTACCCATTTCAAGCAGTGCAATTAACCACCGATCAAGATTTCAAAAATCTCCCTGCAAATGAAAATTTACAGTCTGGTCATGTCGTGACACAGATGTCCGAATGTGAAATAGCGGTTTATACTGGCGCAGGTGCACTTTATACAATTACTATGACCTTGGACGATCCAAATGGTGAAGCAATTAAAATATTTCATCAAGTTCGCGTGCTGAATGTGCCGTGACATTCAAAAAGGATAGATCATTGTCGCGACAAACCCAGCAATCAGGCTTCACGTTAATTACCTCAATATTTCTGTTGGTCGTCGTGGCTCTGCTCAGTAGTTATATAGTGACGTTGCGCTCAGTTCAGCAGACAACATTGGGTTATGGTGTACAGGGAGTAAGAGCGATGCAAGCAGCAAGAGCCGGTATTGAGTGGGGTATTTACCGGGCATTACCCCCAGAGGGTGGGGTATCAGAATGTAGTGATACAAATGAAGAATTCATCGGCTCAGGTGCAATAGCAGATTTTAGAATTAATGTCACATGTAAACTGCAAGGAATACATACAGAAGGTATAATAAAAATTTCAACGTATCGACTGACCTCAAGAGCTGAAATAGGCGTCTATGGGACACTAAATTATACTTCTCGTGAATTACAGTCTAGAGTCTCAGAAAGCCCATGATGGATGATATGACGATAGATTCCAATAAACGTTAATTTAATGTTGTAGAGATAAGTAAAGTAACAATAGTCTAACACCGCGCTTTTAATCTAAAACAGGATGGCAAGATGCCGCTGGAAAGTGTAAAAAAACCAATGCTATTGGTGATTGATGATGATTCAATTATTGCGGATAGTCTAGAATACATGCTAAATGACGATTATCACATTGAGCGTGCGGTTGATCGGCAGACAAGCTTCGATTTGTTAAATCAGATCGCACAGTCTCCCACCTTGGCCTTAGTCGATTTGGGATTACCACCAGACATTCACACCCCAGATGAAGGTATGGCTGTTATTGGTCAGATATTCAGGCTTTACCCATCAACTCGAATTTTGGTGCTATCCGGACAGGATAGTAAGCAATATAAGTGTCAGGCAATGGCTGCAGGTGCTGCCGATTTTATCGAAAAACCTTGTGATATTGCACAGATAAAAGCTCGACTAATGAAACAATTAAAAATTAGTGGTAACGAACTTGGTGTTCGTAGTCAACTAATAGGTATTGTGGGGTCGAGTGAACCGATAGAGCTGTTGAGAATGCAAATTATTCAGCTGGCCAGTTCACCCTATCCATTACTGATAGAAGGTGAGTCAGGAAGTGGCAAAGAAGTAGTTGCCAGGAATTTACACTTTTGTAGCGACCGTCAAAATCAGTTATTTTTAACTTTGAATTGTGCGGCATTTAATGGCGAGTTACTTGAATCACAATTATTTGGTCACATAAAAGGCGCCTTTACTGGCGCAACAGAAGCGAAAAAAGGGTTCTTTGAAGAAGTCGGCACGGGCACTTTGCTATTGGACGAAATAGCTGACTTGCCACTGGGCTTACAAGCCAAGCTACTCCGAGTGTTAGAGGATGGTGAGTATTATCGCTTGGGCGAGACACAACCCCGATATGCTACTGCTAGAGTGCTAGCGGCGACTAACAAAGATATATTAACAGCAATTGAAAATGGTTTTTTTCGAGAAGATCTTTACCACCGATTGAGTGTGCTAACAATACGTGTTCCAAATCTGCGTGAAAGAGGTGATGATAAGTTTGAGCTACTCGATTACTTTAAACGTGAAGTAAGTGATCATGTATCAACCTTTCATTTTAATGAAGCAACCATGAAGGTTTGGGGTGAATATGCATTCCTAGGTAATGTAAGGGAATTAAGAAACATAGTAATAAGGCTATCAGCCAAATATGCAGGTCAACCCATTAAGCCAGAAGCTTTAAAGCTAGAAATGACAGGGATCAAAAAGAACCTAAATAAAAAAACCAAGGACAACTGGCTCAGGAGTTCACTAAATGAAAATGGGTTTCAGCTCGATCAAATGTTGAAATCAGTCGAAAAAGAATGGATCGAAATGGCAATGGCCGACCACAATGGAAATATGAGTAAGGTTGCTGAAATGCTGGGCATTAACCGTACAACGCTCTATGGTAGAATGGGGAAAATAGACCGTAAACACTAAACGTCCTTTGTTACAGGACTGTTGAATAACCACAAAACAAAAAATAATCGAAGGGTAAAGCCACTCATAAACTTTAAAAGTTCAGGTGATATGGATCAAGTGACTTTTGAGTTTACCTGCAGACTTACAATGGAAAGATAAGAAAAAATCTGAAGCCACAATAATCCATTAAGCCATATATAAAAACGGCAAAACCAGTTCCATCCAAATGGCTGCGTCAACATATATCTTCAGTCAGATAATGCCAAAACCTATCGTTAAAAGAATTCCTTCGTTTCAAAATAATCAGATTATCCTGAGTGGGTGACAGAACAAAAAGTTAATACACCAGTACCGTTTTTTGATAGCTAATAGACATAATAAAATTAAATTAAATGCAGAGGAGTCAAAAGATAAGGTTTATGGAGGACTCGATGTTTAAGAGTCATAAAAGAAATTAAAAAAACCATCGCGTCAAGTTGATATTTAGATATGTAATCAAAAACCTACACACATTAGTGAATTGGTCTATAGCGTAAAAAAAACTAATCGGTAATAATTACGGAAAGAATAAAAGAATTTCACAAAAATTATTTTAAAAGATCGATTACGACACGGTTTAAATCAGTGTTATTAAATTAAGATAGTTTATGTTTACAGACAAACAAAAATTTGAAGAAAATCACCTTACGAAAGAAAATTTAAGACTATTGAGAGCACGCGCAGAGAGAGCTAGGCAGTGCAATAAACTAATTGGAAAACTTCAGTAAAGTAGTCCTTTAATTTTAAAATAATGGAGATGCCTCTAAGTCAGACTTAAAGGTACATTCTTAAAAGTACATTCTTAAAAGTACCCTAACATAATGTATGAAAAATATTTCGGTTTAAATAGACCGCCATTTAAGATAACGCCTGATACTAGCCTCTTTTATAGTGGTGGTGAACGTGGGGATATTTTAGGTGCGCTAGTCTATGCTGTTCATCGAGGGGAAGGTATTGTCAAAGTTGTCGGTGAAGTTGGCAGTGGTAAAACGATGCTATGCCGAATGCTGCAACAAGAACTACCAAAGTCAGTAGAAATTATTTATATCGCCAACCCGAGCGTTTCAGCTGAAGACATATTATTTGTAATTGCACACGAACTCGAATTAGCCATTCCGAATAAAACATCAAAGCATGAGGTTATGCATAGGTTGCAAGAGTACCTCGTACAAAAGCATGTGGAAAATAAACAAGTCGTCCTCTTCATCGAAGAAGCACAAGGCATGCCTTTAAGTACATTAGAAGAAATACGATTATTATCCAATCTAGAAACAGGTCAAAATAAACTACTTCAAATAATTTTATTTGGTCAACCCGAACTAGATGAAAACCTGGCCAAAAAATCTATTCGTCAACTTCGAGAAAGAATCACTCACTCCTTCAGCCTTTCACCCTTGTCTACTGATGAAGTATATTTCTATCTTAACTTTAGAATGAGAGAAGTGGGATATACAGGGCCAGAATTAATCAATAGAAAAATAGCAAAAAAAATACAGCGCTATTCAGGTGGACTACTGCGTCAAATTAACATCATCACAGATAAAATTTTACTATCAGCCTTTGCTGACAGCACGCATAACATTACTAATAAGCAAGTTTTAGCCGCAGTCAGCGATAGCGATTTAAAACGTGAAGGGAGTGGCAATAATAAATGGGTAATAGGTGCGCTGCTAGTGACTATTGCGTTGGCAATAGGCCATCATCAATTTGAAGAAGAATGGTTAGTATTTATTTTGGGAAAGACAGCAATTAATTCTATGGATCAAAATGAAAAACTGGTTCAAGCAGGAAAAAATAAATTAAGTAATCAAAATAATTTATATTTAGCTAAACCAGAAATTATAGAAACTAAAAAAACGATTTCCGATAGGGAAGATTCAAATAGAGTCAGCGCACAAGTAGAAACTATTGAGAGTAGTAAAATAAAATCCGTAGTGAAAAAGAGCCAAGAAAATAGAGAAGCTTTAGGAAGTGATAGTCTTTATAAGGTAATTAATTCAGTCGAACTAGTATCAAAAATAAAAAAGTCAAAAGAAATTTTACTCAATGATGCTAATCGAGATCTAGAATTAGTTAAAGAATACGATCAATGGATTGACGAAAAAAAAAGATCAAGTCTTGAATGGTTGGCTAATGCCAATAAAGAGGGTGTGACCATACAGGTAATGATGCTAAACCAATCTAAGGGTGAAGAGTTGGTTCATTTTTTACAAAATGATTGGTCGCTCGATTTAGATCAGACACATTTATATGAATTTCAGTCTACTTCTCGACATGTCTACTTTGTTTTTTATGGCGAATTCGACTCAGTGTCAAACGGTAGCAAGGAATTAAAAAAGCTCCCCATGGAAGTGAGGGCAAACAATCCCTATTTGCATTCAATTTACAAGATGCAAGCAGCTTTGCTCAACGAGTAATAGTGGGCTAAAAAGGAAAAAATGATGAAAATAATAGTATTGTTACTTACAGTGTTAGCTTTGATTTCATGTCAAACACTGAAGCCAAAAAATAAACGAATGGGCGCAACAGGTCATGTTAATGATCCAATACCCACTTCGGCTTCACTAGCCACAGATATTCCTCCTATGGTCACTCAAGCGCCCATCATTTCAGCTCCCGAACCCGTTGAAAAGTTACAAACATTCACAGTAGTGGCAACAGCTGTACCTGCGAATGAATTACTCTTTGCGCTGGCGCGTGATGCGCGATTAAACTTAGACATTGATTCATCCATTAGCAGTAATGTGAGCATAAACGCAATTGATCAAACATTGCCCCAAATATTAAAGCGTGTGGCTCGCCAGGTTTCACTCAGGTATTATCTTGATGGCCCCAATTTAGTAATTGAAAAAGACAGTCCATTTATCCGGCTGTATCAAATAGATTACTTAAACATATCAAGAAGTACATCCTCTAGTGTAGATATTGCAACACAGATTGCCTCAACTGGCAGTGATGGGGGTGGTGGAGGCAGTAACTCATCGACCACAGTAAAGAATGAATCTGAAAATAATTTTTGGAAAAGTCTGGAAGAAAATATTACCTTAATGGCTAATGCAGGTGAAGTTTCAGGCACATTAATATCTAATCGAGAGTCTGGCACAATATCGGTAAGAACCACGGCTTCGGCTCATAACGATATACAAGAGTTTATTGATCGAGTCATTAGTAGTGCGCGCAAACAAGTATTAATCGAAGCCACAATAGTCGAAGTAACACTTAATGATGACTTTCAAGCGGGTATCGATTGGTCTCAAATTTCAAATGGCAATGGGGGGAGTTATCAGCAAAGTTTTTTAGGAGGCGCATTGGGTACTGCCCCATTCACTGCCCTGACCTATAAGAATGATAATGCTGATAGAAATGTAACCGCATCTATCCGGGCACTAGATGCCTTTGGTGATGTGTCTGTAATGTCTAGCCCCAAAATAATGGCACTAAATAATCAGACGTCAATACTTAAAGTAGTAGATAACCGCGTTTACTTTGAAACGGATGCCACAATTATTGCCACTACAGATGGTGTGGCTGGAAGGCCTGTTGTTACAACTGAAATTAAAACAGTTCCAGTAGGTTTTGTAATGAATGTCACACCCTACATAACAGATGATAGGGAAATAATTTTGAATATACGCCCAACATTATCTCGCATATTACGGTTTGTGAATGACCCTAATCCAGAATTAGCCGATGCCGGCATAATCAATGCAATTCCAGAAATTCAAGTCCGTGAAATGGAATCAGTATTAAGAGTTGCGGATGGCAATACGGCAGTAATAGGGGGGTTAATGCAAGATACTGCTAGTAATACGAGTTCAGGAATTCCTGGATTAAGGAGCCTCCCAGGCATTGGGTTTCTGTTTGGTACTCATAGTGAGCAGCTAGATAAAACTGAATTAGTCATTTTTCTCAGGCCCAGAATTATTGATAACGCAAGCCTTGATACTAGCTTGCAAGACTTCAAGCGTTTTCTGAAACCCGATGTATGGTCGGACAAGGTACAGTAGGAGCCTCTAATGAGTTTACTATTAGATGCACTTAAAAAAGCTGCAGAGCAAAAAGAGGAAAAATCTGAGGCGACTATTACTCAGACGGTTAACTATTATGACAAGACATCTGTTATGGAAGACACTCATACAGAAATAGATAATACGTTTACCTCGGATGAAAATCGAATTAAGTCTGAAAAAAAAGAAGGGATAGTTAAGGATCACACCTTAACTCAATTTGAACATGACGCGACAGAAGTTCTAGTTGATGATGAAAGTCAGTATGAAGATGTGACTCAGATCATTGAATTGCAGGATGGTGATGATCAAGAAATAGTTGATCCAGACAAGACTGTTTTAAACTATGACGAAGATGCCACCAAAATTTTACCCCGTCATGAAATAGATACGGATATCACGGAAGAATTAACAGAGCTAGTTGACAGTCAATCAGACAACCAATCAGACAACCAATCAGACAACCAATCAGACAATGATTCAGTAGAATCAGAAGAATTGTCTTTAGCCTTAATTGAAAATGACGACTCAACATCGACTCAGACGAGAGGTAGTGACGAAACATCATTACTGACAACAGACACGTTAGTACCTGACACCGTATTGCTAAAATCATCAATCACAGACGAACAGATTAATAGTTCGGCAGTCGATTCAGAATTAGATGAGGTTCAAGAACCTGGCGCATCAAAAAATAATACGGTTAGTAACCAACAAGTAGGCCTCAATAAGACAGTTGAAAAAGGTCACGAGTCATCACTAGACTCAGCTGAAGACCAAAACTATGCACAAGATAATTATGATCGCACCTTAATCAAAATTGATCATGATGATGCCTCCCAGTTATTTTCAGGTATGAAGTCAGATTCAGATGCCTTAATGACACCCGAGTACGCCAGAAAAGTCTTTATCAGAAACTCATCAATCCAGCGTTTTAATCGGTATAAAATTTATTCTGGTGTTTCAGCCTCAATAATGCTGTTTATTGTTCTATTTGGCTTGTTTGAGTATGAGGAAAAGGCGTTTAATATTGATAATAGCCTTAAATCTCTAAAGCAGGACCCAAAAGCTAATCTATCTCAATTGTCAGGTGAAGGGTTACGAGAGCCAAAAAAGCTGTTAATGCCATCCCAAAACCTCAGTATTGATCCCAAAATAATCGTGTTAGTTGAGAATGCAGAAGCATCATCCAGCGTAACTGTACAGCAAACTAAACTAACGGCTGAAGGAGTCAAAGACAGAGAAGCAATAAAAGTAAGCACAATTGCAAAAGGCTCGAATGAAGGGAAACCTATTGAAAAAGTGACAATGTTAAATCCTACTACAACTAATGTGACTCCAAAAAGAAAAATACTAATTAAAGTTTCCAAAAAAATAAAAGCAGAAAAAACCAATCGGCTCCAGCTAAGTAGTAAAGTAGCTTTTACTGGCAAAGATCAGTTACTAAAAGATGCCTATGCTATGTATCAGCGTGGTGAAAATACTGTTGCCTTAGAAAAATATAATCGAGTTCTAGTAGTTGACCCCAAAAATCGAAATGCTCTGCTGGCTCGCGCTTCTATTCAAGTTACAAATAATGATAGAAACAGCGCGATACAAGACTACCAAACTCTTTTAATAGAAAACCCGAAGGATTCACTGGCCATGTCATCACTGATTACTGTGGCGGGTTTATCACCTTCACAATCAGAATCCCAATTAAAAGAAATGATAAGGATTGAACCTTTATCGCCACATTTGAACTTTGCTTTAGGCAATGTATACGGATCGCAAAATCGTTGGCACGAAGCCCAAAGCTTGTATTATAAAGCGCTCAATAATAAGTCAAACGACCCTAATTATGCTTATAATCTTGCTGTAAGCCTTGAGCATATTTTAAAACCTAAAAGCGCAATCACTTACTACCAGCGTGCGTTAATCAACTTTAATAATGGGTTAGCAACTTTTAAAAAATCAGTAGTTGAAAAACGATTGGAGATATTAAAACAGTTATGAACGCTGAAAGTAAACCAATGCGTTTAGGTGAGGTACTGATTGACAAGGGTATTATTACCAAAGATCAATTAGAAATTGCACTTACGGAGCAAAAGCAAGTACATGAACCACTCGGTAAGTTATTAGTCGGTTTAGGTTTTGCTACAGAAGCCACTATGCGGTCGTCGCTGGGGGACGTTTTAGAGCAAAACAGTGTCGATCTTTCAGGTGTTGTACCCGACCCTGATGCAATCAAAATGATTACTTCCGATACCGCCCGAAAACATAAGGTGATTCCATTAAACTTCGATCCAGTTCGTTCCGCCCTAACGATTGCAATGTCAGATACCTTCAATCTGTTTTCACTTGACCAAATACGAATTCAGGTTGGACAGCATATTGAACTGCTGCCTGTGCTATCAGGTGAGGCAGAAATATCAAATGCAATAGATCAGTTTTATGGTTACGAATTATCCATTGATGGCATTCTCCGAGAAATAGAAACTGGCGAGGCTGACTATACAAACTATCAAGGTAATATTGAAGAATACAGTCAACCTCTTGTGCGACTGGTGGATGTCATGCTATCGGATGCAGTGAAGCGTGGCTCATCTGATCTGCACTTTGAACCAGAAGAGAGCTTCCTTCGAATACGATATCGTATTGATGGAGTGTTACGCCAAATTCGGAGTTTACATAAAACCTACTGGCCTGCCATCGCCGTTAGATTAAAGGTAATGGCTGATATGAATATTGCAGAAACTCGCGCACCCCAAGACGGCCGTATATCGCGCACTATTATGGGTCGTCAAATCGACTTTCGTGTGGCGTCTCAACCGACCATACACGGTGAGAATATTGTATTACGTGTGCTTGACCGTGAAAAAGGCATTATCCCTTTAGAAAAACTGGAGCTTCCAAAAGAGTCACTGCGAATATTAAAAATAATGATGTCTCGACCTGAAGGCATTATATTGGTCACGGGACCGACGGGAAGTGGTAAAACTACTACACTTTACTCTTTGCTCAATTATATTAGTAATGAGCAAATCAACATCATGACATTAGAAGATCCAGTTGAGTATCCTTTCCCGCTGATACGTCAAACCTCAGTCAATGAAGCTGCTGGAATGGGGTTTGCTAACGGCATAAAATCACTCATGCGACAGGACCCCGACGTCATTTTAGTGGGTGAGGTTCGTGATCAGGAAACCGCTGAAATGGCGTTTCGAGCCGCCATGACCGGGCATCAGGTTTATACTACCCTGCACACCAACTCTGCGATTGGTGCACTGCCAAGACTGAGAGACATCGGTATCATTCCAGAGATCATGGCAGGCAATATCATTGGCGTTATTGCTCAACGACTAGTTCGCAAGTTGTGCAAAATTTGTAAAGCAGCTTATCGTCCAACGGCAGATGATTTACAGCTTTTAGGCAATCGTGAAGGCGTATTAGCCAATAAAATATACAAGCCAAAGGGCTGTACTGCCTGTGATCAAACGGGTTATAAGGGTCGGCTTGCCTTGCTAGAAATTTTAAAAATGAATTCTGATCTAGACGACTTGCTGGCAAGAGGTGCGACCACCAAAGAAATGCGTGAAGCCGCTTACGAGCAGGGCTTCTTTACCCTGGCTGATGACGGGGTTCGGCATATTATAGAAGGCACTACCTCAATAGAAGAAGTAGGCCGTGTTGCTGATTTGACTGAAAGAATGACTTAGTTATGCCGTTATTTCAATACAAAGCAATGGATACATCGGGTAAGTTTATTCAGGGCAGCCTTGACGCTAGTAATTCGTCAGATTTAGAAAATCGGCTTGAAAAAATGGGCATGGATCTGGTCACTTTTAAACAAAAAGAGCCAGGTGTTGATATATTAGGTCGAAATAAAGTTGGCCGCCGCGACTTAATTAACTTTTCTTTTTATCTCGAACAGCTCAGTCACGCTGGTGTCCCTATTTTAGAAGGTTTGTCAGACTTGCGCAATGGTGAAGAAAACGCAACATTTCGAGATGTAATTTCGGGTGTTATTGAAGCCATCGAAGGCGGTTATACCTTCTCTCAAGCGTTAGGAATCTATCCTAAAATATTTGATGATATTTTTATTAGTTTGATTAAAGTGGGAGAGCGCAGTGGTAAAATGAGTGAGGTGTTAGTTGATATTACTTACACCTTGAAATGGCAGGATGAACTTTTAGCGAAAGCAAAAAAAATCATGATGTACCCACTCGTAACGGGCTCACTGATTATGGCCGTAATTTTATTTATGATGATATTTGTCGTCCCCGATATTATGCAAGCCATCGTATCGCTGGGTGGCGTGATTCCACTAGAAACACAGGCACTTATTGCCGTCTCTAATTTCCTGGTAAATTTTTGGTATTTGGTGATTGCGGCCCCATTTTTAGTGTCATTTTTACTCCGGTACCTTTACAAAAATAACCCTAAGGTCCGTTTTAAACTCGATAGATTGCTACTCAAAATTTGGTTGTTTGGCTCAGTCAATGAAAAAATCAAAATATCACGATTCACTCGTTATTTCGCCCTAATGTTTGCTTCAGGCATTACCGTTTTAGATGCCATCAACTTAAGCAAAACGGTGGTCAGTAACAGTGTTTTAGAAGATGGAATCGATCGAGCATGGCAGCAAATTTCGGAAGGCAATAGTATTAGTGAAAGTTTTAAAAATATTGGTATTTTTCCACCATTGGTCATCAGAATGTTACGTGTAGGAGAATCAAGTGGAGAAATGGATAAGTCGTTGAGCAACGTCAGTTATTTCTTTGATCGAGATATCAATGACAGCATAGACAAAATGGAACCGATTATTCAGACAGCGCTCATGGCGACCATTGGGATAATTGTATTGTGGTTGGCCATGTCAGTCATGGGGCCTATCTACGACACAATTGGCACCATTGACTTCTGATGGCTATTTCTAATCTGACTGACGCTCGAATGGAGAGAATATGAAAAAAGTGCTCTATTTCACTGGATATCGAATGGTCGCTCAAGAATGGGCTGGCAATAATCTGGACAGTGCCATCTATTTCGAACCAGACGAGCATGGACTTGACCTGTTTAGTGCCTATCTAAATTCGTTTCGAAACGAACCCGTTCGATTACTCGTCGACTTAATTGAAGAAGAGTTTCGTCTCGTTAAAATTCCGTTATTACGGGGCTCTGACAGACAGGCAGTCATAAAACGCAATTACAGCAAATATTTTCGCAACTCAAACTTTCGATTTGCCATTTCACAATCCATCGAAAAGAACAAACGTAAAGAAGAAAACCTACTGCTTATCGGCTTAACCAATGATTCCCTGCTAGAGCCCTGGTTAAAAATAATTGAAACAACGCGCACCCCCTTGTCGGGCATTATTAGCCTGCCGCTATTGTCTGAGGAATACGTAAAAAATTTAAAGTCAGAGTGCAAAATCATCATCTTAGTCAGCCAACAAGTGCCCAGTAACCTGCGCCAATCTGTCTTTGTTGATGGAAAATTAGTCTTGAGCCGCCTAGTCCCAATTGCAAGTTTTTATCAGGGAAATTATGCAGATGATGTTATTCGAGATATTGAAAGCACGCAAAGATATTTGATCAGCCAACGTATTGTTCAAAGGTCAGAAATAATCGAAGTTAATATCCTCACTAACAAGCGTCATTTCGATAAACTAACCCTTCGTTGTGCTGAAAATAAAGCGTTTAAATTCAAAATCGTCGAAATTAACGAGCTACTGGATAATCAAAAAATCCAAGTGAGTGAATTGCAAGACTTTAGTTCGGGACTTTTTTGTAATCTGGCGAATAAAAAACGTGTGCTCAACCACTATGCTCGATCAAAAGAGAAAAAATATTATCTTCATCATCTGGCAAGTCACGCGCTCAAGTTTTTCAGTGTTGTATGTTTAGTCGGCAGTGTTGGCTTAGCCATGAGCAGTGGTATCAACGGCTGGCTTTATAACAGTACCACTATAGAAACAGACCTTATCGAAAAGAATTTCAAAGCCAAATACAATCGCTTAAGTGACAATCTAGACGATTCCAATATGTCGACTGACAGCATGCAAAATATTGTTAACACAGTTGACGAAATACAAAATAAATACTTAAACGATCCCCAACAAATGCTGACGTTAGTGAGTCAAGACATATCCATTTTTTCTAGCTTACGAGTCAAAAAAATGGACTGGTTTGTGTCCAATTATGCGGATACGAAAAATGCCAGTGCAGTCAATTGGGGTAAACAAACGAGACAACAAAAGAAACAGAATAAACAAACTAAGTCGACAATACCGCATACCCAAGGTCTGTTCGAAATAGCCGTTGTTGAAGCCGAATTTCTAAACTTTGATGGCAACTATCGATACGCTCTCAGTGCCGTCGATGATTTAGAAAAAACCATGGCCGAGTCAGGTAAGTACGCTTATGTCGAGATACTCAAAAGACCCTTGGATATCGAATCAAACAATAGTTTAACGGGTAATGTGGGCAAAAATCAGGCTAATACTCAACCGAGCGCATTAATCGCTTTTCGGGTTGTTCGAGAGGTGAGTAATGAGCAATAAAGTGGATTGGTCTTATCTCAAACCGCCTCTCATTTTATTTGGCGTAGTATTATTAATCGCTACCCTGATGATATTTGTAGGCGCGCAGTACGAAAAGTTGCACCAGACTCAATATGAGCAATCATTATCCACCTTACGGACAACACATACGAAATACACCAAAATCATTAACGACATAGATCTGTTAGAGCAGTATAGAAATCAATTCTCCGAATATAGAGCCAACGGACTCGTTGGATCGGAACGAAGATTAAGCTGGGTAGAAAGCCTAGAAAGTACCAATGAAACCCTGCAGCTGCCCAACATTAGCTATCACTTGTTGCCACAAGAAGCCTTCAACAGACCCAACTTTAGAGTGAAACGCGGTGTTGATATCAAAAGCTCTATTATGGATTTAAAAATGAGTTTGCTGCATGAAGACGATTTGTTCACCCTCTTCGAAGGACTTAGGCAATCGATAAAAACAATCTTTACAGTCGAAAGCTGTTCTGTGAATCGTACTAGCCCAGTGTCCAGTTCACTCGATACCCAAAGTGCCAACTTAAGCTCAAGCTGCCAATTACGATGGGTGACAATCGATGTTAAATAAACGTAATTTATGGGTATACCTACTCGTGTGTGCAAGCACAGTCGCCACAGCAATGGATTCCAACATCAAAACACTATTCACAACCCCACAGGAACGACAACTGATTAATAATAATCGCTATCAATCAGACGAAGCTGAACCCCAACAGCTCGATCAAGATGAACCTCATGCCGAAGAAATCAAACAAAAAGCAAAGGAAGTATTTCGAAAATCAATCATTGTCTCTGGTATTACACTATCCAACAGCGGACCTAATATAGTTTGGATCAATGGTCAGACGTATGAAGAGGGCGAAAAAATAGATGACAAAATGCGTATCAAAGTCATGACCGGAAACAAAATTAAAGTCAGAATCACCGCACCCGATGGCAAGCACTATTTCGCGACCAGTGGCGAGACTATTGAGATTGTCTATCAGGCAACTGCAGACAATTAATCATGGGTAAAAAGTCTCAAGCCAATCAAAGAGGCGCCGTATTATTGCTATTTATGGTGGTGTTGATTGCGATAGCCAGCATCTTTGTTTCAAGCCTGATGGGTAAGAAGGCAGCCGAGGTGACTCAAAATAAAATTGACCATGACTACAAGGTGCTACGAAAAGCGAAGCAAGCATTGCTAAGTTATGCGGTAGATTATTCTTTGCCAATACACGCGGGCGGTTTTTCTAATATGGGTATTTTGCCCTGTCCAGATCTAAACACCAATTCTTCATCTGGAGCACAAGATAGTCCTTGTGGTAACTTACACACTAATAGCGCTGGCTTTTTACCCTGGAAAACATTGGGTATCGACTCATTAAGAGACAGCAGTGGCGAATGCCTTTGGTATGTTGTTTCTGGAGACTACAAGACAGGTCCCAAAGCGAGAATGCGTAACGAAGACAGCAATGGGTCGTTAAAGGTACAGGACGAAAATGGACTGCTATATCACGGCCCAAATCCTGATGATCGCCCGATAGCTTTGATCATAACCCCCGGTGGAATTTTGCAGGGACAATCTCACTTACCCGACTGTCAAGGCAATAGTAATGAAGTCAATTATCTAGAATCTGGTGGGAGTGTTCACCATGCGACCGGTGCGAGTTTTAACTATACGACGGATCATGCCGATACAGCCGACAAAATATGGACCTATGTTTACGGCACCGCATCCAGCCGACTAGACAACTCAAACTTCAACGACAAAATGGTTTGGATAACTAAAAATGAGTACTGGGCTGCAGTTAAAGCACAGGGTGATTTAAAAGCAACCGACCCAACTAGTGCAATTAATATTTTAACAAAAGACATAGCACAATGTCTGACGGACTACGCAAATCATGGAAGTAATATTGATTCATCTACCGGCGAATTGCGGCGATGGTTACCCTCACCCGCACCAATAGCCCTAAATGATTATAGAACTGATGCTGAATACACCGATCAAGCAGGCCGCAATATCGGCAGACTACCGAGGTATATTGACGATAGTCAGGCCGTTGCAAATATCGGTGGTGGTGACGCTGACCTTTTTGCTCAAGACCCAATAACAATGGCTAAATGCGCCTTTACCAGTGAACAGCAAGCACTTTGGCAAAACTGGAAGGATCACTTTTTTTATGTCGTTTCACAAGATTATATGATTAATGCGTCTCCGTCTGTAAACTTATTAAGTCGCTGCGGACCAGACGACCCCGACGACGAAAGCGGAGCTTGTATTACTGTTAATAGTATTAAAAATGCTGCCGTAGTGTTTTATGCGGATAGCGTAACCAATGGGCAGTCCAGAAACGCGCCTAACACCATCCCCCCAGATTCTGATGAAAAGAATACATTAGATAATTATCTCGAAACCGGTGATATAGATAATGACTACTCCCTCTCTGCTGGTGACTTTGCCTATTGCATCCGCGTTAATTTTGGTAACTTTCCGCCAAAAAAACTAATAGCCGAGCCTTGTAACGATAACGATGAATAGCAATCCGACAATAAGTAAAGGTTTCACACTGATTGAAATAGCTATTGTATTATTAGTTGTGTCCATTCTTCTGGGCTATACGGTCGCATTGCTCCCTGTCCAGCAAGAGTTGAAGCGTTACCGGGCGGTAGATAAGGAAACGGATATAATAATCGATGCGATTTATGCCTACGCTCAAGTTAATGGCAGGTTGCCGTGTGCTGTGAGCCTGGCAGTCCCGAATGGCATAGCTGACCCCGATGACGGCGATCAGTGCAATACCTGGTATGGTTTTCTGCCGGCAAAAACCTTGGGTATCGACGGACGATATGATGCCAGTAACTCATTGCTTGATCCTTGGGGTAACCGATATCGGTATCAGGTTACAGCTAACGATACTGGAGCTGAGGCTGGACCAGAAGACTTAGGAGTCGCAGGAGGGGACTTTATTATGAAACACGACATAAAGAACGTAACAATGGAAAATTTAGGTCCAGACTTAGAAATATGTACGGCAGTTGCTACCCCTACCCCTACAGATTGTGGTCTGCCAACAGTTACTGTAGCCGAGCGTATACCGGCGGTAGTGCTTTCATTGGGGAAAAATGGTGCCACAGCACCGGCGGAATCTAGCATACAATCGGAGAATACCGATAATAGCGCTACTGATACGGTATTTATAAGATCGACTATAAGTGATGTAGAGGGCGCAGAATTCGACGACATTATTAAATGGATTGCACCTAATACGTTATATTCCAAAATGATAGAAGCCGGCCAACTGCCTTAAAGCGGGCACCCATGCGTCTAACCATAATCGAACAATAGCAGGCCATTTATTGAACCATCCTGTATTTTAGGTAGCCCACCTGTATCTACTCAGTAGCCGTGTCGATGATTATAAAAAGGGAGGTGCTATTGATCTACTTGTTGAAACCGATGGTGAAGTCAGAATGAAATAAGTGTTGGATTTCTTGGTGAATGCTCAAATGGCAGTTACGCATAGAAAACCGGTTTAATCGTAAAAACGCCTGAAAGTGATGAAAGTGTAATTTATAAAATAGCTAAACAAGTAGAAATATTATTATTATGTTGAGTCAGGCAATCGATACCGCTCAGCATCATCGCGAGTAGACTATGCTCAATTATCTAGAAATTAAGCAATACCAGCTCAATTCAACATTATTTGAATACTCTGAATAAAGTGTAAATAAAATTTACACTTAATGAACCTCAGATTTAAAGAAATATTTTAACCCGCTGTTTTATATAAACAAATTATTGATGGTGTGACAATTGCAACCTTAAGAATATTAATAACTAGAGGGAAAAATTATGAAAATAATAATTGCATCATTACTATTTATAACGTCGATGTCGGTGGCAAATGCCGGGTTCATTGGGAAGACTCTGGATGCACGTTATCTTTATATTGAATTGCCTGCTGAATACTCAACGCCTTTGTCATCCAAATCAGTCGGAGATAATATAGAGTGGCCTTATGCACAAACTTTTTCCATCAACGTTGATGATAGCTCCATAACTATATCAGGAAAAAGTTTGGACGACAGCGGAATTAGTGTTTTTTCAGGTTCATTTAATGGCTGGATCTTTACAGATGAATCAAAAACTATTGATGATATTACTGGAGTTACTATTGATGATATTACTGGAGTTACTATTTTAAAGAATTCCTTAAGCGGATTTGACTCATCGAACATCAGCTTTACTCAAGATAGTATATCTTTGAATTTTTCTGGTATAACTTATAGTCTGTCTCTTATACACATCTCCGAGCCCACGAGACGCTACGCTATCTCGT
>OJEJ01000060.1_pt1 | contig 73187 bp, 70 predicted proteins | sample 1593271 | NCBI WGS metagenome assembly OJEJ01 (sample SAMN05416877, study PRJEB24817) | seawater metagenome | isolation source: Sea water | place: Canada:Atlantic | collected 2013-11
CTGTTCATACTTTTTATCAGCATAAGCGCTTTGAGAGCTGACAATAAATAGGATTACTAATAATATATATGGCATAAATTCTTCCTCAGTACGTTATTTTTATTACAAGACTATTATCGTCGCAAAACGTATTGAGGTTTATTTATATTATGTATGGAATGTCGGTATTCTTTTATCTTTTGTGAGAAGGTCTTGCTAGTAGACCTTTAGAGCTTTATTTATTTTTGTAAGAAAACGTGAGCTTGAGTTTATATCCTTAAGAAAATCTTCAGAAACTATTAGAAATTAGGATTTTGCCAAGTTTTTGTGTGGGAGATGAATAACTTAAGCGACTTGATCTAAGTCTTGAATATCAATAAATACATGTTCACTTTCATGTGTCTTGAACTCTTCAAATTGAGTTAGCCAGTCATCACTTACTGTACGTGAGCCCGATAGGTAATCAGAAAGTCCTCGTTTATCTTCGCTTGAAAAATTAAAGACAAAAAAGACTCCAAATGAAAGAAAGCATAAAAGATATCCAATAGCTCTTTTTGTAGAAGCCTTTAGGTCTAACTCATATGACTCTTGTTTTCTATCTGTAATATAAAGCTCATTAATAACTCTTAATTTCATTGTCATTTTCCCTAGGGTTTTCCCATTTAGAATAAATGATGTGTATAAAAAATATGTTGTATAAATGAGAGCAAAAGTGAGTAAGTGAAGTACATGAGGCCCCATAGCAAGGTCTAACCTTTTTGCATAGCTCACTGGAATCATGAATTCATTTATAAAAACTCCGTAGGCGACATGAATGGCAGACTTGACCATAATGATCGCCATAAGATCAATTCCAAAAGCAATCGCTCTCTTGATGATATTACTATCAGGAACGGAGAGGTCTTTGAATTGGTGATTATCTTCAATGGAGACAATCTCTTCTTGGTTGTTAATAAATTCTGCTAAATGTACGACGTTGTTTTGATCTTTCATACAAGGCTTATCGAAAGACTCTTTGGCTTTACTGAGGTAATGTTTTAGCATGGTATCTATTGCCTAGAAAGTGTTAAATATAATCAGTCAGTTATTATTGAAATATATGCCTCCATAGGTATCTCCTTAAAATCACATTATACTAAGGTTTAGGAGATCATTTATGCGCACTTTTTTCTTAGGATCAATAATCCCTATTTACGTTTTAGTTTGGGCGCTAGGTAAATACTTAGATCGAAGTTTTTGGGGGCTTTTCTTACTTCTTGTACCTCTAACGATACTGGGTCTTAGAGATATTTTTCAGAGAAAACATATTATTTTAAGAAACTATCCAATACTTGGTCACTTCAGATTTTTATTAGAATCAATAAGACCTGAGATACAACAATATTTTGTTGAACGCTTTGACGATGGAAGACCTTTTTCAAGAGAACAACGAAGTATTGTTTATCAAAGAGCTAAAGGGGATTTAGATACCTCCGCTTTTGGAACTCAGCACGATGTTTATGCAGCAGGATCTGAGTGGTTAGAGCATTCATTGCAAGTTGTTCCTAAGTTAAAAGAAGGAGATGATAGAATTACAGTTGGAAATCATCAATGTAAAAAACCATACTCTGCTTCTAGATTAAATATTTCGGCCATGAGTTATGGCTCTCTTAGTAAAACCGCAGTTGAGGCCTTAAACTGGGGAGCTAAAGATGGAAATTTTTATCATAACAGCGGAGAAGGAGGAATTTCTCCCTATCATAAAAAACAAGGTGGAGATCTCTGTTGGCAAGTAGGAACAGGTTATTTTGGCTGCCGTACATCTGAAGGGTTATTTGATAGAGATATGTTTGCTAAGAAGGCGAGCTTAGATCAAGTCAAAATGATAGAGATTAAACTTTCACAAGGTGCAAAGCCAGGACATGGTGGAATGCTTCCAGGTGCAAAGGTAAATGAGGAAGTCGCAAAGATTCGTAATGTTGAAGAGGGAATGGATGTTTTATCACCTCCAATTCATTCAGCTTTCGACGGGCCTAAGGGTCTTCTAAACTTTGTAAAAGATTTAAGAGAACTAAGTGGTGGTAAGCCTATAGGCTTTAAACTCTGTGTTGGTAAAAAATCAGAATTCTTTGCAATTTGTAAGGCGATGGTGGAGTTAGATATCTATCCAGATTTCATCACAGTTGATGGATCTGAAGGTGGTACAGGATCTAGTCCAAGGGAGTTTACGGACTTCTTGGGTACTCCTCTTAATGACGGACTAAGTTTTGTTCACAATGCTTTAGTTGCTGCAGGTATTAGAGATAAGTTAAAAATTATAGCTTCAGGAAAAGTTATCGATGCATTTAATATGGCCTGTAAGTTTGCTCTCGGCGCTGATATTTGTAATAGTGCCAGAGGAATGATGTTTGCTCTTGGTTGTATTCAAGCACTAAGATGTAATTCTAATAATTGTCCAACAGGGGTTGCCACTCAAGACCCTTCACTTTACAAGTTAATTCATATTGAAGGTAAAGCTGAGCGAGTTGCAAGGTACCATAAGAAAACCATGCTTGAACTTGAGCATCTCATCGGCGCAGCTGGTGTTGATGAAATTATCAAACTGAAAAAAAGACATATCAAGAGAAGACTTGGTCCAGGTAAAATCACAAACTATGAAAAGCTTTATCCAAAACTAGAGTTTAACTCATTAATGGACAATACTTACGTAGGCCCTTGGTTAGATGATTGGGAAGATTCAACTTCTGAAAGATTCTAGCTTAAGTATTGAGTTTTTAATTCATGTAATTTTTGAATAGCTTCCATAGGAGTCATATTCATAGTATCAAGTGCCTCTAACTCATCAAAGATTGGAGATGTGGTTTCTTCAAAAACTATCTGAGGTTGAGCTGAGAACATATCAATTTGCTCTCGACTTGCATCGGCACCAGGAATCTTTGTGTCTTTATGATCCGCTTCAAGTTGAGCTAAAATTTGAGCTGAACGATTAAGGATTTCGTTTGGAAGTCCAGCTAGTTTCGCTACATGAATACCAAAACTTTGTGCAGCTCCTTCCTCGATTAATTGATATAAGAATTGAACATTGCCATTTTCATTCACAGTTTTTACCGTAAGATTTTTAGCAGACTCTAAGTTATTCACGAGATCAATAAGTTCATGATAGTGAGTAGAGAATAATGTTAAGGCCTTAGTTTCTTTTGCAAAATACTCTACAAGTGACCAGGCAATACTTAAACCATCGTATGTTGAGGTACCACGTCCAATCTCATCAAGAATGATGAGAGAGTTCTCAGTAGCATGTCTGATGATCTCTGCTGTCTCACTCATCTCTACCATAAAGGTTGATTGTCCTCTGATAATATCATCACTTGCACCAAGTCTTGAGAAAATATAGTCAGTGAGTCCAATGGTCGCACTCTCGGCCGGTACAAAACAACCGACTTGGGCCAAAAATTGAACGATCGCCATCTCTCTCATGACAGTGGTCTTACCGGCCATATTGGGACCTGTAATAAGACCAAAGAAGTGGGCCTTATCAAGAAAGAGATCATGATTAACAAATTGGTCTCTAATATTCTTTTTAATCAGAGGATGCCAAGCTTGTTTGATATCGAGTATTTGTTTCTGTTTAATATTTGGTCTAGAGAAGCCATCTTGAGTTGAAACCCAAGCAAATGATTGAAAGACATCAATAAGGGCCAGGTTTGTGGCAAGCTTTAAGATTTCGTGTGCAGAGTCTACTACATTTGTCACAAGGTCATCAAAGATTGATCGCTCTAATTTATAGAGCTTATCTTTTGCACTGAGAACTTCTTTTTCAAACTCTGCTAATTCTGGACTTTGGTATCGTTCACAGTTAACGAGAGTTTGTCTTCTTACAAAGCCTTCGGGAACTTTACTTGTATGTGACTTACTCACTTCAATAAAATAACCAGCAACATTATTATGCTTAATTTTTAAATTTGTAATTCCTGTCTCAGATCGATATTTAGTCTCTAACTCAATTAGCAAACTTGCGGCGTGAGTTGATAGCTTAGCAAGTTTATCTCGTTTCTTAGAGCAGCCTGCTTTTATAAGATTACCTTTTTCAAGAGCAGCGCCAACTTCATCATTGATTGTTAGAAAAATAGTATCTTCTAAAGTCTTTAATTTTAATTTTTCACTTTTAGAGAGATGCTCTAAAATTGATTTTGGAAACGATTTTAACTCTTTGGTTAAATCACTAAAGGCAATATTCGCCTTTGCAAGGTTTATCAAGTCAGATCCATTCACCTTGCCAGTAGATACCTTGGCCATAATTCGTTCAATATCACGAACTTCATAAAGATTTGATCTGACTGATTTTAAGCGCTCATGATCGCTCATTAAGTATTCAACAGCATCAAGTCTTTTTTGGATTCTTTCTATATCTCTTAGAGGTGATTGAAATAAAGATTTAAGTCTTCTTGCACCCATGGCAGTTTTTGTGGAATCAATATGGCCGAGGATACTTTCTTTATAAGTTTCTTTATTTTTTGGGAAAATCTCAAGTCCAACTAGTGTCGGGTATGTGATTTTCATATCTCTCTCAAAACTCACCATTTGAAACGGTCTCATATGAGAAATATTTTCAAGAGATTGTGTCGAGCAAATATAATAACTAAGAGCACCGATCGGCGCTAAGATTTTTTTATGAAGTTTAATGACTTGGTCACGCTCATAAGTAGGAATCATTTTTTCAATATAGATACCTGTATATTTTTCTGAGAAATACTCTTCAGATAAATGGGTACTCAGAATAGCTGTTTTATTGAGATAGTCCGACATCTCTGGATTATTATACCATTGTCCGAGGTAAGAAATAAGTTCTTTAGGCTGTAAGAGGTGAAGCTTTTCAATCACTTCATCTATTGATTCAAGTGTTAGGCCGAAAAAGTCACCAGTAGTGTAATCAATTAAGATTAAATAATATTTTCCTTCAAATACAAAAGCACTGGCCATATAGCTATGGTTCTCAGATTCGCTTTTATCGAGATCGTATGGCATCCCAGGACTAACAACCTGAGTGACTGCACGTTTTACAATTCCTTTGGCCGCTTTAGGATCTTCAACTTGCTCACAGATTGCAACTTTCTGCCCTTGAGACGTAATGCGATCAATATAAGTATTAGCAGCGTGATGAGGTATTCCTGACATAGGAATAGGGTATCCACCAAGTTTTCCTCGATGAGTTAAGGATATATTTAAAATCTTAGATGCTTCCTTAGCGTCCTCAAAAAAGAGTTCATAAAAGTCTCCCATACGGAACATCATAAGAATATCTGGATAGTCTTTTTTGATTGAGTGGTATTGCTCCATCATTGGAGTTAATTTAACACCTTTAGCAATGATTTCATCAAGGCTTAAACTCTCGATTTTATTACTCATTAACTTACCCTTAATTACAAAATTTTGTTATAATAGCTATAGGAATTAGTATCATATTCCGAGAAAAATAGTCAAAGATTAGCACGGGATTATTCCCTTTATTTTCTTCAACTATTTGAAATAATTAATAAAAAATTTTATCTCCAAGGATGAAGATAAGAATGTACAATAAAAAAAATTTAGCTGTGATAGGGATGTTTTGCACTCTCTCTATCGTTGTCATCATTATAGGCTTCACTAATATCCGTAATGCTGAAAAGCTTTTTAAAGAAAAGGAAGTTGCGGCAGTCATAAAGTCCCACTTTGTTAATGTTCACTATTTTAAGCTTAAAGACGATGCACCAAGTATTGAACTTAAATCTGAAGATCTAAATATCGTAAACAATACTATTCTAAGTTTTATTAGGCCCAGTGGAATCTTCTACTCGGGTGAGCGTAAAATCGACTATAGCGCGAATAACGGCATTTTGAACCAAGTTAGAAAGGACTTAAACCTATCTGGAGACGTTAATGTGCAGGACAATAAGTCTTTCTATAAGAGTGATAATATCATCTTCAACTCTGCCCGAGAGACAATATCCGCTAGTGGCAATGTACGAACCAAGTATATAGACGAGAAAACTAAAGATATAATTCAACTTAAGTCTTCCAAGCTTGTCTCCAAAATCAAGGAGAACCTCTTGCTTTTAAGTGGTGACGTTGAAGGTCGCTTAAACAGAAGCAGGGTCTATGAAGGGAAGCTAGACTTTAGTGCGCAAGAAATAGAACTTAACTCTCCAGAATCACTTATGAAGCTCTCTACATCAGTGAAATTACATCGCAATAATTATTATTTATCTGCCCAAAACGCAGAGATATTCCTAGAAAACTATAACAAAAAGCTCAAGTATTACATACTTTATGACGATGTTAAACTAGAGGAAAAGTTTCTACTTAAATCTGGAAAAACCAGCTTAAGAAGAGCTTATGCCGAGAAGTTGGAGGCGCACCAGAAAACCGGTAAAGTCTTTTTAACTGGAGCACCTCGAGTTGAGCAAGGAGATGATATTATCAAAGGTTACCAAATTACTCTGCGAGAGAATGTTGAGATGGTAGAAGTTGATGATTCACAATCGAGCTTTAGCTTAAAAAAGGACAAAGAATGACTAACACAAGTTTTCATGCAAGAGAGCTTAAGAAAATCTACGGACCTCGGACAGTTGTAAAAGATGTCAGTATCGAAGTGAGTAGAGGAGAAGTTGTCGGATTACTAGGACCTAACGGTGCAGGAAAGACAACCTCATTTTATATGATGGTGGGTTTAGTAAAAGCTGATCATGGAACTATAAGTTTAAATGGTGAAGATGTAACAAGTTTACCTCTTCACGAGCGCGCCAAAAAAGGTGTCGGCTATCTGCCTCAAGAAGCCTCTGTTTTTAGAGAGCTTACGGTGGAAGAAAATATTTATTCAATCTTGGAAATTAGAAATGTTTTCAAGAATGAAAAGAAGAACATTTTAGAGCGATTAATTACGGATTTTGGTTTAAACCATATTAGAAAGTCCAAAGGTCGAGAGCTCTCAGGTGGAGAAAGAAGAAGAGTCGAAATAGCAAGGTGTTTAGCACTAGAACCAAGTTTCGTCTTACTTGATGAGCCTTTCGCTGGGGTTGATCCACTTGCAGTAAGTGATATACAAAAAATAATTAAGGACCTGAAGAAAAGAAATATTGGTGTCTTAATTACAGATCACAGCGTTCGAGAAACTTTAGGTATTGTTGATCGCGCCTATATTATGAGTGCCGGAGAGTTATTAGTAAGTGGTACTCCTGAAGAAATTGTAGAATCTGAAGTAGCGAGAAAGTTTTATTTAGGTGAAGAATTTAAATTATAATATTTTATGTCTGATGGTCTAGGCACAAATACTCAACAGGGATTGTTCAATAACAGTGGAGTACTTTATGGCCAAAATGTCGTTGAATCTTAAGCAAAGTCAAAGTTTGATGATGACCCCGCAATTACAGCAGGCAATCAAACTTCTTACTCTAACACATTTAGAAATGACGAGTGTTATCGCGCAAGAGATGGTTGAAAACCCTATGCTTGAAGAGTCAGGTAATGAGTCAACACAGGCAGAAGTAGATAAAAGATTATTAGATTCAAAAGAAAAAAGTGCAGAAGATTTTTCTGCACCAGATATTATCGACAACTCAAAAGATAACTTTGATTGGGACAAATATATCGATACTTATAATTCCACATCTTCAACTCCTCATACGAAAGAATTTAAGTCAAAAGATGATGCTCCTAACTATGAAAATATGGTTTCTCGAGGAGATACGCTACATGAACACTTAGAGTGGCAATTGAAGATGGAGAACTTAACTGATGAAGAGTGGAAGTTTGCAAAGGCGATTATCTATAATATTAATGAAGAGGGATATCTCGATGAGAATCTAGAAGAAATTTTAGGTGCATCTAATCTTCATAGGGAGGATGGGCTTGAATTATTAAACATGATTCAAAACCTAGATCCAGTTGGATGTGCTTCTTCAAGTTTACAAGAATGTCTTTTGATTCAAGCAAGAGCTTTGGAGGAAACAGTTCCCCTAGTAGAAATACTAATTAAGAATCACCTTGATGATCTGATAAAAAAAGACTTCAGTGAAATCTCTAAAGTTACAGGAATTGAAGTTGATCAAATTAAAGAAGCAGAATTTATTTTACACTCATTTAATCCAAAGCCAGGTCGACTAATAAGTCCTGAAGATACTCAATACGTTGTTCCCGATATTTATATTGCGGAAGTTGGTGGAGAGTTAATGGTGAAACTTAATAACGAAGGTGTACCACGTCTTAAAGTTTCAAACCTTTATAAGGGATTACTGAAAACATCAAAGAAGGATGACGAAGCTGCTGACTATGTTCAGGATAAGTTGAGATCAGCTTTATGGCTTATCAAGTCTATCGAGAACAGACAAAAAACAATCGAGAAAGTGGCTCACGCCATCTTGAAATATCAACCAGAGTTCTTTAAGAAAGGAGCTTCTTGTTTGAAGCCAATGATCTTAAAGGATATTGCGAATGAAATTGGAGTTCATGAATCAACAGTTTCAAGAGTTACAACAAATAAATTTGTTCATACTCCACTTGGAACCTTTGAATTAAAGTACTTTTTCAATGCCGGTATCGGTGGGAAAAATGGTGGTATCGATATCGCTAGTGAAAGTCTTAAACTTAAAATTAAAGAACTCATTGATAACGAAGATAGAAAGAAACCTCTTTCCGATCAAAAAATCGCAGATATCTTGAGTAAGTCGGATATAAAAGTCGCTAGAAGAACAGTGGCAAAGTACCGTGAAGGATTGAAAATTCTTCCTTCATCTAAACGAAAAATGGCTAGTTAGTGTCTGGAAAGCATGATTATTATTCTGTTTAAGTAAAATTAAAGAGAAGTAAGAAATTGTTTAAAGGATGGGAGCTAAAATACCGTTATAATAAGTAGTGTTTGTAAAACCCACAAACATAAAGAAAAAAACCATAAGGGGAATTATTTATGAAGATCGTTAGTACGTTTAAGCAACTTGAGCACACACCAGCTCTTGATGAGAAAATTAACAGCAAGTCGCAAAAATTAAAAAAATACTTTGAGGGTAATTTTGAAGTTCATTGGACATGCTATGTAAGAGATGATGGTGCTCAATGTGCTGAGATTAAACTGCTAGGGCCTAGCTTTGAATATCATGCAGCGGCTCACTCAGAAAAATTATATAAGACTTTAGATCTTGCTATTAATAAGATTGAGAAACAAGTTCATAAAAAGAAAGATAAATGGAGAAATCCTATCTCTCATAAGCATGCACCTTCTGTAAAAGATCATCAGGTCGCAATGTCAGAACAAGATGAAGCGTACTGGGAAGATAAAAAAGAAGCCATTTAAAATATAAACTAAAAAGAAAAATACTAATGCCCCTCGATTGAGGGGCTTTTTTATGTCCACAAAATTCTTGGCGGTTTTTAGTTATATCGATTGGTTACAGTCTCTATCTATTGCTATAGAATATTTTTCTTGAGTTAACCAATAGGTTAAGTTATACTATTGGTTAATTGGGGGCAGTTTGTATAGAGTGTTACTAACAAAAAAATGTTCGAATGAGCTTTTAAAACAAAGGAAATCAGGTGAGCTTTCAAATAATGATCTCATTACGATAAGAACTTGGGTGAGTGAAATGACTCATTTGGGACCAGAGTATATCGAGTTTTGTGGTCATTGGAGTGACTATGAGCTGCAGGATGATAGACAGGGCCAAAGATCATCAAGTTTTAGTTCTTCTGGACGTATAATTTATAAAATTAAAAATAATAATATCGAGATTAGTGTTGTGAGAATAACAACTGATCATGACTACAGCTAAGTCGAGGAAGTACAGTATGACGAAAAAAATTGAAGCATTATCTTTTTTAGACGGCCTTATTACAGGTAAAGTTACTCCTGGTGCAATTGTTAAGGCCAGAAGAGAGTCTTTGGGATTAACTCAGAAGGATGTATTTGACTTAACAGGCATTAAAGCGACATTCTTATCAGCAGTTGAAAATGATAAGAGGAATTTAGGTGTTGATACGGCATCTAAAATAGCAGCTGCAATAGGACTTCACCCGTCATCAATATTATTTCCAGAAAAATTTGATGTAGATAAAGAAATTGCAAAAATCATAAAAAAACGAGAAAAGCTTTTAAAGGGGAAGGCGGCATAATAGATGGCTAAGAAGTTAATAAAACAAAAACATAAATGGAGAAAGTGTCCCTTGGGTTTTCATTGGAGAAACTCATCCGTTGTTGATAAACATGAACGAAGAAAGGCGACAGTTAAAGAACATTACAGAGGAGGATCTTGTGTTAGAAATAGATCCAAAAAAAATACTTTGTATGCAGATGAAGTCTATATCATGACGAATACTTACTTTCTAAAGCGGAAATTAATTATCTCCTCCAATACTCTCGGATATAAGAAAGGCTCTGAATTTGATCATATTATAGATGGATGGGTTACATATTGGAATGATATTTTAAAACCAAAAGTTGCGCTTGATCCTGACTTTGTAAAAGTGATGATTGCAACTGAGTCTTCATTTAACACTAAATCAAAAGCCTTTGCAGGGAAAAGAGCAGGTTACGCCCGGGGATTAATGCAAGTAACCGATCAAACATTAAAGTACTTAAAAGGGCACAAGACAGAAGCTCAAAATCAAACTATTATTCTTGATGAAGAAGATATGAATGATCCTGTTTTAAACATCGCGGCCGGAGTGAGGTGGTTATATAGAAAGAAAGAGATTGCTGACTCAAGGTATAAAGGAGAATCCTCTTGGTTAAAGTCTATAATGCTTTATAAGGGTTATCGTTCGATGAATCACAAACAAGTTCAAAAATTTATTGGATTATACGAAAGGATTAAAAGTGAAAAAAATAAATAAAATGCTCTTAATAAATTTGCTCTTACCTGGTATCGCTTTCGCTGGCTCGCACTTTTGTTTTGAGAGAGAGGTTTCAATTCATTGCGAATCTGAGCTTGGTGAAAATTATTCACTTAATGGTAGCTTTGTGAAAGAAGGTGTGTCCTATGAATTTTCAGCACGAAGAGCCTTTCCTGGTCGCTGGTGCGAAGAAGCGGTGGAGAGTATTTTAAAGGTTATGAAATCTGGTAATTATTGTATGAAGTTTGAAGAGAAATCAGTCAGTGTCGATTTAACAATTGGTGCAGTGCTGAGTAAGTCTAAGAAGTGGACTTATTTTCAATAGGTCTCAAGGTAGTGTTGCGACCTTAACCAAAGATTAAGATCACAACTAAGAGCCTTTTTTTATTGAAGCGTTGAAGTCACTTCTTCATTGGTTACAACACCGTTTTCAATCATCTTAAAGCTCTCTTGAATATCTCCATTTTCAAGACTCTTAACCACACCCTCTGAAAAGAATAGATCAGATACCGAAGTAAGCTTCAACTTACCCTGCTCGCATGATCCAGCATAAGTGAATCGAGCTCCTTCGATAGTACCCTGATGAGAGTTACCATCAATAATAAATGTATCATTATCAAGCTTATATATTGTTTGCTCTCCATCCTGTGAGAGCTCTCTGTATACTGGCTCAAAATCGGTAGCATCTTCTGTATCATTTTGCTTATAAACGCCTCTAATGGCAGGACACTCATCATTAGAGTGATTCATATCAGAGACAATACTTTCTAACTTTTTTGAACCTTCTTTATTTGAGTTTGAATCGTTATTGCTGTTGCCATCATTACTTAGGTCACAAGATGTACCTATGATTAGAATTGAACTTAGTAAAAATAATTTTGTAAATCTCATAATATCTCCGTTGTATTTATATTTGTTGTCTTTAGCAGAACATTAAAGTGTGTTGTCTCGCATCTAGGTGAGAGTAGATGGCAGCGTAGGGGACGCTGCCATGTATGATGATCTCTGGGACAAAGGATTCATTTGCGTTTTTTAAATCCTTATATTGATTAACTCTGGGGTGGGACTCACTAGCAATTAGTGAGTTTAGATATGTTTTTAGCTTCTTTAGTAATTTCATTTCGTATCCTTTGTTGTTTGTTACAAAGGAGTAAAGCAAGAGGCTTGCCAAAAAAAACAAAGTAAAAACAGAGAGTTAGGGAAGTGTTTTATTCGCTTTCAGAATATCACATGCGGATACCGAATCCTGAGTAGGCTACTCAATCTTAAAATTCTAGTCATTACAGACGTTTATAACGTATTATGATTCTTAGTTGAATAATGGTTTTTCTAGGAAGGAGAAAATTATGACATTACATCTATCTATTAAGTTAATGGCAGCAGCTTTACTTGCACTATTAATCTTAAGCCAAACAAACTAAATTTCTATTATTTATAATTAGAAAGTATCTCTGAGTGCTTCATATGATGGAGCACTGGATTTATCCGTTGTCGTTAAAGTTCCATTCGTTTTTTCATTTAATTGTCTAACTAAGTCCTGAAGGTTATTTCCGTCAAAGGAATCTTTCACATACTTATAGAACATCATAAACCTTGCATCTAATTCGTTCTCAGTATGTCTAAATTTAAAAGATCCGTCTGGCCTTTTAAGAATTGTTATTTGATATGGGGAAGCCTGACTCTGGTCCTCTTCACCTTTACTAAAAAATAAATTAATAGCTTTTGAATTATTTGAATCTAAGAACACTTTGATCTTGTCCGCATTATCAGGGTTTAAATCAATTGTTCCATTTGTCATCTCACTTTCAGAAAGCTCAACTTCACCTGGCCTAATTAACGCTCTACCTGAACTAGCACCAGCGCCACCAGCAATTGATCTACTAGCACCTGCACCTCTAGCACCTGAGCTCGAAGCAACCTTAGCTATAGCAGCTCCCGCCTTAGGGAAGGCATTAGCTCCTTCAGCATTTTTTCTGGCCATAACAGCTTCAGATGCCGCCATAGTTCCTAATGCCTCTTCATATGATCGACTATACTCAGAGTCAGCAGAGGCTGTATTCGATGTAGGTGTTTCAATAGAAGTCACCCCGTTACTTGCAACGTAAGTAGAGGGAGTATCAAAAAATGGATCAACTTGAGGATTAAATGTCGGAGCATCTGGCGACTTTGCAATAAAGCCACGCTTCTTAGCAGGACCTGGACGTCTTAGAACATCGCTTAAATTTTCTTGAAACTGACTTGATGTTTGTGAGCTTTTCGCTCTTGTAATTCTTCTCGCTACTTCACTGAAAACATTATTTGTATTCTCTTGAACTTGAGCGTTGAAACTTTTTCTTACGCTCATCTGCCCTGAGGAATCAGCGCTATCGCTGTTTGAATCATAGTAACTACTAATTCGTCCTGAGCCTGTTGTATCTCCACTCATAACAACTTCTGTAGAGTCACCTGTTAGGGGAGCTCGCGATTCAAACGGGGCTTCACTAATATTACTTGTCGTTGCAGTATCGCTTAACTCAAGACCCTGAAAGGCTTGAATAATAACTGGCTTTTTTGTGTAGGGATCAAATATCTCTTCCATTTTAATTGCGGCCTTACCTGCGGCCACCTTTGCAATAAATTGCTCTTGATATTCTGGTGTGCTTTCATCAATTCCAGCTGTCTTTAGCTCATCTATAACTTCTTTTTCGATATTTGAAATTAAGTTATTAACTTGTGGTTGAAGGAGTGCTTTTGCTGCTTCTCCGTAGATACATTTTTTTGATAGTTGATCTTCATTACATGCTTCTCTGACATTTTTTAGTACATCGAGTGGTTTGTCTTTGTTGAAGAATTCACAGACTAGGTTTTCAGATTCGATGATTGCATCATTATAATTTTTATCTGCAACAGCCTCAAAACTTTCTTGATTTTTCATTTGAGGGGGCAATATCTCTTGTAGTTTATTAAAGTGCGTGTCAAAGTCATTAGAGCTTTCACTGTCGGTACATTTTTTATTAAGAATCATACTAGAGGCTAGGTAATCAGTTACGGAGTCCTCTTCCTGCGCGCTTGACAGTATCGTTCTTAAAGTCGTTGGATCAGATGGAATTAATTGATCAGAATTAGAACATAGAATATTTTCCATTTCAGTATGTAGGGTGTCACATCGTTTTGTAATATCGTCTCTAATTGCTTCATCAACATTGCTTGATGTAAACTCAGCAGTAACTAGATCAAGTAAATTTGGAGAGTTTTTATTAGATTTTAAAGTTTCAAAAAATTCTTGATTATTATCAAAGTTCTTGTATACAGGGTTTGATCTTAGTTCAGCAGTGATATAGCTTAAATTATCGTTATCATTTTTTTGAAACTTTGAAATCGTCTCAGCCATTGTTGCCGAACTTGAGAGAGCCTCAAGGAAACTTGCGTCTTGAAAGAGAGCTAGACTCATATTCCTAGTAGCAACAGATTTTAATTTGTTAGTGAACGAATCGGGAATATCAACTCCACAATCATTTTTATTTTCAGTTCTATCAACTAGGGTGCCTGTTATATCAGGATTGTCATAGCGAGCTTCAATTTCATTATAAAAACTATCATGTAGTTTCGATGTATATCTTCTCAGTTCGGCTTGAGTTAAGATACTATCACTGTTCGGACAATTCATATTCTTGATTTTTTTAATACTACATAAATTTCCAAGCTCTCTGTCATTGGCTAAACTATCTATCTCACTAACTACAACGAGATCATTTGCAATAGATAGTAATCCCATATTGGCTTTATCAGACAGTGCATCTAAGAACATTTTTTTTCTTTTTGAGTCAATTATATCAATTGTCGGATTGAATTTTTCAATTTCACTACTTGCGCAGTTACAGGTTAAAAACTCTGGGACTTTAGTACAATTATTTGGAGTTAATCCTTTTAGTGTCTCAGTAAGTTCGTTTGTGAGATCACTAAAGTTACAAGCGAATGCTTGAGTGGAAACTATAGAGAATATAAAGAGAAGTATTTTCTTTATACTAAGTCCTCCGCATTTTTTGCATTAAAATAATCAACAAGCATGCTTCTTAAATTTGTAATATCTGAGAGGACAAATTTCTTTTTTGAATCCGGGTCAGCAATAATATCATCTAAATAGTCTAGAACTGTCTCAGGCTCTCCGTTAACGTACTCGATTGCATTGACATCAGTATTAGGACTATTTAACAAAAACTTATAGAAAACATGGTTGTGAAGACTAAGTGCAATCGCTCTCTTCATTAAGTGCTCTGTTTCGCGAGTTGCAGAGTCAACTTTACCCTCACAGATAAAATCATTCTTATTGGCGTTCCAAAAACTGATTATCTTTTCTTGGTATTTTGGTGTATCTCTTGTGATTTTCATATAACCAAGTATTTGATCTTCCATTACTTTAACAATATCTTGGCCTCTTTCTCCAGCAGTCATCATATCTATGCATAAATCTTTCGCAAACTCTCTTACTTTTGGATCACCAGTGAGGTTCGAAAGCTTAGCAACTTCATCTAGAGCAGTATTGCCAGGAAGTCCTTGAAGGCTGTTATGGCATTCTTTACAGTCGTCATGCAGATTCGCTTCTTTGGCGAAGACAGTTAGACTTAGAGAAAAAAGTAGTACTATCAGTACACTTTTCATGTGTAATCCTTTGATAAAATTAACCTTTTATTATTAATCGGGTATTAAATAGCGTTCCTTTAGGGATTAATGAGAAAAAGTGGATTAATTTAGGAGGTTTTAGTGCCATGGTATAAGTCTATGTTGGTGAGTTAAATAAAAAGTATCTAATTCTTACTAGTTTTTATATCATATGGACTTAAGTAACTACTAAGGAGTATATCTTGCGTCTCATCGTCATATTATTCACAACTGCTTTTATTACCCAATATTCTCATGCGAGTTATCAGGTCTCTCTTGCATGGTCACATATTACGAGAACAGCGAACTATGAAATAAGTAGTGAGGTGAAATCGGAAGAAACGCGAAGCCCGATGGAAATAAAGTTTGGAAGTGTTTTGAGTAATAAAATATATTTAGGTGGTATTTATAATATTGGTACTAGAACAGTATCATCGACATCATTGACAAGGACAGAGAAGCTGACTGCTTATGGTGCAACTATTGGATATGATCTAGCTGATTGGTATGTTCATCTATCTTATTATTTAAGTGCTGAGTTAGATACCGATGATGATAATATTTTTAAAGAGGGCTCTGGCTTCCAAGTAGATATCGGTAAGAAGTTTAAGTGGGGTAGTGTTTTTGTTATCCCTCAAATCGCTTACTCAAGTTTAAGTTTTAAAATAAGAGATAACAATGGAACCGAAGCGGATGTAGATTCTTCATCTTTCGGTGGAATCATTCCGCAAATTGCCTTTATGTATGAATTCTAGGGCTAATAACCTAGAAGAGAATCATGTGGAGCTGCTCTTTTCCAGAACTCCATTTCCATTTCAGATACACATTCAAAGACACCGTCCATTAATTTCTCTGCGTATGATCCGCGAGAGCTAACAATATCAGAGACATTGAATAGGTTGGAGATTGTACATGTCTTTGTGTAGTGAAGGTTGCGTGAATAGTTTTCGTCTGTGTCACTGTAGATATCAGAGTAAGTGCTAAGCATAATCTTTTCGTATTTCATCCAGCTATTAAGTCGTTGAACATCTTGCTCGTCTGATAGATCAAGGTCTTCAGTGTAGAACTGCTCAATAAGTTCCATATCTAGGGAACATACACCTTTGTCTAGATCACAGCGAAGGTTATCGTGTGCCCAGTTGAAGTCACCTTCACAATATGTATCTCCACATATATTATCAATATCTAGTGCAACTCGATCAAGAATTTTTTGATCAATTGTGGTTGCAAAAAGACTTGTTGAGATGAGTAGTAATGGGATAATTGAGCAGAGATTTTTCATATAAATTCCTATTTAGTAGATGTTTGAGCTAAATTGCCATGAGGAATAGATATTGAATAGAGAACTTGAAATTTTTACTTACTGCTAGCTAGATAAAGGGCTTTTAACATAGGATAACTTATGAATTTTCCAATCCAATATGATGAACCAGTATTCAGACCTCCGAGCGAGGGGAAAGCCTTTCTTATTCAGGTGACTATTGGTTGCTCTAATAATTTATGCACCTATTGTGATATGTACAGATCAAAGAAGTATAGTGTTCGTGCTATTGCGGATATTGAAAGTGATCTAGATAAATCGGCAGCTTACTTTAAGCAAATGGGTTATTCTCCAAAACGATTATTTTTATGTGATGGAGACGCTCTTGGGGCCCCGATGGATGTACTTGTTCCTGTGGTTCAAAAGATCAATGAGCTTTTTCCAGAACTAGAGCGTATTGGAATCTATGCTACGGCACAGAATATGCTTGATAAATCAGATGATGAATTAAGTCTACTTGCTTCAATGAAACTTAATATGGCCTATCTTGGAATGGAGTCAGGAAGTGATAAAGTTCTGCATATGGTTGTGAAGGGTAATAATCAGTCAGATATGATTGAGGGTTCTTTAAAAGTTAAAAAAAATGGTTGGAAGTTATCGACTATTGCGATGTTGGGACTAGGTGGAAAAAAGCATAGTGCTGAGCATATTAGAGAGACGATCAAAGTTATAAATGAAACATCTCCGGAGTATTTTTCATTTTTAACGACTATGGCATTACCTGGAACACCTTATCACCGCATGGTTGATAGAGGATCTCTTGAGATGTTAACAACTAAGGAATTATTGGGTGAGATGAAAGAGATTATAGCTGGATTAAGGCCAAGGCTTAATCCTATCCTTTTTCGAGCAAATCACGTTTCAAATCAATATCCACTTGGAGGTACACTTCCAAATGATAATACGCAAATCGTACAAACTTTAACTTCATGGATTGATCAGACACCTGAGGGTGTGTTTCCTCCAATGCCGAGCTCGATGTGATGAAAAATAAAACAGCAATAGAGATTATTGAAAAATTAGGACTGATTCCACTACCTGAAGAGGGCGGCTACTTTAAAGAAACCTTCAAGTCTAAGAGACTTGTAAAATCAAGTGAACTTGGTCAGATGAGTGAGTGTACTTGTATATATTATCTCATTACTGAAGATAGTTTTTCTGCTCTTCATAAAGTGGATATGGATGAAATCTTTCATTTTTATGGAGGCTCAGCTGTAGAGATGTTTCAGATTGATGAGGCAGGTGAAGGAAAACTAATTACAATTGGTGGTGATTTATTTAATGATGAGATTCCTCAGCTTGTTGTCCCTCGTAATATCTGGCAGGGAACTAAGCTTAAGAATCCGAGTAAAGATGCGTGGGCACTTTTAGGTTGTACAGTCTCTCCTGGTTTTGAAATCCAAAACTTTCATATAGAAAATAAAGATAAATTAAAAGAGATGTATCCAAAACATAGTGATCTGATTGAAATATTTGGTCGGGATAAGCCTAAAGCTCTTTAATATCTTTTGCCACAAAATCTTTATAGTCTTCACGGACAAGCTTTCCGAAACGTTGATATTCATACGCTGTATCAGTGAATCTTTTTTGCCAAAGAGGTGAGTTTTGAATGATTTCCAGTCCATCTTCAACAGCTACTTTAAGGTCAGTTAATAGATCATCGGTCATTGCCAGTAATTTTGAATTATGATCAATCATCCTCTTTGAGACTGCATTAATAACGGTTTGCTTCTTAATTAGCTTTTGAATGATGAGCTCATAAGAGTCTTTAGTGAGACTCACTTCTTCAAGGTGAAAGGCCCTATCTAATTCATCAGCGAGCTTTGTACCATTCGTTTTTGTGAGATCAATTTTTTCAAAGTCTTTGGTGTATTTTATTCGCAGTTTTCCTCGAGCTTCTAATATGCTTTGGGCCGCTTCTCTCATCGTGTTTGAAAGAAAGTCACTCATCATATGATTTGTGCTTGGGTTTACAATTGAGACAAATACCGCCTCATCTATGTTTTGTACGACGTCATGGTTTTGATTTGTGAAACGTACTTTTATTTGTGATGTATCTGAAATGTCTGCCTCTTTCATTAGTTTAATAAAGACCTCACTCACTTCGTCACTTTGCTTAAGTATTGGAGATGTCTTCTTGATATAACTCTGAATTCCTTGAATATCATTTAAAGAGTCCTTGATATTATAGCTCTCTAGCTTTTTAATCCTGGCAGATGCCCAGTAAGGATTATTAGCGTAATTATAGATCTCTTCCACTGACATATATGTGTTGTAGATGGAAGTATCTGAACTGGATAAAGCGGATTGGTTTAAACTAATATATTGGGGATGATAAATTGAATCTTGCCCCTTGGCGCGCATATTTGCAAAACCAGCATGTTTGAATTCGTGTTTTGTAACCATTGTTACAATATCATCGACAGCGATATTTCTAACTCCTCTAATTCCTAAGTCAACAAGTCTCTTGTCTGCCCTTGAAAATCCGGCCGAGCCCATTTGAATATTTTGAAAGAAATCAAACGTAACTGTCTTCGTATTCATGGCACTCATATAACGACTCAATAACTTGTTTGCAAATGAAGATGAACCTGCGTTTGGAATGAGTTCAAGATATTTTACTTTCACTCCATCACCAAAATCTTTAAAACGAATTTGTACTGAAACTCCTACGTCCTCAAGGACGAGCTTTGATTGATTTGTTATAAAGTTAATATGTTCTTTGTGCTTTGAGATAACCTCAAGATAGGCTTCTCTATAGAGCTTCTGAATTGCTTCTTGATCAAGGTTTTGTGACTGAATAAGAACTTTGATTTGTTGATCATTATTGGTAATAATATTTGAAATGAGAGCGTACTCTTCTTCTATTAAGTCGAGTTTCTCCCTTTTGTCTGTCGCCGCAAGAATTCTCTTTTTAAACTTTCTAAAGCTTCCTCTTCTGATTTTTTCAACAGCTTCGATGGAGTTTGTTTTATAGTTATTATAGAAAGCTAGTTCACATGAATTCGAGAAGACTTGTGTTGGTAGTAAGAATAGTAAGATCAGGGCTTTTATCACATAGTACTTATCGTATTTCTGTCAGTAGACCTTTAATGAGCTTTTGCCAGTTCTGTCTTGTAATAACAGTAGCTTAGGTGTAGTATGCTATAATATATTTTCACTTAGTAGAGAGTCTTATGAAGTCTTTTATTTTAATTTTTTTCTTTTTGTCTTGTGCAAGTTCTAAAGTTGCAGAGCTGAGCCAAAAAGAGCGAATCAAAATTCAAATTAAGTATATCAAAACCCTTAGGCCTATTTTGAAGTCTGATGAATTTGCGTTTATGAAGTGTACGGAACTTGGGCGAACGAATGTGGATAAGCCAAAGGATTTCGATGTAGATACTTGGAAGGGCTTCGGTATCATTGAATTGCGTGAGGCGGGCCATAAAGCGGGAGCTAATATTCTAGCGACTAATCATCTTGAAGTTGGATCAAAGAATAGATTTAATGGAATATATTATCGATGTGAAAATACGAATACTATAAATGAAGTTGATGGCCCCATTGGAATGTGTGGAGCATCAGAAGAGCGTATCTTTTCGCTAAAGTATCCAAATGATGACACCCGAGAGTTTGGAAAAGAAATGTTAAAGCAGAAAATTAAATATCACGGTTTATCAAATCATTATATTAGTTTTAGTGTCGTCGATATGAAGTATAGTTTTACAAGAAAAGAGTTTCAGGCCAAAGGCTATTTTTTCAAATGCCTATAATAAACTGTACTTTAAATTAAACAATCTCTAGAATCACATTAAGCATCAATTGGAAGTTCGGTTAATGTCCGACGCTGTCCCGCAACTGTAAAGCCAGATACAATTTTTGCATAATATTGACTCGCGGAGGTTATTTTTGAAAGTATTACTTGCACTTGTGGGAGTTTTTTCTACCACCGTTACTTTTTCTCAAACATTAGATCCCATCGTTTTTAGCTCAAAGTCAGAAACCTCTACAGAGAATATGACGAGTTCATACTTTATCTATGATGTTAATGAATTAGAAAAGAAGACACATTCTAGAACAGTGGATTTACTCAAACAAATTCCTGGTGTTGAGTATAGTCAGACGGGTCTGCTGGGCGGACAAGCTGCACTTTATATCCGAGGTCTCGAATCTAAACATACAATCGTTTTAATCGATGGTGTCAGATATTATGATGCCTCTAATACCGATAAGCAGCTTAATACTGCCACTTTGAATTCACTTGATATTGAGAAAATGGAAGTTTTGAAAGGATCTCAGGGAGTGCTTTATGGTGCTGATGCTATTGGTGGTGTGATTAATATTATTACTAAAAGCGGTAAGATGAATAATACCATCTCTTACTCTGATGGTTATTATCGACAGTTAAGCCTTGAAAATACTTTTGATTTTGGAGATCACTTATTTCAATTAAGTGGTTTTTATCAGCAAAGTGAATTTGCAAGTGAAGTGAAGGATGGAGATGAAAATGATGCCCATATCGCAAAGGGTATTTCTCTAAATCACAGTGTCGAGTATAAAAAAATTCAATTTAAATCCTATTTGAAATTAAACTCAGCTTTCTCAGAAGTGGACGGGGATCAAGTTGACGATGATGAGGCCTACGGGAAAGATGAATCAATTTTTGTTAAAGAAGGAATTGAATATAATTATAATGAAAATACACAAGTTAAATTTGATATAAGTTATCATAAGATCGAACGAGAAAATAAGTATTTTGATTCTTTTACAACATCTAGCTATCAAACGCCTGAGTATGTCTCAATTTTATTTAATAGAGAGCTTAGTCTCTTATCCAAGGTTTCTGATGGAACTTGGCTCTATGGTATTAGTCATAACACTGAAACTGTAGATACTAGTGATATAGACTCTAAAGAGAATACTCTCGTTGACACTTATTTTAATCGTGTTCTTAAGAGAGATATTAGTACTTATAATTTTGGAGCGAGGCTGGCGTCTAATGATGACTTTGGATCTCATTTAATTTATCAGCTGGGATATAAAAGACAGTTAAATAAAAAACATACTGTGAAGTTTTCAAGTGGAACAGGTTTTAAGACACCTTCTATTTTTCAAAAACTTGATCCGACCTATGGAAACAAAAACTTATCTCCAGAGAAATCTTATAATGTAGATGTAAGCTATGAGTATGAAGACCTAAATTACTTATTCTCTAGTACTGTTTACCAATCAGAAGTTGAGAACGTTATTGGATTTACTTCAAAATATGCCAATGTCGATTCAGGAAAGTATAAAGGGGTTGAGTTTTATACCTCAACAAAGGATGAGATCAAAAATATTTCTATGAGTTTAAATTTTGTGAATATCAAACTCTCTGATGGAAAGGAAGCTTCTAGAAGACCTAACTTTACTTACCAAACAACATACTCTGAAAAGTATAATGATAATCACCAATATAAAATAAATTGGGAGTGGAAAGGTAGACGGTTTGATATTAATGAAAAAGAAATGAAACCTTTTGATCTTTGGAGCTTAGATTATATTTATAGTGCCAAAGAAATTCAATTCATTACAAGCTTTAAAAATATATTTGATCGTGAGTATGAAGTGGCGAGAGGGTACTCTACTCTTGGTAGGTCTTTACAGGTCACTTTTCAGTATAAATATTAGTGATTGTGATCGTCTATTTCTGCGACAACAGACTCTGCATAGTCTAGCAGGTCTTCGTTTTCGATTCCTAGGGTGTCGCAAAGAGTTTGTGTTACAGTTGGAATTTTTAAGCTAATATCTAGGCCCATTTCATCAAGCTCTGTTGCTTTAATTTGGGCAGCTTCCGATTCTTCAAAAGAGAACTCATACATTGTTTCACCTGTTGTGTTCTCAATGATTTTAATTTTTGAGGGCATCGACATGCTGCTATCCTTTATGTTAGATACGGTGATGATAGCTGAGAATGATCAGTTTTAATAGTTTGGAGTCAGATAATGAGTGGAATTAAGTTAAATCAAATATTTCTATTACATTCTGTTAAGTTTGTGTGCGAAGCGTTAGGAGTCCACGCCAAAAACTCAGACGTTTCAATCTATACTTTAGATGGGCCAACAAACCTTTCTTTTTTCATTGAAGATATGAAGCCTCAAGTGGTCTTAATAAGAGAGGAGGACTTGGGTGACCAGTTAGATGCTTTTTTAGCTGAGTTTAAAGATCATCCTAAAATTTTAAAAGTCCTTTGGAGTAAAAGTGATGACTCAGAAATGGGAAGGAGCTTTGATGCTGTCTTGTCTGAGCCTATCTCACCGCGAACAATTTTTTCTGAACTTGAAGGCCTGCTTGAATCTTATGTGAAAAGCCATTAGAATACTTAGATGGATAGAGATAAACTTTATGCCCTAGGCGGCATTTGCATAGTCATTATATTTTTCTTGTTAACGATGTACTTTAGATCAGGCGCTTTTGGAAATTGAAGTGACTTTCTTTTTTGGTGCAATAAAAAAACAACTATATTTTCTATCATGTGTAAGAATCACTGTATCTACAAGTTCTTGGTAATGTGTGTTAATCCATTGAGCAGCGAATTGTGTTTCTGTTTGTAAAAGCAAAATATTATCTTTAAGAACAATCGGCTGAATATTCTTAAACCATTGAGTGTGGACTTCAGCATCCAGGATAGTTCTTAATTGCTCACTTAGGATTTGCCATGTTACAAATGCTTTTAGTACAGGGTTATCAGATGTTCTTTCAAGTGTATTTTTAAACTCATTTTGTATTTTTAATTTTAATTTATCATCAATCGCTTGATTCATTTCAGCTCCACAATTACGAACCGGAATACTACGAGAATCAGTGCACTTAGACAAGAACAATTTTAAACAATGACTGCTTTATTTAGACTTCGCTTAAAAGTTAGCAGAAATTAGTTGTTATCAAAAATACTGCTTCGAGGGTCGTTAGGAGCGAGTACAAAGCTAGCTAAACCTAGTTGATGAAAAATAAAATCAGGGATTCTTATTCTATAAAATGTTCCAAGTTCGTGGTGATGCGTTGTGATTATATTTGCGTTACCAAGTAATTTAGAATGTGCATCGCCATTTACATAAGGAACAAAGAGGTCAAAGTGTTCCTGCTTAGAAAGAAAGTAGTCAATAACGTATTCTCTAAGGCCTTTGATGTCCTCTGGATCTATTGCTGAAACGAGAAAGCTGGCTTTCAGATTTCTCATAACGATTTTGGGAAGGAAAGCGTCTTGAACCTTATCTTTTTTTGTGAATACTATGATTTGGTCTTTGTTTTCAATATTTAATTCATCAATGACTTCTTGGGTTACCTCTAAATGTTTTTTATAGTTTGGATCAGATAAATCACACACAACTATTAGTAGGTCTGCTTCAAGTGCCGATTCAAGAGTGGTCTTAAACCCCTGAACAAGTGTACTGGGAAGGTTTTGGATAAATCCAACTGTATCAATTAAAACCATTGGTGGTTTTGAGTCAGGGTTTAGAGTTCTATAAGTTGCATCAAGTGTAGCAAAGAGTTTATCTTCAGCTAATACATCAACCTTACAAAGTTTATTCATAAGAGTTGATTTTCCTGCATTGGTATATCCAATGAGGGCAGCAGTTACGACTTTGTTCTCACGTCTTTTACGCTGCTCTGTTCTAGTCTTTTCAATTTCAACAAGCTGCTTCTTATAGAAGATGATTCGATCTCGAATAATACGTCTGTCGAGCTCGAGTTGTTGCTCTCCTTCACCTTTTTGATAGGCACCACCTCTTTGCTTTGAAAAATGGGTCCAAAGGGTTTGCAGGCGAGGAAGCATATAGTTAAGTCTGGAGATTTCAATTTGTATTTTTGCCTCTTTAGTCCTGGCATGATGGGCAAAGATTTCAAGAATAACCATACAGCGATCGATTACTTCTAGTTGGGTAATCTTTTTAATATTTCTCATCTGGCTGGCAGTAAGTTCAAAGTCAAACACGAGCAGACTTGAATTATCTCTTCTGGCGGCGTCAGCAATTTCTTGCAGCTTACCTTCTCCAAGCATAGTTGCCGGATCAAGCTTATTTCTATTTTGATAGAACTGCCCTCCAGACTCAACGCCTAGAGTTCTGAGTAACTCGTGCAATTCGGCCAAGGAACTTTCTGTTTGTGCTAAGGTCTTGTGGAATTCAAAGTTATCGCACACTATACTCACAAGAGTGGCTTTTTTATCGAGTTTTACATTATAGTCGTCAAAGTTCATTTATTTCCTAAGTTAAGCTCAGTTTATAAGATAAAAATTGGCCCTATGCAACGAGAAACTCAAAAGCTATGCATTGCATCTATCTGTTTTCTGGAAAAGGGCCAACCAAAGTGCTATATAAGAGCTATGTCTATCAACGCACACATACTTAAGGGAGACTCAATCTTCACAAGCTTTAGGTCCATCAATGGCCTAGTAGTAGGACTTTGTGATCATAAGGCGAGAGTTTTATCCCAGATAAATGAAAGCTACTTTCAAAAACGATTTGATACCAAGTACCTAGAAGATTACTTTCTTAAAGATTTATCAGAATATATTGAGCAGCATCCCAATCATTATATCCGGGTGACATTTTATCCTTCCAGCAAAGATTTGAGATTGGGGATTGTAGACCTTGAAGTTTTGTTTTCAAGTAGCGTGATTCCAGTAAAAACTAAAGAGTTAAAGCTAAAGCAAATGTCTTCACCTTACTCTAAGCATCATAAACCAGTTAAAGCTGGAAGCTATTTTCAAGTGCTCGATCTAAAACGTGAAGTTTCAAGAAATGGCTTTGATGATGTCTTGTTAAGTATTGGGGATATGATAACTGAAGCCAGTACTTCAACAGTTATTCTAGAGAAAAATGGATTCTTTATCATTCCCATGCATGCAACGAATCTTGAAAGTGTAACCCTAAAGCAATTTGTTAACTATCTCACTTTGAAAAATATTCCCTATGAGGAAAGAGTGGTTACAAAGAATGAACTAAGCCATTGTGATCATCTTTATCTTTTAAACAGTATTAATTTTATTTCTGGAGTTAGACAGGTTGATCTAATGCCATTTAAAATGAATAATAACTTAATAAACAATTTTAAAAACTATTTAGAGGAGCTTTGTCGTGAGTAGTTCTAAAGTCATTATGGTGAAATGCCCAACTTGTACAAAAGAGTTCTCTTACTATTCATCTGAGTCCAGACCATTTTGTACTGATCGATGTAAGATGATAGATGCTGGGCATTGGTTGAATGAAACTTATGCTATCCCAGGAAAAGATAACACTGTTTATATTGAAGACAGTGAGAACCTTGAAAAACTTCTAGAAGACACTGATGAAAATTACTAAAAAAAATATTAATGAAACTTTAGTTTTCCTACAAGATGTGGCCTATGAGGCCGGTGAGGAAATTCTAAAGTATCAAAAAAATCGTCAAAATCTTGGAATTATTAATAAGGGTGCCGACGGTATTGCATCTGAGGCGGACGAGGCTTCGGAAATTATTATTCTAAGAGCGATTAAAGAAAAGTTTCCTAAACATAAAATACTTTCAGAAGAAGAATTCTCAAAAAGAAAAGTTTCTACTTTTGATCAGGCAAAAAAATCAGAATTTATCTGGTTGATTGATCCACTAGATGGAACAAATAATTTTGTGAATGGTATTCCTATTTATGCTGTCTCAATTGCTCTTATGCATAAAACGCAAGTTCTTCTTGGTCTTGTTTATAATCCACTTTCTGGTGAATGTTTTTACGCTGGAAAAGGTGTGGGAAGTTTTTTAATTGATTTCAGAATTAACCCACTAAAAAAATATGAACTTAAAAATAAAAAAAATACCAAAGACATGAGTGCTTGTATTTTTTCCCCTGCACCTGTTTATGAAATTAATAATAAATTCGAAAGGCAGTTATCAGTCTTCAAGAAAAATATAACTGGCGCTAGAGCGGTTAGAAGATTGGGCTCAGCTGCACTTGAGCTTTGTTATGTCGCTTGTGGAAACTTTGATGCCTATTGGGAAAAAAATATGAAGCCTTGGGATCTTGCTGCAGGAATAATTATTTGCACTGAGGCCGGAGTCAAAGTAACAGAGTTCAATGGTCGGGCGATTACTCCATACAAAGACTCAATTATTGCCGCATCTGAGCCATTACACTCCAAAATCTTAGGAAAAATCAAGGCCTAAGAGGTAGAATCTTTCACATTCCAAAGCATTTGCAAATAGCTCTCTAAATACCTATAATTAAGTTGATAAGATTGTCCATGGAGGGATAGCTTGAATTCGATGATTAATTATATTGATAAGTACACGACTCAAATATTTATGCTGCAAATGGGTCTTCTTGTTATTCTGGCAGCGATTATAATATGGGTTTATTACTATAATAGAAAAAAATATCATAATCTAAAACATCAGATTCCAGCTTCGGTTGTAAAAAATTATCTAGATTCAATAATTCAAAATTCAACAGCATTAAAGTCATCTCTTTTTAGAGGTGGAGGACTTGACGTTGATCCTTCGAGCATTCCTTCTGTAATGCCTTTAGATCAGCTTCAAGCTGGTGCTTCTGTTAGTCTTGGATTTGCGCCGGGTGAAGGCGGAGATGAGGCTTTACAAGCAGAAATTGCAAAGTTGCAATCACAGCTTTCAGAAAAAACAAGTATCATCAAAGATCTTGAGGCCAAGAATGTTGACCTTGAGGGAACTGTTAAAGCAAAGCAAGAGCGTATAGAGGAACTTGAAAAACTTCTAGCTGATGCGCAGGCAGGAGCTCCAGCTGGCGCAGCAGGAGATGCAGAGTTACAATCTCAACTGGATGAAGTTACAAAAGAGAGAGATCAACTTAAAACGGATTTAGAGCAATATAATGTTATTGAAGATGACCTCGCAGATCTTAAACGATTAAAGCAAGAGAATGAGCAATTAAAGCAATCTCTTGGTGGTGAAGCAGCTCCAGCTGTTGAAGAGCCTACGGCAGCGGTTGAAGAGCCTGCAGCGGAAGCGGCAGAAGAACCTGCAGCAGAAGCGGCAGCGGCAGCGGCAGTTGAAGAGCCTGCAGCAGAAGCGGGAACTGAAGAGGTTGAGGCAGCAGCGGCCGAGGAAACTGAGCCTGCTGACGAGAAGTCTCCGGAAGATCTTCTAAGTGAATTTGAAAAAATGCTCGGATAATAGTTAAATAGTATTTAAGTATTACGAGTACTGTTGCTTGTAATTAGATTGGATATATCATATGAAGTTAATTTTGTGCTCGCTACTTATTAGTGGTGTTGCTCTTGCAAGCAAAAAAGAAAACTGGGTTCCAAAATACCAACAAAAAACAATCATAAAGAAAATTTCAAAGACTCTTCAGACTTCGAATATAAAAAGTGGCATGAAGATAAAAATGCCTTCAACCGCATTGGAAGCTTTATATATGAAGAAAGGTAAGGGAGCTGCCTTTGCCAAGAAACTAAAAACTGAAACGTTAAAGCTAAAACAAAAAGCTGTTCCTACATTAACTAAAGTTATGAAGAGTGCAGATTTCCCAGATGGGAACCGTTGGATAGCAACATATATGCTAGGGCGGATAATGGGGAAAAAATCAGCTCCTTTCATTTCAAAGTTTAGTAAGCATCCCAATTGGATGATGAGACTAGCTTCACTTAAAGTTTTACTTCATTTAGATCAAAAACAATACAAGGGTATATATGCACGACTTCTAGAAGATAAGTCGTTAATTGTGAGACATCAGGCCTTACAGAATATCAAAGAGTTTCAACTGAAAGGACTTGCTCCTTATGTTTGGAAAATGCTTTATAATAAACAGAACTATGTTGGTATGAAGGGTAAAAGAAAGCGAAGTAATATCATCCGCGATGCTATTAAGCTTGTTGGAGATTTAAAATTCTCTGAAGCTAAAAAGCCAATGCTTAAGATGATGAAAAATAAAAAATATCGAGATGTTTATACTGAACTTGATTATGCTCTATCAAAAGTCTCTCAGAAGTCTTCTCCAAATGGTTCAATGACTGAGAAAAAGCATTTTTGGAATAGAGAATTACTTAAGTCGACAACTATTTAGAAGCTTTCTAATTGTTCTTTTTCTCTGGCGTCATCAATCTCTTTTAACTTATTTTGATTCTCAATTATGACGCCGATACGGTAGAGAAGTGTCTTCTCCTGGATACCATCTGTCGGGATTTCCTTCCAGCCTTGAAGAAAGTCTCTTTCAACTCTTTGACGCTTATAGATTGTAACCTTTGCTACTTTACGGCCATAGCTAAAGCCTTCAGAGACATTGATCAGAAGTTTAAACTCTGCTGCTTTAACGGCATCACTATTACCAAATGAATCTGTGAAGTTTACTTGAAGTGTATTATCCATCCAGCGAGTTTTAATTTTACCAGCTTCTTGATTTTGGAAAGCAATATCAAATCGCTTCATAATTTGTATCACGGCTTCCCAAGTAAGATTAAAATCAGCACGATAGATTTCTGATGGGATTTCTAGTTCCTCAGTCACTTGTCGATACTTCTCGTAAGATGCACATGAGGAAAAAAGAAATAGAGCTAATAAGCTAAGAGTTTTTATCATAGTCTAATTTTATCAGTATTATGTGAAAAATAAAGTAGAGGAACCAGATGGGTAAAATTCCCCAAAATCCGTACTGTTGAAAGAAGGTAGGGGCAAGTAATTGATCTTTCTTTGGTAGTTTAAGACTTAAGTCTAGGTTCCCCGTCTCATTATAAGCTAATCTTCTTACTTCTTGACCGTTGTGGCCGATGAAGGTTGAGATACCACTGTTAGTAGCACGTAGGATAGGAAGGTTGAATTCAATTGCTCTCCATCTGGCCAAAAATAAATGTAGTTCTGGCTCAACCGTATCTCCATACCATGAATCATTTGTGAGATTAATCATAAGATTAGGGAATTTGACCGTATTATTTAAGTACTCTCTTACAAACTCTGGGCGTAAGATTTCGTAACAGATGGAACTGATGAAATGTACATGATTGTCAGTTTCAAAAATTGGTTTTTTACTTCCTTCTGCAAAAAAAGCCATCTCAGGAACATAGTTACTTATAACTTCATTTAAAGGTCCAAAAGGAAGGGTTTCTCCAAAAGGAATAAGGACATGCTTATGATAAACCTCTTCAAGTTGTCCGAGTGTATTGAAATACAGTGAAGCATTGTATTCAGTTTTAAAGTAGCTTCCGTTTGAATTCTCTTTGTTGTGATCATATCCACCAATAAGCATTGCAGCGTTACTCTTATAAATAATATTTTGAATAAGAGGTGGTACTGGTGATGCCAGAATATTCTTCTTATTTGTTCTAATAGGGTAAGGGTAAGCTGTCTCAGGCCAAACAATTAAATCTAATTTTTTATCTACGATATTAAATGGTTTTAAACTTAGTTCTTCATACCTTTCTAGAACCGCCTTGACTGAAGCTGGACCGCCACCTTCTGAATCAAGTTTTAAAAAATTACTTATATTTGCTTGTACCAGTCTAATGTTGAAAGACTTAAATTCATTTTCATTAATTCGCTGAACAAGAAAGGGATTAATAAAAATAAATATAAGAACTGAAGATAAATTGATGAAGGAAGCTTTTCTTTTTAGTCTCATGCGAATCATTTCAAGAGCGACTAAATAGCTTAAGAATGAGAATACAGGTAACCCAAGGTACGTAGCAGCTCCAAGGTAGTCTGATAGTACTATCCACGGCTGACCTAGCATGACAGGAAACTGTTGCGGTAAAAAATATTCAATACTAGTTAAGAAGATCGCCAAAAAGACATTGAATAGTCCTGTGGAGAAGAAAAACTTATTTAAATGTGGAAGGTGAGTATCCTTCCAATGTAAGAAGAAAATGAGGACAAAATAGTGTGGATTGAATACAAGTGCATAGCATGCGTTCATTAGCGCCGCTACGATCCATGGAAGTCCTCCAAACTCTTGAAGGGTGTTCGTAATCCAATAAAAGCTTAGGAGAGTTATGATTAAGTTATAGTAAAGATAGTAAAGTAATCTTTGTTTCGTTGTTGGCAGCGTAAATATATAGTAAAGAATGATGGCGGTAGCAATGATTGGAGTAAAAGGAATTAGAATTCCAAAAATATTGGGAAAGCCAAGAGTGTAGAGTACTGCGGCTAAAAGTAAAAAAGCGTACGGTTTATATTTTTCCATACGCTTATTCTATGTTGTTTGATCTAAAATTTATATATTATTTTTTTGCTACTGATCTACTTCTTTTTGGGTAAAGTCTTTGGTTGATGAATCCTGCAACTTCAAGAGCTCTCGCCGCATCAAGTTTTCCGCCACCAAGTATTTTTCCCTTAAGCTTCTGAACCTTTCTTGAAGAACTAAGGATGATATTTTTTACTTGATCATAGTTTAATAAAGGGTAGTTTGATTTAATTAAAGCGGCCACACCTGTAACAAAGGCAGTTGCTTGGCTCGTCCCAGTCATAAGTCCTGCTCCGTTTCCTGGGATAGCTGATTTAATTCTAAAACCTGGTGCAGCAATATCTACTGATTTCTCACCAAAGTTAGAAGAAGCTATTACTTGATTGTACTCGTCGTGTGCACCTACAGTAATAATATTTGAGAAGCCATAACTTGCAGGATAGTAAGCATTTTCTCTTTGATCGATATTTGATTTTTCATTACCAGCAGCTGCTATAACAAGAATACCTTTTCTTTCTGCTTGGAGAAGAACTGCTTTTTCTTCAGCTGAAGGCTCTGGTCCACCACCAGAATAGTTTATAATATCTACATTATTATCAACAGCATACTTTAGCGCCTTAATTGTTGAGTTTAAGTTTGCTTGTCCTGATGCATGTGGGTTGTAATATTTTAATGAAAGAATTTTAACGTCTGGAAAGATACTTTTAACGATACCAGAAACGTGAGTTCCGTGACCATGACTATCTTTTGGTGTTTTTAGAATCGATTTCTGTGAGAAATCTAATCCGTAGTTTGTAGCTGAAGTAGCTCCCTCTGGTACAAATAAATTATCTTTAAGGAATGGGTGATTAAATTGAATTCCCGTATCAATTACCGCAACAACAATGTCTTTTTGTTTCTTGAATTTTTTCCATGAATCTTTCAGATTAATAGAGCCTTTCTTGTAGCTTGGATCAATTCCCCAGCTAGAGAAGGGACTATTTAATAGTTGCTCTGAGTAAGCAAGCTTGTCACTCTTAGTTTTAGTAGGAGCAGCAATTGCCATGGATGCACTTAGGATCGTTGTAGATAGTGCCAGCGTCAAAATAGAGTTTAACTTAGTCATAATGTCTCATTCCTTTAATTGTTTCTAATGTTATAGAAGCAAGAACATTGCCAACCGCTCTTAAGTAATATTAAGTGTTTAGTACCACTTAATGGGATTCTGACCGACTAAAAAGCAGCAACTGTATAAGTTTTATACATTTTAGAGTGCTGTAAAGGTGAGGAATTTCAGTATGTTATATGAGTATTGTTTAGTTTTTGATTAAAAAAAAGACGCCCTTAAGCGTCTCTATAGTATATGTGAATGTATTGAGTTTAAGCTTTTCTCTTTAGCATCTCTCTTTCATGCTCTTCCGCTACTTCAATACAGAATTCGGCCCAAGGCTGAGTCTCTAGTCTTTTGTTCTCAATCTCTTCACCAGACTCTATACAGAGGCCGTAGCTTCCATCTTCAACTCTCGCTAAAGCAGCATCTATTCTTCTTAGCTTATTCATCTCTTTTTCACGAATGCTAAATGTAATTTGTTGATTTATCGTATTTGCTGCTAGATCTGCTTCGTCAGCTAAATCTTCTGATTTGATTTTTAAGTCATCGAAATTACTTAGAACACCGCTGTTCACAATTTGGTTTCTGGCCTTAAGTAATTTATCTCTAAAGTGCTTTAATTTCTTATCATCCATCTTAATCTCCTCCTGACGAGATATATAACCACGATCCATAGTAGTTATATAATTGTACCGTCTATCATCGGTTGAAAGCAAAAAAACTTAAACTAGGCAAAATTTGTAAGAGTTTGTTTGTTTAAGGGTTGAAGCAGGAAGTTTCTTATTTGACATATACATGAGTAAATCAATAAAATTTATACATATGAATTTATTATCAAAACTCTTAGTATTCGCATTATTATTCAACCTTAGCTCATGTGGTAAAAAGCCAGGTGGTGCTAGCGAGTCAAGTAAGAAGCCAGAGCGTGAAGAGCGGGATGTTGTCATTGGTGACTACCTTAAGCTTCAGCAGTTAAAGTGTCATAAGGATGATGAGTGTCCAGAGTATTTAGTGAAAGTTATTGTAGAGAATGCCGGTGTTAGAACCCAGTGTTCTGGAGTACTAATCGACGATAATCAAATTCTAACTAGTGCTAGTTGTCTGCCAAGAAGATTTAGAATTCCTCAGCTCAAGTGTGCAAACAAGATTTTCGCAATATTTCCTGAAACAAAAAATATAAGAAGTGAAGTTTTTGGATGCTCAAGAGTAAAAGAAGTTAGTAATAATATATTTAGTGAACAAAGCTTATGGAAAAGTGACTTTCTCATTTTTAGTTTAGATAGAGAAGTTAAACGTAGTAGCAGTAGAACTTCTATATTAGGCTTAAAAAATAATGAAGAGTTAGACATCTGGAAGATTGAAAATAAGTCAGACTACCTAGGAATAATTAAAAAGGACAAGTGTAGTATTATACATGAATCATATTTGAATCCTTTTGCTGATCATCACTTCTCTCCCATGCATGTTGCCAGAGATTGTAACTTATCAAGCTCTCAGTCTGGAACTCCTTTGATGAGAAATAATATCGTTGCAGGAGTCTACTCAACAGAGATGAATAAGAGTATGTATGATTATCTCAGGTCTGGAGATCTTTTATCTGAGACACTTGCTAGATACTTTCATATTTCAAATACAGTTTGTTCTCGTTACTTGAATTTTAATGTGTTAAATCGCGGTGAGATTACGCCTCCTGAATGTAACCCTGTTATTAGTCATGGCCGTCTGGATCGTTTAAGATCAAATATTCTTAAAGGACAAAGTATTCATCAAGGTAATATGACTCAGATTCAGGATGAAATTGAATTACCTCAGAGATACTTTAAGTGGGATGTTAAATTTTTTACTGATACGAGAACCAACCGTTTTGAAGGAAATCTAACAAGACCAAAGTGTATCTTTAAGAGCTCTGATTGGGCATGGGAATTTAGATCTAGAGTGACAAGAAGATACTTTACTTATGGCCGTATCGAATTCAGTACCCCCTCATTTGAACTTAAGACTAAGTTAAACGCAAACCTTAAGCCTGTCTCTGTAGTTAATGCTACTGATGAAAAGCTTTATATTGTTGAGTTTAATCCGGCCAGTGCTCACATTCAGAAGGTCACAGATGTAACAATAACATCGAAGCTTTTCGGTAAAGAAATTGTGAAGATGTATGATGGTGTTACTACTGATTGTACTAACTAAGTTATTTCTTTTTCTGTTTGAGATCTCTCCAGCTTTTACCAACTCTGTTCTTTCTATTACGTTGCCAGTAATCAACTGCTTTTAGATGCTCTTTATAAGTCGAAGTAAATTTATGAGTTCCATCGTTCTTACTTACAAAATAAATATACTTATGCTGCTCTGGATTCATGACAGCTTTAATGGCGGCTAAACTTGGATTCGCAATTGGCCCGAGTGGAAGGCCATTAATTTTATAAGTGTTGTAGGGTGTCTTTTCAAGTAAGTGTCTTCTTCTTAGATTGCCGTTGTAGGTTTCCCAGATACCGTAGATGGTTGTAGGATCAGCTTGAAGCCTCATCTTTTTTACCAGTCTATTTAAGTAAACACCTGCAATGATAGGGCGCTCCCATTTCGCGCCAGTTTCTTTCTCAACAATTGAGGCGAGAATAACGACTTCATGGGGACTGAGAAAGCTATGGTTAAGATCAATATCTTTGGTCTGCTTTCTAAATTGTTTCAGCATAGTCACAATAATTTCTTTAACGGATGTCTCTGGTGAAAACATATATGTTTCAGGGAAGAGATAACCTTCAAGTGAAGGACCATCTACGCCTAAAACAGCTTTCATCTTTTGTGATTTAGAAAGCTGAATAAACTCTTTGGCATCAACGAGTCCCTTGGCCTCAAAAATTTTTGCAACTTCATACATATTCTTTCCCTCAGGAATAGTCACCCTAGTTAATATGGGCACTCCTTCTGTGAGAATAGTGAGTACCTCAGACATCGTTGCACCTTGAGGAATGGTGTATGTTCCAACTTTTAAAGAAGACATCTTATTTTTAAACTTGGTATAGCGATGAAAGATTCGAGGTGAAGAGATAATCTTTGCAGATATAAGTCTGCCGTTTACCGATGAGAAACCTTCCCCTGATCTTACAGTAAAGGCTACTTCGTTACCTTCGTAAGGAGCATAGAATTGCTTCATAATAATTACACTGCCACCAATGGCGACAATTATGGGAAGTACAACAAACGTAAAAATTAAAATATTCTTTTTTGACATGAATCATCCTCTAAATTAAACAGTTAAATTTTAAGAGAAGAAAATTAATTTGACGAGTTTATAACGAATTGCTCAAGTATTATTGTGGCGCTCAGTTCATCTATTTTTTTCATATCGACTTTGAAGTTGTAGCGGGGATCATTCTCCATCCTTTGCTTTGCCTCGAAAGTCGTAAGTGTTTCATCTACAAGATACAAGGGAATTGGGAGGGCACTTTCTAGCGCGGTGCCAAATATTTTTATCTCTTTGGTCAGAGTTGATTCCTTTCCATCAGTGAAGTGAGGGACACCAAGTACAAATATATCGATGAACTCATCATTAACAAGCTGAACTAGCTCTTTAATAAGTTGCTTGTCATTCTCATAACCAACCCTTCCCCAAGGGATAGGATAGGGATCATTTCCATACTTAAAGGTCGCGACACCTGTAAATTTGCGCCCATAGTCAATTGCCATAATATGCTTATTTACAAATTGAGCTTTATCCAGTCTTTCGTCCATATATTTAGCTTATTATCAGTGAGAAAAGGTCTTTGTAAAGCTTGACAACATTTCTTTTAAGGTTATTATGAAGATAATCAATAAATATAAATTTACTAACATAAATTCATTCACATCCGAATGACCTTTTCCGAATTTTAATTCCTGGAGTAAAATTAATGCATTTAACGGAACTTAGAGAAAAAGACATCAAAGAATTAACTAAAATGGCTTCAAAAACTGGTGTTGATAATAGCGCTAGTATGAAGAAGCATGAGATCATCTTCGCACTTTTAAAGAAAAGTTCTGAGGAAGACGTTTCCATTTATGGTGACGGAGTTCTTGATATCCTACCAGACGGTTTTGGATTCTTAAGATCACCAATTTATAATTACCTACCTGGTGCAGATGATATGTATGTAAGTCCATCTCAGATAAGAAGGTTTGGTCTTAGAACTGGTGACACAATCACTGGTGAGATTAGACCTCCTAAAGAGGGAGAGAGATACTTCGCTTTATTAAAGATTGAAACGATTAATACTCAAACACCTGAGAAGCATAAGCAGACAGTTCTCTTTGATAACTTGACGCCACTTTACCCTGAACAAAAAATTAATCTTGAAGGTGAGCCAACAGGTTATAGCACAAGAATTATTGATCTTTTTGTTCCTCAAGGTTTTGGACAAAGATGTTTAATCGTTGCCCCACCAAAAGCAGGTAAGACAGTTCTTCTGCAAGATATTGCAAACTCTATCGCTCACAACCATAAGGATGCAAAACTAATTGTACTTCTTATTGACGAGAGACCGGAAGAAGTTACAGACATGAAAAGAAGTGTAAAAGCGGAAGTTATATCGAGTACATTTGATGAGCCAGCTTCTCGACACGTACAAGTTGCAGAGATGGTTATTGAAAAGTCTAAAAGACTTGTTGAAGCAGGACAAGACGTCATTATCCTTCTTGACTCAATCACAAGACTTGCAAGAGCATACAACACAGTTATTCCACCAAGTGGAAAGATTTTATCTGGTGGTGTTGATTCAAACGCACTTCATAAGCCTAAGAGATTCTTTGGTGCCGCTAGAAATATAGAATTTGGTGGATCCCTTACGATTATTGCAACAGCACTAATTGATACAGGTTCTAGAATGGATGAAGTCATCTTTGAGGAATTCAAAGGGACGGGTAACTCTGAAATTCAACTTGATAGAAAACTTATGGAGAAAAGAATTTTCCCTTGTTTAGATATTAATAAATCAGCAACAAGAAAAGAAGACCTTCTTGTTGATCCTGCAGACCTTTCAAAAGTATTCGTATTAAGAAGAGTCCTTCACCCAATGAATACTATTGATTCTATGGAGTTTGTTTTAGATAAAATTAAAAACAGTAAAACAAACGATGCTTTCATGGAGTCCATGAACGGGTAATAAATGTTACAAAGCTTGAAAAGGATTTCAATTCTAATCGCTAAGCAATACACAAGTATTGGTGGGCAAGCAGTAATTGAGGGGGTCATGATGAGATCTCCTAATGCCTTTGTTGTTGCAGTAAAAAAACCTGATGGAAACATCCGCCTTCGTCGTGACCAGTGGTATGGCATATCCCAAAAACTTAACTTTATGAAAAAGCCTTTTTTAAGAGGTGTTGTAATGTTAATTGAAGCGATGGCAAATGGAATTGTGTCTCTGAATTACTCGGCCAATATTGCCATGGATGAGGAGATGAAAGATAAAGCCCTAAAAAAGGGCAAGACAGAAGAAGAGTACGAAGCAGAAAAGAAGAAATCAGAAAAAATTGATTGGGTAACATTTCTAACAATTGCCACAAGTTTTGCTTTTGGAATGGGACTATTTGTTTTTGTTCCTCATGCCGCTACAGAAGGAATAAATCAAGTTTTTACTCTGAACTGGAACCTTGATGGTTTTATGTTTCATTTCATTGATGGAATTATTAAGGCCTGTATTTTTATTTTATATATATGGATAATTGGTTTTATTCCAGATATCAAAAGAGTTTTTCAATATCACGGTGCTGAACATAAATCGATTTCAACTTTTGAAGCCGGCGAAGACTTAATCGTTGAAAATGCACAAAAGTACACGACGCTACATCCAAGATGTGGAACATCATTTATCTTTTTTGTTCTTTTTATCTCTATTATTTTATTCTCAGTTTTATTTGTCATTATACCCGTAGAAGCATGGGTAAATACTTGGATACCTCAAGGCGGATCTGGATTTATTGCAGAACGAGTATATCCAAATGTTAAACATATTGTTGCGATTTTTATTAAAATCCCAGTCATGTTACCGGTTGCAGGTATAGCTTATGAAATTATTAAGTATGCTGGAAAAAATGCTGGTAATCCTCTATGTAAGGCACTTAGTTTTCCTGGAATGATGTTACAAAAGCTAACTACGAGAGAGCCTGATGATGAACAACTCGAAGTTGCATTGGCTTCAATTAAAGCAGTTCTTTTTTTAGAAGAAAAATATAAGCTAAAAGATGTAAAAGAAAAAGTTCTTAGCATGGAAGAAATAGATATAGAAAATATCTCTGCTATGGAAGAATCCAATTCTACATTAAACGATTTCTTGGAGTAATGACGTGTCGATGTTTGATAAATTAGATGAAGTTGTAAAGAGGTTTGAGGAGCTTACTGAGAAGTTGGCCGACCCTACTATTTATGATCGTCAAAAGGAATTTAAGCAAGTATCAGAGGAGCGCGGTAGTATAGAAGACTTGGTGAACTGTTACCAAATTTACAGAAAGATTAAAGGCGATCTCGACGGAGCTAAAGAAATTTTAGCGGAAGAGAAAGATGAAGAGATGCGTGAGATGGCCAAGGAAGAAATCTCTGAATATGAAGGTCAAATTCCAGGCTTAGAAGAAGAATTAAGACTTCTTCTACTCCCAAAAGATCCACTTGATAGTAAAAACTGTATGGTTGAGCTTCGAGCTGGTGCTGGTGGAGATGAATCATCAATCTTTGTTGGTGATATTTGGAGAATGTACAAAAATTATTGGTCAACTCTCGGGTTTAAAGCAGAACTTGTATCTGCAAGTGAATCAGACTCAGGTTATAAGGAAGTTATACTTAATGTCGTCGGAGATAAAGTCTATTCAGTTATGAAATATGAATCGGGTGTTCATAGAGTTCAGCGAGTTCCTGAAACAGAGTCTCAGGGGAGAGTTCATACTTCCACAATTACTGTTGCAGTTATGCCTGAAGCAGACGAAGTTGAGTTTGAATTAAATATGAATGAAGTTCGTATTGATGTCTATCGTTCAGGTGGTAAGGGTGGTCAATCAGTAAATACAACCGATTCAGCAGTTAGAGTCGTACATGAACCAACTCAAACAATTGTCGCCATTCAGGATGAAAAATCTCAACTAAAAAATAAAGAAAAAGCATTGAAGATTTTGCGAAATAGAATCTTTGACCGCATGGTACAAGCTGCACATGATATTGAGTCAGCTGAAAGAAAAGGTCTCGTTGGTACTGGAGATCGATCGGAGAGAATTAGAACTTATAACTTTCCTCAAGGAAGATTGACTGATCATCGTATTGGCTTAACTCTTTACTCACTAGATAAAATAATTGAAGGTGATCTTGCTCCAGTTACAAATGCACTTGTGGCGCATAATCAAGCTCAATTACTTAAGGGTGCTGACGAATAAGGGCATTACTATATTGCAATCTGTACAAGACTATATTTCTGATTATTTCACTAAAAATAATGAACATTTAAGTAAGTTTTATCCTGGTATAACTTCGTCTCGACTATTATTGGCATTTTCGGATACGTGTAAAGTAGTGGGCAGTGATACTTACTTAGGACAGGGTTTCGAATTTTTTAAAGATTTAGAACGAGGGAAACCTCTTGAATACATAGATCATAATGCTTATTTCTATCGTAGTAATTTTTATGTGGATAAAAGAGTTCTTATTCCAAGGTCAGAAACCGAAATCCTCGTTGGTGATGCGCTTAATATAGTAAAGAAAAACTATCACGAAGAGTATAGTATTGCCGAGGTTGGCGTTGGCTCTTTTGCTATTGGTCTTTCTCTTCTTATGGATTTTGATAAGAAAATAAACCTCTGGGGAGGGGATATTTCTCTTGATGCATTAAAAGTTGCTGAGATAAATTTATTTCGCCATCAATCAAGACTTCATCCTGAAGCGAGTGTCATAATCGAGAAAAGTGATAGATTCGAAAAACTAAATCATAAGGTTGATCTTATTATTACGAATCCTCCTTATATTAAGGTCAGTGCAGGAAAAGTCGGTGTACATATTCAGGCGGAAATATATGAACCAAAAATTGCACTTTATCTGGAAGATGGAGAATATGATCTTTGGTATGATGACTTTTTTAGGGACGGGAGTCTGAAACTTCGAGAGAAGGGTCTCTTTTTAATGGAGGGGCATGAAGATTGTCTTTTGGATTTAAAAGAGATTGCGATAAAATACTTTAACCATGTAGAAATAAAAAATGACTATACTGGGCGGCAACGCTTTTTACATGCATCTTTATAGGGAAATAAAATGGATAAATTAATTATAAATGGACCGAATACATTATCTGGAACTGTCAGCATCTCAAGTGCGAAAAATGCTTGCTTACCAATACTAGCTGCAACGATTTTATTTCCACAAGATATTACTTTTAACAAACTTCCGAACCTAAGTGATATAAGTTTCTTTGTTCAGATTTTAGAGAGTTTAGGCGCGGGGACAGAAGGCGATCTAGATAAGAAGACGATTTACTCTGCACGAATTGACAAAACAACAGCTGATTACGATCTAGTAAGAAAGATGAGAGCATCTATATTAGTACTGGGTCCTTTATTATCTCGATTTAAGGAAGCTAAGGTTTCCCTACCTGGTGGATGCGCTATAGGCTCTCGTCCTGTCGACATTCACTTGAGTGGGCTTGAAAAAATGGGAGCAGAGATAACAATTGAAAAAGGCTATGTTCATGCCAAAACAAATGGGCTTAAAGGTGCTGATATTTCTTTGGCGTTTCCATCTGTAGGCGCGACTGAAAACTTAATGATGGCAGCTGTATGGGCAGAGGGCATTACGACCTTAGATAATGCAGCAAGAGAGCCTGAGATTGTCGATCTAGCAAACTTTCTCATTCAGTTTGGAACCAAGGTCGAAGGAGCAGGCTCTAAGCAAATTAAAATTCACGGAAGAGCTCTAAAGGATTATAAAAATGTAGAAAGTAACGAATATCAAATCATAGGTGATCGAATTGAAGCTGCAACTTATGTCATTGCAGGGCTTATGACTAATTCCGATATTCGAGTACAAGACTTTAGTCCACAACATATATCGGCGGTACTTGATACATTAACTGAAATGGGAGCGAAGCTCGAAATAGATGAAAATGGAGTTAGAACTCTTCCATCTGGAAAACTTAAGGGAACAAATATTGATACAGCTCCATTCCCTGGCTTTCCAACAGACGCTCAAGCCCAACTTATGGCCTTGATGGGAGTTTCTGAATGCAGTTCAAAAGTGAGTGAACATATTTTTGAAAATCGCTTTATGCATGTACCAGAGCTTGTACGAATGGGAATGGATATTAAGCTTGATGGAGGCTCAGCAATTATAAGCGGCGTTGATTCTTTAGAGTGTGCACCAGTCATGTGTACTGATCTTAGAGCAAGTGCAGCTCTTATTTTATCGGGATTAGTTGCAGAAGGTGAAACTCATATAAGCAGAATTTATCATTTAGATCGAGGTTATGAAAAACTCTTTGAAAAATTTTTAGCACTTGGTGCAAAGATTCAAAGAGTTAAGGCATAGGAATTAGATATGGACTGTTTATTTTGTAAAATTATTGCAGGCGAAATTCCTTCAAAAAAAGTATTTGAAAATGATAAGGTTTATGCATTTGAAGATATATCTCCGATGGCAAAAGATCACTATCTCTTTGTATCAAAAACACATACTAAAAATGTTAATGAAACCCCAACAGAACTCATTAGTGACATTTATTTTGGAATTAAAGAATTCACTCAAGATAAAAACTTAGAATCTAGTGGGTTTAGAGTTGTGACAAATGTTAATCAGCATGGTGGTCAAACGATTTTTCATACTCACTTCCATGTCTTGGGTGGTGAGCAATTAAAAGGTTTTGGTTCTTAGTTTAGGTACTTAGGAAGAGTAATTTTAAAGCCTGTATGATTATCTTTTTCTTCATAGATGAGTTCTCCTCTATGAGCATTTATAATTTTAGTCGAAATACTTAATCCAAGACCAGTTCCTTTATCGACATCCTTAGTTGTAAAGAATGGCAGAAATAACTGTTCTACAATCTCTGGTGCTATTCCGGTTCCTGAGTCCGTGTGATGAATGATTATGTTATCACCTGCAAAATAAGTGTAAACCCGTATCCATCTTTTAGATAGATCTTCAATTGCATCAATAGAGTTATTAATTAAATTTAAAATGACCTGCGATATTTGTACACTTTTACATGAGATTGTTATTTCTTGATCTAGTACCAATTCAAACGAGACCTGCTTCTCTTTAAGCTTTATATTCGCAAAATCTAGGGTTTGACTGTAGAGGGCCGAAATAGTTATTTCTGTGAATGATTCATCCTCGGAGTGTCTAGAATAGCGACTTAGTCCATTGATGATCTTATTCATACGATCAACAGTATTAACTATTGGTAAAAGTAGGTCTTTTAGCTTGTCATGGGTCAGTTCATTTTTACTCGATAACCTGTCTATTACCTGAATAAAACCGCTTATAACGAATAATGGATTCTTTAGTTCATGGGCAAGACCACTGCTCATTTCTCCTAAGGCAGCAAGCTTTGCAGAGTGTAGTTGTTTTTCTTTTTCTATATTGAGTTCACCTTCTATTTCATCTTGTCTCTTGCCCGCAAAAGATGAGAATAAACCTAAGAAAAAAGGAGCGGTATCTATAATCCATAGTAATGGGTGGCCGTAAGTTGTCTGAGCTTCAATAAGAGAGCAGTTATGATCATACGCCCATATCAATGTGGCAATAATGGGAAAGCAAAGCCCAAATAATGCTCCATAATATGAATACTTTAAAGTATTACTTTGATCGAATGGTCTTAGTAATTTACTTCGCATTTATTATTCTGCCTGTAACCCCGTGAATAGAGCAATTAGTACTGATTGTTGTAATTGATTAAGGTTTGGAAGGTTTGCCATTATAAGAACTGGACTTAAATTAATTTTTGCGCAAGCAACAATCTGACCTTTATCTTTTGAATACTCGGTAATATGAAACTGATCGGTAAAGTCATTAGTGTACTCTTTCACTAAAACCGTATCAGCTTGGTCTCCAGGGACAATATTAGGAACTTTTGTACCTATGACTTTAGAATAACAAAGAACTGGTTTTTCACCTTTCTCTTCTTGCTTTTTAGTTGGCTCTTTAAGATCATGAAAGATCATAGAAAGTTCCGTCGTGGCCATATTAGTTTTAAGTAGAAACCATAATTCTTCAAAAAAAGTATTTCTATCTTTAACCCATAAGTCTTTTAAGTATGAAATTGTAGGATAAAGCTGCTCAATCGCCTTAATATTGTTATTTAAGATCCATCTTGCTGAGACTTTTGAGTATACAGCTTCAAAGTCAGTTGCTTCCATCATTTGGACGGCATCTATATCTAAATTTAGTACATCAAGGTTTATTATTGGGTAAAACTTATCTTCTTTATTTAAAATGTTTTGAATCGAACTAAGGTCTTCTGAAGTATTTAAAAGTAGAAGGTTTAGACTCTCATCGCTAATAGAGTGAGTATCCGCTTTTTTTGACTCTATAGAGTTGCTCAGGGTATTAACTGAGTAAACTTGTATTTGATTTGCTGTTTCTACACAACCTACATTTATAAACATGGTATTTCCTCTAATATTTTGATCGGATCTATTTCTGTATTCTATCAGAGCAATTTTTAAGATACAATATAGATATGCGTATTATCATTTGTTTCGCACTATGTTGTTTGTCCCTCACAGTATCCTCTCAGGATGAGCGATATTACCGTGACATTTTTACAGGCGATATTAATAAAAATCTCAAAAAAGACTTTAAGTATAAAGTTGAAGTGATGAGTCCAAAGTATATGATCGATCTAACTAGGGATGGGGTTGAAGACTCACTTCAAGTGGTAAAAAAAGACGGAGTTGATTTCATTAGAATTAATAATTCTCATGGCAAATCAATGTTTGAGCAAAAACTCGAGGTGAAAGGAAAGAGAAGTCGAATCTTTAAGGCACACTTAAGAAAGGTATCTTCTAGCGCTGACGTACTTGTACTCCATTATTACGAAGGACACAACGAAGCTGCTATTTTTGAAGGAAGTGCCAGGCTATACTTTGTTACGATTCGTGGAAGATCCCTTAAAAAAATTAGTATGACTAAGGGACCATTCTTTTGGTCTGAGCGTGAGAGTGCTGCTGATAAATATTTTAAATATTGGCGAAAGAGATATCAAGTTAATATTCTTGATTATAATAAAGATGGGATAAACGAAATCTCTGTAAGTTTTAACAAGTCATCCCAAGTTTATTTTTATTTAAGTGATGGAGCTTGGAGTAAACTCTAAGATGCCTTCTTTACATCATCAGACTCAGAGCTTTTTCTATAATCATCTAAACTAGTAACTGGTGAACTATTCACATCCAACTCTTCGGTTGCATACTGTGCTTTTTGTTGTTGAGTAGTACCTTTGAAACCTACAATACTAAACCATAATAAAAAGGGAAGTGAAGCAAATGCTCCTAAACCAATAATGCTAAACCAAGAGGAAGATGCGATTTGAGCTTCACCTTGTGCTACGGATTCAATTTTGTTACCAAAATTGAATAAAACTTCTGTACCCTTTGGTGTTTTTTTATAAGTTTCAGATTCGACTCCAACAAAGTCTTCAACAGCTGGCTTTCTACCTTGAGCAAAAGCGCATACAGAAAATAGTAATGTAAATGTTAATAGTGACCTTAAAATCATACTAATCCTCTTGTCGTTGTTAAATCTCATAGAGCTTTCGGTAATGCAGAGAAATAACTTTATTAGTTGAACGGAGTAGTCGGTCGATTGGCATAAGTCTTTCAAATTGCATTAGACAGTGAAGCGCAATACCGACTCCTTATATAAGTATAACATATAACCCCTGCTCAAAGCATCTAAGCAATTAAATCCCTAAAGTTTTTTGATTTGTATCCGAAATGTTCCATAAGATTAGACCTCTAAGGTGAGACTATATGAAAGAACTAACATTATTTAGCGTTTTAACTTTTATTTTTGCGTATGCCGTAGGCGAAGCCGGGCTCTGGGATGAGTTCAAGCAAAGAGCTGCAACTGTGCATCAGTATGAATATAAATCATTAGAACTTGCTAAGAAAGTCAGAGAGCTGCAACTCGAAAACCACAAGCTGAAGACACAAATCTCACGACTAACGGATGAAAAAGAGCATCTAGCAATGAATTTAACTGGAAAACAGGCAAGAACAATTGCAAGTATTCCATCTAAATCAGCAAATGATCTTGTTAATTTTGAATTGTATAAGTGGACTGCAGATAAGCTGTTAGGTGTTGGAAAGCAGGCCTTACACTTCAAAAAATATGACAAATCAGCACAATACTATCAAGCATTAGTTAAAAATTATCCTAGACATAAAGCTATAAATGACAAGGTTCTATTTGAGGCTGGTATTGCAGCATATGAATCAAAGATTCATTACAAGTGGGCGCAAAATCATTTTAGCGCTCTTGTTGAAAGATATCCAAAATCAAAGTATCACCTTGGTGCAAAGCTCTGGCTTGGGCTTTCACACTTTTATCAAGGTGATCAAGAAAAATTTGTAGCAACAGTAGATGAATTCAGAAAGAAATATCGAAACACAAGAGAGTGGAAAGTTCTTAGTAAATACTATGAAGAATTAAACTATAAATATAAAAAATAGGTACTAAATGAAGTTATTAATCATCGCCATTTTAAGTATTTCATTCACTGCTCAAGCGACAATTGTTGCAAGAGTTATCTCTGTGGAAGGAAATGCATTTTCATTTTCAGGTAATCAGTCAAAAACACTTGCTTATGGAAGTCGTATTATGGATCTCTCAGAGATTATGGTTGAGGATGGATCTACATTATCTGTTTCTTCTGTTGATGGATATATCATACATATTAACGGCGGAAGTCTAGTAAAGTTTTTTAAAAAGAATATAGAGTTAAAAAACGGTCATATTTGGATTAACAACACAAATAATATTGTTGGAACTGTAAGTTCTGCGAACAGTGTTGCTGGTTTTAAGCAAGGACAGTTTATCTATTCATTTGATAATATTTCAGGTCGAACACAATTACTTGTTTTGACTGGTAATATGAAACTTGCAAATGCTCTTGAACCAGCTCTACAAATTAATATTCCTTCGGGACATTTCTCCTTAATCGATAAAGAGTATGAGAGAGGTTTGCCAAGGGGAGCTACTAAAGTTGGGTTAAAGTCTTACAAGCAAATGAAAAATGTTTTTGCAAACTTTAAAAACCTTGAGGATTCAAAACTAGATGAAATGCTTATTACTAAGACTAAAGTGAAGAGGGCCATCGCTTCAGTTGCAGCTAAGTACAACTCTAAAAAAGCGAGCTCAGTTCGAAGTCACAATCACAAAAGAGGAAAACTTATAACTGTGACAACATTTAAGTCTTCTCGAACTCCTGCTTCTACAGGTCCGATGAATTACTATTTAGGAATTAAGAAGAGTGAGGCGAAGCGGAATAAGCCACAGAAGACAGGTAATGAAGCCATTATTAATTATTACGGTCGAACTTGGAACAAATCTTCAAGAGTTACTAGACCTAGTAAAGCTGTTAGAAAACCTGCGAGTGTTAAGCCTATAAGTATAAAAAGAGAAAGAGTTCCTGCTTCAGTTAGTAAGTCGAACTTGATCAATGATTTAAGAAGTTCAGGCTTTGAGAAAAGCCTTGATAGGGAAACTCCAAAAATTCAAAGACATACTAATGAAGTCAATCATCTCATTGACGAGTTAAATTCTTTCAAACAGGACTATAACAAGAAGTATTAATCAATTCGAAATTCTGTCCTATCTATCTAAACAGTTGAAAATATGGTAAATCTATAGAGAATCAAATTCTTTTTAAGAGGTTTATTATGTTTTACAGCGAAGAGCCAGGTCTAACTTACGACGATGTTTTATTGATGCCTGCTTACTCAGAAGTCCTTCCTCACGAAGCGATTTTAAAATCACGATTTTCAAGAAATATTACTTTAAATATACCGATCGCTTCAAGTGCTATGGATACAGTCACAGAGTCGCTAACCGCTATAACAATGGCGCAGGAAGGTGGAATCGGAGTTATTCACAAGAATATGACGATTGAGGAACAAGCAAAAGAAGTTATAAAGGTTAAGCGGTTTGAGTCCGGTATGGTAACAGAACCTATCACTGTTGGTACTGACGATACTTTAAAGGAAGTTAGGCAGAAGATTTCACGTTTTGGGTTCTCTGCTTTTCCAGTTGTTGATAATAATGGAAAGATAACAGGAATTGTCACAAATAGAGACATGCGATACGAGGAAGATGAAAGTACTTTAGTTAGAGAAATGATGACGACTAGAGAAAATCTGGTCGTTGCAGAAGAAGGGATTGAATTGGAGGATGCCAAAAAACTCCTTCATGTACACCGAATCGAAAAACTTCCCATCATTACGCGAGAAGAAACATTAGTTGGATTAGTTACAGTTAAAGATATTGAAAAATCAAGAAAGCATCCTAGTGCTAATAAAGATAGTCTTGGACGTTTAAGAGTTGCAGCAGCTGTTGGAGTTGGTGAGAAAGAACTTCTTCGCGCTAAGGCCTTAATTGAAGCTGGTGTAGATGCTGTTGTTGTTGACACCGCTCATGGACACTCTAAGGGAGTTCTTGAAATGGTGAAGGCTGTTAAAGGCTTTTCTGATGAAGTTGATGTTATTGGTGGGAATGTCGCTACCAGTGATGGTTGCAAAGCTTTAATCAAGGCTGGAGCAGACGGAATTAAAATTGGAATTGGCCCAGGTTCAATTTGTACAACAAGAGTCGTTGCCGGAATTGGTGTTCCTCAGCTTCAGGCATTGTTTGATTGTAAGGATGTATGTAAAAAAGCTGGAATACCTTTCATTGCAGATGGAGGGATTAAATATTCTGGAGATATTGTAAAAGCACTTGCAGCGGGAGCTGAGACAGTGATGATTGGTTCACTTTTTGCCGGAACAGATGAAGCCCCAGGTGAAAGAGTTATTTATCAGGGACGTGCGTATAAACTGTATCGTGGAATGGGTTCACTTGGTGCCATGGTTAAAGGCTCAAAAGATCGCTATGGACAAGCAGGTGTTACCGAGGAAGACAAACTTGTTCCAGAAGGTATCGAAGGACAGGTTCCTTATAGAGGTTCGCTTTATGAGAATATCTATCAGCTGATTGGTGGAATTCGTTCTGGAATGGGCTACACAGGCGCTGCAGATCTTGATGCCCTTAGAGAGAATGCTAGATTTGTAAGAATTTCGCCTGCAGGTTTAAAAGAGTCACATCCACATGATGTTACGATTACTAAAGAAGCACCTAATTATAGATTAAGTTAAAAATTAAAAGGTATAAAATATGTCATCGATATGGATAGTTGATTTTGGTTCCCAGTACACACAGTTAATTACAAGAAAATCTAGAGAGCTTGGCTTTGCAAGTGAGATTATGCTTGTTGAGGATTGTATAAAAAAACTTAAAAACGAAAAACCCTCCGCAATTATATTGTCAGGTGGACCCAATTCTATTTTTGAAGATATTACTGATTACTCGACAATCTTTGATACGAAGCTGCCTATACTTGGAATTTGCTATGGAATGCAATTAATAAGTAATCACTTTGGTGGAAAGGTTGAAAGAGGTATCCAGGGAGAGTATGGACTTGCCAGCGTACATGGAGAAGGTGAATTTACAATCCCGGGAGCAAAGACAAGTATTAATACATGGATGAGTCACTTTGATCATGTTACTGAAGTTCCTCCAGGATTTAAAACAATATTGAAAAGTGATAATGGTTTAATTGCTGGTATTGAAAGTACAGAGAAGAAAATAATGGCGCTACAGTTTCATCCTGAAGTAGAGCATACTGAGCACGGCAAAGATATTCTTCTTCATTTCTTTAAAGACATTGCGAACTTAAAAACGAACTGGTCCAACGAAGTTATGCTCGAGGGCTGTATTAAAGAAGTTAGTGAAGTGAAGGGCTCAAAGGTTCTATGTGCATTCTCTGGTGGAGTTGATTCTCTTGTCGCAGCGACAATTGCTCATAAAGTTTTAGGAGATGACCTGTATTGTTTCTTTGTTGATAATGGACTTCTCAGACCACAAGATTATCATCATATAGAATTACTTAAAAAAGAAACACCTCTGAACATTGAAGTGATAGATGCTAAAGAACTTTTCTTTGCAAAATTAAAAGATGTTCCTGATCCTGAAAAAAAACGAAAGGCGATTGGGGTAACTTTTATTGAAGTGTTCGAGCAAAAAGTACATCAGTTTGAAACTGAACAAAATATAAAATTTGAATATTTACTTCAAGGAACATTATATCCAGACGTTATTGAATCAGTATCACCTCATAAGAAAGGTGGTAAGTCAGTAACAATCAAGTCCCATCATAATGTTGGGGGACTTCCAGAGAGAATGAAATTAAAGTTACTAGAACCCTTAAAGTTTCTTTTTAAAGATGAGGTTCGAGTTTTAGGTGAGGCGGTTGATTTAAAATACGACTGGGTTCATCGTCATCCTTTTCCTGGTCCAGGTATCGGTGTAAGAATTCTAGGAGAAGTCTTCCCTGAGAGTGTACTTAAAGTTCAAGAGTCAGATCAAATACTTTTTGAAGAGTTAAAAAATCAACATTTATATGAGGCTTGTTGGCAAGCCTTTACCGTGCTTCTGCCTGTGAAAACAGTTGGGGTTAAAGGTGATACTCGTGCCTATGAAGAGGTTATTTGTATCAGAATAGTTAATTCAACCGATGGTATGACGGCAACTTGGACGGACCTTCCTTATGAGTTTCTATCTAAGGCTTCAGCCCGAATTACCAATGAAGTGTCTGGGGTGACTAGAGTTGTATATGATATTACATCTAAACCACCTGGAACTATTGAATGGGAGTAACTAACTCCCCATTTTGTAGGCAAAACGGCGCTTATTAGTGTTAAAACTTGTTGATCCGTCTTTTTCCTAAACTTCATAAGTATTTGAAAATAAAATGATTTTTTATTTAGTTCATATTTTTATAAGATCCCTTCCATTCTATTTTAAAATGAATTTATTGATTTATTGATTTATTGATTTATTGATTTATTGATACGAATGTCGGAGGAAAATTATGATTGATCAAGAGATCCTTCTTGATACTCTTAGGGAGGAATACCCTGAAGAAGTAACAGAAATTATTTACTCATGCCAATTTGCTGGTAAGCATTATCTCGATACCCGGGGATTAAACAATAGACTGAAATCACTTAAAATCTTTCATTTTAACGCAACCTTAAGTGAAAATGATTGGTATGAACTAGTATACGAGCTAACTCCTGAAATTTACGATGATTTATCTTATGGCCAGGCCGCTTAATCCTTAGAATTGAGGCTAAGCATTTATAGGTCAAAAACGCCTCCTTGTGGGGCGTTTTTTTATTTCTTTAAACCCCGTAATATAGACCATTTATAGTGCTTCGACTCTTTAAAATCTGTGGCAAAAGTGGCATAAATAAAGGACACACAGAATTTGAGAGGCCTATGAAAAATCCACTTCAGTACCCAGAGTTAAAGATAGCTCAAGATCATGATAGCAGCTTTGTTCATCTTCATTTACATACTCAATATTCACTTTTAGACGGGGCATTAAGACTAGATGACCTTTTCGAACAAGCGAAGAAATTTAATATGCCTGCGATTGCCATGACTGATCACGGGAATATGTTTGGAGCCATAGATTTTTATACGAGAGCGATCAAAAGTGGAATCAAACCCATTCTGGGATCAGAGGTTTACTTTACACCGGGATCTCGTTTTGATCGCAAAGCACCAAAAAATACTAAGGTCGTCTCTTCTCAAGATGAAGTTGAGGGAAGGCACCAAATACATCACCTTGTTTTGTTGTGTAAGAGTAACAAGGGTTATGAAAACTTATGTAAACTATTATCAGTTGCTTACCTTGAGGGCTTTTACTACAAACCTCGGATTGATCTTGACCTTCTTAAGGAGTACTCCGAGGGACTAATTGCAACAACCGCCTGTTTGAAGGGGGAAGCTGCTTATAACTTTTTTACAAATCAAGATGATAAGGCCCATCAAGCCATTCAAAAGCTTAAAGATATTTTTCAAGATGACTTCTATCTTGAGGTCCAAAGACATGGACTTGAGGAAGAAAAGGTTTATGATCAATTAATTGATTATGCCAAAGTTCACGATATAAAACTTGTGGCCACAAATGATTGTCATTATTTAACAAGAGATGATGCTGCTGCTCAAGAAGTCTTACTTTGTGTTCAGACAGGAAAAACTTTTGCTGACGAAAAGCGAATGAAGCTCACAACTGATGAATTCTACTTTAAGTCTTCTGAAGAGATGAGAGAAACATTTAAAGACATGCCAGAAGTTTGTGATCGAACATTAGAAATAGCCGATAAATGTAACTTGGAAATAACATGGGAAGATGAGGACGGGAAACAGGTTTACCATCTACCAGATTTTGATGAGCAAATCACAACAGATGAAAATACTGAAGAGTACTTTGTAAGAATATCTAGAGAAGGCTTGGAGAAGAGATTCACAGGTCCGCACTTTAGAAACCTTATCACTCTTCCCAACTGGGAATTAGAGTTAAAAGCAGAGTACTACGATAGGTTACAAATAGAACTGGATACAATCTTACAAATGGGATTCCCAGGATATTTTTGTATTGTTGCAGACTTTATTCAATGGTCTAAAGAAAATAATATTCCTGTTGGTCCTGGACGTGGCTCTGGTGCCGGATCTCTTGTTGCCTATGCACTCGACATCACAAATATAAACCCGCTACCTTACAACTTACTTTTTGAGCGTTTTATAAATCTAGAACGTATCTCTATGCCCGATTTTGATATCGATTTTTGCCAAGATAGAAGGCCAGAAGTTATTGATTATGTAACTGAAAAATATGGTGCAGAAAGAGTTGGTCAAATAATTACATTTGGTAAACTTCAAGCAAAAGCTGTCCTGCGAGATGTATCACGTGTTTATGGACTTCCTTATGCTGAAAGTGATGCTCTTGCTAAACTTATTCCTGATGAGCTTGGAATCAATTTGGAGAAAGCACTTGAGATGGAGCCAAAGCTTCTTGAACTTTCAGAAAAAGATCCAAAAATAAGACGAATAATTCAAATTTCTAGAAGACTAGAAGGCTTGTTAAGACATGCATCTATCCATGCTGCTGGGGTTATTATTACAAGTGAACCTCTTGTTAAGTATTGTCCTTTATACAAAGGTCGAGAGGGTGAGCAAGTCGTTCAGTTTGATAAAGATTTCTCAGAGCAAATCGGGTTAGTTAAATTTGATTTTCTTGGTCTTAAAACCTTAACCGTTGTTGATAAAGCATCTAATTTTATTCGACGTGATTTTGATCCAGATTTTGATATTGAATCAATCGATATTGAAGATAGTTCTGTTTACGACTATATCTCGGATGGGAAAACCACTGGTGTTTTTCAACTCGAGTCTTCTGGTATGAAAGACTTATGTTCTAGGCTACAGCCAGGAACAATCGATGATATTACCGCAATTAATGCTCTCTATCGTCCGGGACCAATGGGACTAGGGATGCATGATGAATTCATCGAGCGTAAATTTGGTCGTAAAGAGGTTGATTACTTTTTTGAAGGCGAAAGAAGCTTAGAGCCAATACTCAAAGATACTTATGGAATTATTGTCTACCAAGAGCAAGTTATGAACATTGCTCGTACAGTTGGTGGCTACTCTTTGGGAGAAGCTGATCTTCTGAGAAGAGCAATGGGGAAGAAGAAAGAATCAGAAATGGCCCGGCATAGAGAAATCTTTCTCGCAGGAGCAAAGAGCGGTGGATATGATTTGAAGCGTGCTGAAGAAATTTATGATCTGATGGCCGAATTCGCTAAGTATGGATTTAATAAATCTCACGCCGTTGCCTACGCGGTAATTGCCTATCAAACAGCTTTTCTTAAGACATATTATCCTGCTTGTTTCTTTGCGGCCCTTCTAGGAACAGAGATGAATAACATGGATAAAATTACCATGTATATTAATGATGCAAGGGAGATCGGAATTGAAATTCTACCTCCTGATGTCAATGAGTCACTTTATTTATTCAATGTTATTGAAGATAAGATTCGCTTCGGAATGGGAGCAATTAAAAATGTAGGATCAAACCCTGTTAACGCCATCATTTCTGAGCGAATTGATGGAGGTCCTTTTACAGGCTTTATAAATTTCTGCGAAAGAGTGAGTATGAAGTCTTGTAATAAAAGAGTTCTTGAATCGCTTATCAAGGTTGGGGCTTTTGATGAATGTGAAAAGCTTAACCGAGCTACACTTCTAGAAAGTCTCGAACTAATCACAACCTATGCTTCTAAAAAACAACATGAAAAAGAAATGGGGCAAGTAAATCTCTTTGATATGGGAGATTCTCCTGAATCTACAGAGGAAATGCTAAATATAAATGAGGTTTCAGACTTTGATGATAAAGAAAAATTAGGCTATGAACAACAACTTCTAGGTATCTATGTTTCAGGACATCCACTTGATAAATTTGGAGATATATTAACTGAACTTATCTCTATGCCAATTTCAGAGATTCATTCTCTCCCTCAGATGACTAAGCCAGACTTTGACTTTAGAAACAAAGGTGCAAAGAAGAAAGATCCAAGCCAGCGTAGTTTAACCATTGCTGGAATGATAACTGAGAAGAAGGTTATTAATACCAAGAAAGGCGATAAAATGGCCTTTGTTACCATTGAGGATCTATCAGGTAAAATCGAATGTATCTTCTTTCCTAATTCTTATATGGAGAATTTTGAGCTACTAGAGACAGATGAACCTGTGGTTCTTCGCGGATATGTAAGGCTGTCGGATGATCGTCGAAGTTTTTATGTGGACAAGGGACAGGAGCTGACAGCAGAGTCTGATGAGCGAGTATCAGCAGTAAGAATAAGTCTCGAGACGAATAGGCTAAATGATCATGTTCTTCCAAGACTTAAGCAGGTACTTTTGAGCTATCGTGGAAGTGTTCCCGCGCATATTATATTTGAAGCTGAGGATGGCCGTGCTAGAATGAATTTGAATGAAAATTACCTTGTAAACCCTACGCCACAGATGGCGGCTAAGGTTAATGAGTTATTAAATACAAACTCAGTGAGTTTTATTGTTGATGGAAAGATAGAAAGGCCAGCAACACACTAAAAGGATTTAGTTCATGAAGTGTACTCTTTTTTTATTACTCATACTTAATATTGGTTTAAGTTATGCTGACTTTACTCGAGGTGAAGGGCGCTTTTATGCTTCGGATGATGATAATCATCAATTCATAAAATCCCAATTGATCTATCAAGGTTTCAAAAATATACTTTCAAAAGAGATAGAAAAAATCGGTTTAAATAAGGAACTTTTTTGGAATAAATATAACGAAAAACTTGAAGTTGCTTACACAGAAAGAGAGACTTCCCTCAGAGAAAAATATAAAATAACGCCAGAATCATCTCCTAAAGAGAAGCAGAACTTTCAGAAAAGACTAAGGAAATCTAAATTATTAATTCAAAGGAAATTTGGTAAGCTAGATAATATCGTTCCTAAATATGCCATCAAGAAAGTTTCTAGATCTCAACAAAATTCGAAACTAAGATTTATTAGAATGGAGGGAGAAGTTAATATCGCAAGGTTGACTAAACTATACTACACCTTCGTTAAGGGGAAATCATCCTCTGAGTATGGAACATTATTTATAAATGCCAACTTTGATCGAAATAAATTCTCATATTCAGACCTTGGAATTGATAATGACAAAGACTTTGAAGGTGTGGTCCTGAATAATTGGTTAGAATGGTTTGAGAAAAATAAACCTCAAAATATTGCAAATGTAGAAATTCTTGGTACAGATAAGCAGAGTAAGTTACAAGACTATCAAAAACTTCCTTATGAAAATATGCTCGCAAATGTTCCTGAGGTTTTTGTAAATTCTCTATTTCTTGATATCGAAGTTTCTATCGAGAAAACACGCTATAACGAAAAAACAAAAGAGTTTTCATTTTCTTATGCAGGTTCTGCATACCTAAAGGATCTGCAAACTAACCTGATTATTAATACATATAAATTTAACTCTTTCGACAAGACATATAGAGATTCACCGGATGTCAAACTCGCGAATGTCGTGGCGACTCATGTTTATGGAATGGCAAAGGATAATTTTTTAAAAGTTCAAGGACATATTAAAAACTTAACACCTATAAATTCTATTCAAAGAATGGTCTTAACTGATTATCGAAGTATAGATCGTGTGAATGATTTTATTACTCTGTTGGAATCAAGGGGAATTAAGTATTCTATTCGAGCAAAAGTAGACTCGATTGGAATGAATCGAGCTGACATAATCGCCTATTATGATGGCAAAGAAACAGACCTAAAGGCTCTACTAAGCAGCTTGCAGTCGGCAAAAAAAGACCTACCATTTGAGCTTGTTGATAGTAGTAGCAGTATTGGTATAAAATTTAAGAGTATAGTGGAAAATCTATAACTTAAAAGGATTACTGTAGTGAAACTCTTAGCTGTTCTATTCGGACTTATTTTCTTTATCTCTGCTTGTACAAATCAACCGGTAAGAAGAAGAAACTCGGGGTACTCTAACACTCGTCCACCCACTAATTATAATAAAACTAAAAATAATAACCTATTCAGCCCTATAAAGAAGAAAGTAGCTCTCCTTAATATTTATAATGAATCACCTTTTGGAAAAGAGGATTTAGCGATTCATGCAACTGAGCATATGCGTTTTGAGATCTCAAGAACGAAAGATTTTGTTGTTGATCCAGAAGCTAGTTCACTTTTTGGTAACTCAAAAGAAATCTATGCCGGAGGAGGACTTAAGTTAGCTCAGCTTTCAAGAAAGGCAAAGCTGTCTGGAGTTAACCTTGTTATTTTTGGACGAATTACCCATGCTAGAGTCAGACAGAATGCAGATGAAATTGGTTTTGTTCGAAAAACAAAATCCTATGCCGAGTCAGTCATTGAACTACGTGTATTTGATGTTGTGGCCAATAAAGAAATTTTTTCTGAAAAAGTCGATGGAAATATTAACGATTCTTCTTTTCGATTTTTCATGAGCGAGCGAGATGCTCATATTGATTATAGACGTGGACTACTAAGATATTCTGTTAAGGTCGCGGTACGAAGAATTATTCCGAAATTAGTGAAGTTAGGAGAAAAACTTGATTGGACTGGTCGAGTCGCTCGAATAATTGGTTCAAAAGTTTATGTTAACGCTGGAAGGAAATCGGGGCTTAATGTTGGTGATATTTTAAAAATTATGACAGAGGGGCAGGAAATATATGATCCGGAATCTGGTGCTTTACTTGGAGTAAGTGAAGGGCAGGTCAAGGGCACTCTCGAAGTTATCGATTATTTTGGCCCTGACGGTGCCGTAAGTATTCTTCACTCTGGTGGTTCAGTCACAGAAGGTGACTTCGTCCAACTCTATTAATCTATTTTTTAGCTGCCTTCATTTGCGATCTCTTTGCCTTATTTGATGATCTTAGTGCTTCCATTGATGTCTTATGAGTCTTACGACAAGCTTTCATGCCATCTTTATCTGATGATGAACTCATACATGACTTAAGAGTATTCATTGTCGCGATTCTTTTATCAAGATTCTCTAACGCCATTTTTTTTCGTTGCTCAAAGTTTTCACCAGCTGCAAAAGCGGCCGAAGCAAAAAGTACACTTGTGATCATTAATGTTTTCATATTTATCTCCTTTAAAGATATTGAATTGGGTCTTTTAGGCCTAGTTCTGTAAAAGCTCTTAATCTTAAAGCGCAAGAATCACAAACCCCACACGCTTTGTCTTCTCTTGCATAACAAGACCAGCTTAGTTCAAGGGGTGCATTTAACTTCTTTGCCTCTTTTATAATTTCTGTTTTCTTCATCATGATAACAGGAGTTTCAATTGAGATATCTCCATGTTTGGTTCCCTTAGCAATCAATTGATTATAGGCCTCGTAGTATTCTGGCCTGCAGTCTGGATATCCTGGAGAGTCTTCATAGTTAGCACCTATAAAAATCTTTTTTGCCCCAATAACTTCTGCCCAAGAAACAGCAATAGCTATAATATGTGTATTTCTAAAAGGTACGTATGAGCTTGGTATAATATCAGAATCGCCGTTAAAGTCGGAAACATTAATACTATTGTCTGTAAGAGAGCTGCCTCCAATTTGTTGGAGAAAAGTCATGTCGACTACTTTTATATTTTCTTTGGTAACTTCATAAAAAGAGCAGATTTTATCAAAGCAAGCACGTTCTTTGTTTTTTGTTTTTTGGCCGTAATCAAGATGAAGAAAAGCTAAATTCTCATACATCTCATTGGCCATGGCCGCTACCGCCACTGAATCCATGCCTCCACTAACTAAAACAATAGCTAATTCTTTCAATTTACTCACTTTATAGTTCCTTAATCTTCTGATGGATAAATGACTCTACATCCTTAATAAGCTGTTTAGCTTTTAATTTTTTAGATTTAAGGTCACCCTCTTTAACTTGTACCATTGTATAGAATTTAATTTTTGGCTCTGTTCCGGAAGGTCTTACAAATAATTGATTACCATTTTCAAAAACAAAACCAAGAACATTACTCGAGGTCATCTCAATCACTTTCTCGGTATTTTCAAATAGATCTTTTTCGATGAGAGGTTTAAAGTCTGAGAACTTACATATTTTATTTTCAGCAATATCAGAACTGAAGTTTTTTCTAAAGTAGCTCATGATATTATTGATTTTTTCTTTTCCACTTATCCCTTCAAATGTAAGTGCAATCAAGCTCTCTTGAGCATAACCATACTCTTCATAAATTGAATCAAGCGCCTCAATTAAGTTTTTGCCATTAAGTTTATGGTATAAAGTGACTTCATTCATAAGAGCAATTGATGCAACAGCATCCTTATCTCTAACAACATTGTGAGGCATATAACCAAATGATTCTTCACTGGCAAAAACAAAATTATAGTCGGTTCCTGCTTCTTCTAACTCTCTCCAAAGTTTTGCCATCCATTTGAATCCTGTCAGTGTATCAAGGACAGTCCCTCCGAATGACTCTACAATTGTTTTTTGCATTGGACTTGTCACTATACTTTTAATAACAAGTGGATTTTTAGGAAGAGTGCCAGCTTCTTTTCTCTGAGTGAAAATATAGTGAATCATTAAAATAGATATCTGATTCCCATTTAAATAATGCTCAATCCCTTTATTGTTCACCACAACTCCGAGACGGTCACCGTCAGGGTCTGTCCCATAAGCAACATCAGCGTTACCTTCTTTCATAAGTGCAACCGCTAGCTCAAGGGCTTCTGGGTCCTCAGGGTTTGGTGTTGTTTTTAAAGTGGAAAACTCTGAGTCAAATTCTGCTTGAGACTGAACGATTTCAAAGTTAGTGAAACCTAGTCTTTTAGAAATAGTTTCACAAGGTATATAACCTGTTCCGTGAAGGGGTGTGTAGATAAAGTGAACCTTCCCACCGTTTTCTTTACACATTTTTGGGTTAATAGTGTGGTCTTCAGTAACTTGGTAGAAGCTTTCAATGCATTCTTCATCAATCCAAGAGATCATTCCAGCTTTCATTAACTCATCAAAGTCTCCGGATTTAACTAAGTTCCAATCTTTAAGATTGTTGTATTCATCAATAATATATTGATCTTCTGGGGGGGTGATCTGTGCACCATCACTCCAATAAGCTTTGAATCCGTTGTATTGTTTCGGGTTATGACTTGCTGTCAGCATAACGCCGCAATTGGCTTCATAATATCTAACGGCATAAGATAGCATCGGTGTCGGCATGAGAGTGTTATAGATATAACACTTAATTCCATTGGCAGCATAAACAGATGCAACTTCCCGGGCAAACTCAACAGAGAATCTTCTACAGTCGTGAGATACGCAAGCCTTTGGATTTGTAGGATTGTCTTTCAAAGCAATATTACACATTGCTTGGGTCGCTTTTCTTATATTGTATTTATTCATTCGGTTGGAGCCGAACCCAATGACGGCCCTCATTCCACCTGTACCAAACTCTAGGTCTTGATAGAAGCTTTCCGTAATATTTTCTTCATTTTGTTCATAGTCACCGAGAAGATCTTTTAGTTGTTGACGGTCATTTTCGTCAAAATACGTATTTTCTGACCATGATTTGGCCAACTCTAATGCATTTTCTTTCATATACATTTTTTCCTTTGTAAGCTATAGTCCCAAGATATTAGTAAATTATCTCTAAAAGGGAAAGTTGAAGCTTTAAGATTTAGTCGGAGGAAATATATATGGCAAATGCTGAAATGAAACATCCAGAAAATATCGAAGGTCGTTTTTATTGCACTGACCCAGATGATGATAATGGAGAGGGATGTATTGCGTGTAATGTTTGTTATAATGGGGCTCCTGACTTCTATGCAGAAGATGAAGATGGTAATGCCTATGTTGTTAAGCAACCTGAAACAGAAGAAGAAATAGAATTGTGCATCGAGCAATTAGAAGCTTGTCCAGTTTGCTCAATTGGCGATAAAACTCAAGAATAATTCACAAAAAAATATTATTTTTCAATAGCATTAATTTATGTTTGCCCTAAACTATATAATAGTTATTAATTTTTATAAGGGGTTACAGCGATGATGGACTTAGTGCTTGAAACTATCACTGGTGATAGAACTGTTCAAGTTGTGGGTACTGCGTTATTTGGTATTGCAGTTATTCATACATTTTTAGTGAAAAAATTCGAGCATATTGCTCATAAATTTCCTAAGGGATCTCCAGCGGGGGAATTCTTCCACTTCCTGGGAGAGGTTGAAGCCGTTTTTGGTATGTGGGCCGCAGTATTGGTGCTCTTCTTACTTGGGACTTTTGGCGGGTCTGGTCCAATTCTATATCTTGAATCATTAAACTTTACTGAGCCGGCTTTTGTTTTCGTTATTATGGCCATGGCCGGAACTAGACCTGTTATTAAGTTTGCAGAGCAAATTATTGTTCTGTTCTCTAAACTAATACCACTACCTGGAAGAATGCCATTTTATATGTCGGCGCTAATAGTTGGGCCAATCTTAGGATCTTTCATCACAGAGCCAGCGGCAATGACGGTAACAGCTTTAATCTTACAAAAAAACTTTTATGCTAACGATGATGAGCAAGAAATGTCCATGGCATTTAAATATGCAACTCTAGGTCTATTGTTTGTAAATATATCAATCGGTGGAACGTTAACTCACTTTGCAGCACCTCCTGTACTAATGGTAGCTACAACGTGGGGTTGGGGTATGTCACATATGCTAGGTCACTTTGGTTATAAAGCGGTAATTGCTGTCATTATTAGTACTTGTATAATTGCTTTTAGATATAGAAAAGAGTTAACAGGGTCATTTAATTTAAGAGAAGAAAGAGATGATAAAATGCACCCACCTTGGTGGATTACTCTTGTTCATTTAATATTTTTAGCTTTAGTGGTAGCAACAGCTCACCATATGGTAGTTTTCCTAGGTTTATTTTTATTCTTCTTAGGATTTGCAACTGTTACTCAAGAGTTTCAAGATACATTAAAATTGAAAGAATCTTTATTGGTTGGATTTTTTCTTGGAGGACTAGTGACTCTGGGGAACCTTCAAGCTTGGTGGTTACAACCACTTCTAACTAGCTTAGATAATATGCCACTTTACTTTGGATCGACAGCTTTAACTGCCATAACGGATAATGCAGCATTAACATACCTGGGGTCTTTGGTAACAGGTATTACTGATGAACAAAAGTACTACCTTGTTGCTGGTGCAGTAGCTGGTGGTGGTTTAACAGTTATTGCAAATGCTCCAAATCCAGCAGGTTTTGGGATTTTAAAAGGTGACTTTGGTAAGGATGGAATTTCACCAATAGGTCTATTAAAATCAGCACTTGTACCAACTATCATTGCTTTAATTTGTTTTAAGTTCTTTGTTCACTTATAAACATACCGATTTAGTTTGCTAATATAGGGGCCGTTTCTGGCCCCTTACCATTTGTGATGTTCATTTTTACTCAGTTTAAGTATCATTAGAGACAAGATATAATATTTATAGCAAGGAGACGGAGTTTGTTGCTGTGAAACTAATATTAGGATTATTTTTTATTTTTCTAAGTTCAACCTGCTTCGGGAAGATCTATCTTGATGAAGAAGAATACCCTATATCTAAATATCAATCTAAAGTTTTTGATAAGACAAGAGATGCTCTTTTGTCTGTGGACTATATTGAAGAGAGAGCAGATTATTTTGTTTTCAAATTAAAAAATCTAACTTTTGGCGAATACGCTGAGGATGTTATGTATGTTGCACCTCTTTTTACAGGGCGCTTTGAAGTGAGGGCATTTAATTTTAATCTTTACTATAATACCTTTCAAGAGAAAGGTGGTTTAAAATACAAAGTCTCTTTCTGATGAAATTTATTCTCTTATTTATAATGTTCACTTTTATAATACAGTCTGTGTTGGCAAGCTCTGCAAATGTTTTATTTTCAAAAGGAATAAATTATAAAATCACATCAGTAAACAAAAAACTAATACTTTCAAAAGGTATGAAGGTGTTTACTAACGATACTATCCATACAGAGCAGAATGGATTTCTTATCTTAAAGATTGATGGCCACTCGATGATAAGGATAGAGGAAGATTCACAGGTTATTGTGAGCGAATTACCTGTGTTTAATAAAGAGGCTAAGGATCTTGAGAAAGGAGGAAGTTTCCTTTTAAAAATAGGAACTATTCTTGTCGACGTAGAAAAAGAGTTCGATACAGAAGCTGTAAATGTAAAAACGAGTAATAGTATTTTTGGAGTGAGAGGGACAAGATTCTTAGTTTCAAGAGACAGTGATACATTGATTACTGTCAATTCTGGCACTGTTGAGGCGATAAATACATTAATAAATCAAAACGATTTTATTGAAAAGGGTGAATCAATTCATATTGAAAAAGATATGAATTTTACCGCCAGACAAAAATACGATAATACCAAAAGTATTGATTGGAATGTTAGGTCAGAAAAAAGAAAGACGAAGTTCAAAAATCTTCGCGCGAACCTTAAAGGAGAGTTCAAAAAGAAAAGAAAAAGATGGAAGAAAAATTCAAAAAGAACTGAGCAGTTTAAAAAGAAATGGAATAAAAAGAGAGCATCTTTTCTAAAGAAACGTGGATTGAATAAAAAATCACCTAGACCAAATAATAGTTTAAGGGAAAAGAGGAAGCAGGGACAAAAAGCATCTCCGCTTAGAAGGAATTCAAACAGTTTAAAACCTCAAAGAAATAAACCTAATAGAAGTAAATCGAGAAATAATAAACCCAGGCCTTAGTGAGTAGTAATTAGAAACATGGTGGTCGTAACAAGGATTGAACTTGTGACCCCCTCGATGTCAACGAGGTGCTCTCCCGCTGAGCTATACGACCATTTGAACTGTTGAAATTCTAGTTTTTAAGCCTAAATACGTCAAGTTCCATTGGAGTGATAACTTCACTTTGTTCTTATGCTTATTCTCTGCTATATTTATCCGATGCATCACCGTTTACAACGTTCATTTGGACCATGGCTCGTATTTCATATTTTGGAGTACTGGTATTTTTATATTGCAGGGACTGTATGTCTTTATTCTCTTCATTATTTCTCGAGTGACTTACCATTAATGGCCAAATCTTTAGGTGATATGGCCATGAGTAATAAATTGTCTGATATCAAAATTTCAGACTTCATTTTACTCGCAGTTTATATTCTTTTTTTTAGAACCATGTCGCGTCTACTTTTCTTCTATCCTGCGAGAGTGCAACAACGAAACCTTAGGATGGAACTAGTAAATCGTTTAGAAAATTCTTTACCGCGAAATTTTGCTAAGTATAATGAGGGTATGTTATTTCAAACGATTTGGAATGACCTCAATCGAATTCGTGGCTTTATGGGCTTTGCAGTTCTTCAGATCGGAAATATCATTATTGCAGGTACGATATTCATACCTAAAATTCGTGAATTCAACTCCGACTTCTTAATAGCGTTTACGCCATTATTACTCTGTGTCTTCTGCTTCTCAATTATTGTATATCTTTTCTATCCTTTAACGAGAAGAAATATGGATGAATATGCAGATGTTCAGAAATTTTTAATTGAATGTTATGAAGCCAAGAAAACAATTCAAAATTATCACTCAGAGCAAGATTTTTATAAGGTATTCAGCGATACATCAAACAAAGAACTTAGAACCTTTTTTATCGCATCATTCGGTAGAGTCCTTTCTTTTCCTATGATCAAAATAGGTGTTGGAGCTTCCTTAGTTTGGGCAGCACTGATAGTAAAACAGGGTAACCTTCCTGTAAGTGATCTAATTTTCTTCTCATCCTTTCTTTTCTTAATACTAGAACCGTTAATGTTTCTTTCATGGATGGGAATTGTGACAACTCAAGGCTACGCCGCTTGGACAAGGATCAGGGAACTTGTAACTGATTTAGGAAAAGAAGTTGATGATGAGTTTTTAAAGAATAATGACTTTACTCGTCCCGAACTTCCGTTATGGGATAACAAGATAAAACTCAATTTTCCTAATAGTCAGTGGACTGTTCTGATAGGTGATACTGGGTGTGGAAAGTCTTGGTTACTTGAAAAAATGGCGGAGTTACTTCACTTTAATAAGCTTCGGTTCAGTTTAATTCATCAGGAACCATATATCTATAATGATACCGTTGCTGGAAATATTTTTCTTGGCCTTGATATAACAGATGCTAGTTTGACCAAGGCAAAGTTTTACTTAAAAGAGTTTGGACTGGATACATTAAATCCAAATTTAGACGATCTATTAAAAATGGAATTAGGTGAAAATGGTAAGCGAATTTCTGGCGGACAGGCTAAGCGTATCGCACTCATTCGCTCAATAGTTTCAGATGCTGAATATATTTTATGGGATGATCCATTCTCATCTGTAGATTTAATATTGGAGTCAGACATTGTGGAGAGACTGAGGAATGATATCGATTTGAAAGGCAAGACTTTTATTTTAACTTCACATAGGTTGAGTACCGTAAGGTCATGTGATGAAATTATTTATATTGATAAACAACACGGAATCATTGAGGAGGGAGCTAAGAGCTCACTTCTAAATACGAATAGTAGGGTGAATGAGTTTTTCAAAAAACAAATGGTCTGAGTATTTATACTTAAAAGATCAAAAATTCATTATAGTCATTGTACTCATTACTTTGGGAGCTTCTTCCTACCTAGGTTTTATTACTCCTCATGTCATCAGAGAGCTTTATGACAGCTATGCAAAGAGCGATGAAACATTTTATAAGGCGTTATGGTTATTAGGCTCTATTTTTGTTGGAGAGTATTTTATCTCAGTAATCTATCAAATTTGTACCAGCCGTTATGTGCAAAAACTTCTTAATCATATAAGGTGTAAAAGTTTTAAAGGGTGGATTTTAAGTATTGAAACTGCTGGAAAAGGACAATTTGGAGATTCAAAATATCCTATGGGAGAGGTCCTATCTCGAGTTTTAACTGACACAGAAGCAGTTATAGAGATGGTGAGTACTGGTAGCTTTAGAATCTTTATCGATGTAACTTTTATTATTTCCTGCCTGATCGGCTTTATCACTTTAAATACAACTTCAGGGATTGCATTAATCATTGCAGAAGTATTAGTTTGTGGCTTACTTATTTATGGTGGGAAACAAATGGGAAAAGTCTATATGGAGGTGCAAAAGTCTATCGGTGTAATGTCTAGGACTATTGCGAATCTATCTGGTGGCTTTCGTTTTACTTTCTTTCACCCTCATGGAAATTATGCCAGTAAAGTTGGGTATGATGTTTTTGAAGATTTTCTTAAGAAACAATTAAAAGCAAATATATGGGATGCAAGTTATTTCTCTATTGCAGAATCACTCTTTCCAATTCTATTGGCCTTACTCGTACTTATTTTTCCTTATAGTAATATTACTGAGATCGCTGTGTTAGCAGCAATAGTGGATCTCATACAAAGATCAATTGCACCTCTGAAAGATATAACAGGAAAAATCTCAAGTATTCAGCGTGCAAGAACAGGTATTGTTCGTATAGAGGAATTTAATAATGACCTCAAGACATTACCTAAATCAAAATTTAAATCTTTATCTCAGGCAATGAATATTAGTGAAATGAGATTACAGGTTAAATATTTTGCTTATCCTGAAAAGAAAGGACAAGATCTTTTTACTTTACAGGATATCGACTTTGTTACGAGGCCTGGTGAGCTGGTTGGAATTGTTGGCCAGTCTGGATGTGGAAAATCAACTCTTTTAAAAATTCTATCTGCCGATATTGTCGCCGAAGAAGCCTCAATCGATATTATGGGAGATAATCTAAAGAATATTCACTTCTCTGGTAAAAATGTAGATGATATTTTACGTTATAAGAGTCAGGTTAGTATTGTTAGTCAGGACTCGCATGTTTTCTCAGCATCTCTTCGTTTTAATATCTCAATGAGCTATCAAGAGCAGCAAGGCTTTGACAAATTCTGGACAGAGGTTAGTGATAGTATTCCCTATATTTTAACTTGGGGGATTAAGCCTGATGACATCATCAATGTTAAAGAACTCTCGCTTGGGCAGAAGCAACTACTCTCTGCTTTGAGATCTTGTTATCTCGCTAAACCAATTGTTTTATTTGATGAGATCTCATCTGGTCTAGATTCCGAGCTAGAGCAAGGGCTAAGAACACTTGTTCTAATGACTCAAAAAAAGTCACTTACTTTTATTGTGGCCCACAGAATTGAGACAATCATAAAAGCGAATAAAATTATTGTAATGGATAAAGGTAGAGTTGTTGCCGACGGTAAGCATGATGAGCTAATGGGGTATTCTGCTCCGTATCAAGACTTTATTTCTCAACTAAATAAAACACATTAAACTTTTCAGTATAGATAAAAATCAGGTATTATTATCTAGATTTAATATGAAAGGAGTCATTATATGAATCTTAGAATTCTCAGTAGCCTATTGATGTTAGCAGTTGTTGTCAGCTGTTCGAAAGCAACATCTACACCACAATACAAATATAAAAAGAATGCGGGAGATGGAATTGCTGCCAAAATTGGAGATATCACCATTACCGATAAAGAACTTTATTCTGGTATTGAGGCAGATATTTTTGATGCAGAAACAAAAGTTTTTCAAATTAAATTTGCAAAGCTTAATCAGTTAATTGTTGAAAAAATTATTGCAAAAGATCCAGTTTCTAAGGGAATGACTAACGATCAGTACTTTGAAAAAAATATCTATAGTAAGATTGAAGTTTCAAGCAAAGAATTCAATGACTTTGTTGCGGAAAAGAAAATACCAAAAGAGCAAATAAACCCTCAGATCACTGAGAAAATTAGAAATTACTTATCAATGCAAAAGAAAGAATCAGTACTTAAGACTTGGCTTGCAGGTAAGACAAGTAAGAGCGGAATAGAAGTATTTCTTGAAAAGCCTATGAGGCCTTCATTTGATGTTCCTACAGAAGGTTCTCCATTTACTGGTGGAAAGAACGCAAAAGTAACTATCGTTGAGTTCTCAGACTTTCAATGTCCATATTGTGCAGAAGGTGCAAAAGTACTAAAGAAGCTTAAGGATAAGTATGGCAATAAAGTAAAAGTTGTTATGAAGCAGTTTCCTCTACCATTTCATTCTCAAGCTAAAAAAGCATCAGTTGCTACTTTATGTGCTAATGAGCAGAGTATGGAAAAATTTTGGACTATGCACGATAGACTCTTTTCTGGTCAATCAAAATTAAAAGTTGAAGATCTAAAAGCATTAGCTAAGAATATAGGTCTAAAGTCTGACCAATTTAATAAATGCCTTGATGATAATAAGTATATAGCTCAAGTTGAAAAAGATATCCAAGACGGCAAGTCAGTAGGAGTAAAGTCAACTCCAACATTCTTTATCAATGGTAAACTGATCGCTGGAGCTCTTCCAATTGAAGAATTCTCTGAGCTAATAGATCAAGAACTAAGTATGTAATACCGATCTCAGCACCCCTAGAGGGGTGCTGGCATATTTTACCCTCATTTAAATTCCATATATCAAAATGCTATAATTTATTATGGGTGTTACGGCCCCTTTATCAATTGCAAGGAATATATGAACGGAGTTGACTACAGCCAAAAATTCAGTCGTCAAAATGAAATCTATAGAAATGATTTAGATAATTCTAAGCGGAACTATGAAGAGCAAGTAGATAATCTTAAGAAAACCCATGAAAGTAGAGTCTCCACCCAATCAGCAGAACATAAGAAACAAGTAGATCGCTTAGAAAAAGATTATGTAAGTAATATTGAGGGTGTTGATGAGTCACAAAGAAAAGCACTATTAGACAAAAGTGGTGTTTATGAAAAATCTCTAAATGATAGTCGAAAAGAATTTAATGAAGAACGTAAAGATAATCTTCGTTCATGGAATAAAAAGTTTGATGAACTAAAAGGTACCTTTAATAATAATCTAACTAATACAAGTGAATTAAACACTTCAATTCAAAAACAATTAAGCAAGAACTACGATGATAATATCGAAAGTGTCCGTAAGAAAGCACATGGCGACCTAAATACTTATATCGATAATAATAAGGTTGTAAAAAAAGAATCAGATATACAGTTTAGAACTGAAAAGAACAAAATAATTGCTGATAATCAAAAACGAATGGCTGATTTGTCTGTCAGAGAAAGTGAAAAAAGAAATGCCTTATTTAATGGCGGAATAAAAGATGTTCAAGAATATAGAGAAAAACAAGTCACAAACTATCTTGATCTTAAGAACCAAGAAGAACAAAATTTTAAAAATCAAATAGCCTATACAAACGATAAAATCGAAAAAGAAATTATACAACGAGAAGATAGAAGCCTTGCAGCTCAGCAAGCAGATAATAGAAAACAAAATAAAGCTTTCTCTGAAAAAATAGGGGAGCTGGCTGAAAATTATAACAAAGATGTTAGAGAGATCCAGTATCGAACGAGAGCTGAGAAAATTTCTCAATCAGACGAAAATAAAGCAATTAAGAAAAGATATGATCAGAATCAATCAGAACAGTATCAACAGAAAGTAGATACTCATCTGAATGAGCGACAATTAGTTGAAAGTAAGTTCCAAGACAAATTAAAGTCTACTGTAGATTCTTATCAAAGTGAGATTCGAGAAAGCAATATCGAGAACGGCGAACGAATGAGTGAGCTTCAGGCTAAAATGACTGAGAGTCGCAGAACAGAAAAATTTAAAGACAGTATGGAAAAAGAGAATTTAATTCATAAGAGTAGAGTGGCCTTAAAGCATGAAAAAGATCAAAGCACTGAGACAAATGCAGACATGCTTAAGCAAAATAATTTAAAAGTACAAAATTTAAAGCAGAGTTTTAGTCGTAGTCTTGCCTCAGTTCAGGAACAAAGTAAGCAAAATTTTGATGATACAAAAGCAGAAATGCTTCAAGATAAGAAGGAGTTGTCGCAGAGGCTTCATGAGCAAAACTCAAAGCAAGCTGTAGCAATCAGACAAGTGTATTCCGATAAGATGCAAAAAACTATCGACGGGTACGAACAAAAAGTTAATGCTTTAGAATTGCAAAATAAGATGATTATTCAAAACTCTAATTCTATGTTGCGAGATGTTAAGCGTAATACTTCAGCAGAAATAGAGAGGCAGGGAAAACTCTCTAAAGAAGCAATGATGGCAGAAGTAAATACTCAAAAGCTAATGGGAAAAGATAAAGAAAACTCTTTGCTTAAAAAAATTGATTCAATGCAAACAGAATTTACTAAGAAGATGAACGAAGAAACCCTTCGTAACCGAAATAAAAATAAAGACATACAATTTGAATTAAATCAGACAATTACATCTGAAGCTAATAGGTATCAAGACATTATTGATCAAAATAGTAAATTCTTTGCTAGAGAGTTACAAAGAGTTCAGATGGCCAGTGGAGCAGAGAAAGAGCGTATTGTTCAACAGTACGAAGAGCGTATTGAACAATTACAAAACGTTTATAGAAATCAAACTAACGAAATGAAAGAATTCAATAAAATTAATAATTCTACTGCCGAATCATAAGTTTTCTGTTTAAATATCAATTAAATAGGAGATTTTGATGACTCGCCGAGCGAAAATTGTAGCGACCCTAGGTCCTAGTTCTAATACATTAGAGAAAATTGAAGAGTTAATCCAAGCCGGTATTAATGTTGCCAGGATTAATATGAGTCATGGAACACACGCAGGCCATGCAAAAGTGATTCAAACAATTCGGCAGGCCAGTAAGAATACTGGTTATGAAGTCGCAATTCTTTGTGATCTGCAAGGTCCAAAAATTAGAGTAGATAAATTAAAGACTAATATAGAGATAAAGCCAGATCAAGAGTGGGTTATAGGTCCTAGCCACGAATTAAAAAATTATCCTCAGTATAAAGACTGTTTTATTCCAACCGTTTATAAGGATCTAGTTCACGATGCTCATGTTGGGGCAAGAATACTTTTTGATGACGGCCTTATGGAAGCGATCGCCACAGAGAAAGACGGTGAAGTTCTTAAAATTAAAATCATTATTGGTGGAACTTTAAAGTCCAATAAAGGAATTAATCTTCCAGACTGCGATGTCTCAGCACCAAGTTTTACTGAGAAAGACAGAGAAGATTTAATTTTTGGCTTGAAAAATGATGTGGACTATATTGCTTTGAGTTTTGTGCGTAGGGCGGAAGACATCTTAGAAGTTAAGTATATTCTTCATAAGCTTAAGAAGAATATTCCAATAATCTCAAAAATTGAAAAACCAGAAGCGGTTGCAAATATCAAAGAGATTGTCGAAGTCACCGACTGTATTATGATTGCAAGAGGCGATATGGGAGTAGAGGTTGGAAATCACCTCGTTCCAGGTATCCAAAAAGACATCATAGAGCTTTGTAATAATGAGGGAGTCCCTGTTATTACGGCGACTCAAATGCTTGAGAGTATGACAACGAACTCAAGACCAACTAGGGCCGAGGCAAATGATGTTGCGAATGCTATTTGGGATGGTACTGATGCAGTCATGTTGTCAGGAGAGACAGCTTCAGGAGATTATCCTTTAGAAGCAGTTGTGATGATGAGTGATATTATTCTCGAGGCTGAAAAGAAACCTAAAGAAAGGCCTTTTCTTCGTCATATGGAACTTAAAAATATTACTTCAAGTTTACAAATTGCCGCTTCATTAATTGCTGAAAAAACACATGCTCGTTGGGTTTTATCTGTTACAGAGTCTGGTAATTCTTGTTTGAAGATGAGCCGTTTCAGATCTAGTAAAAGAATTCTTGGGGTCACGAACTCTCTCAGTGTTATGAGAAAGATGGCGCTCTACTGGGGAATTACACCTTTTTATTTTAAAGAAAAAGAGAATGATATTCTTACAATTCAAGATCAGATGATAAATGTTCTTAAAGAGAAAGATCTTGTTGAGAATGGAAACAAAATTGTTATTACTCATGGTGATGGTAAGTATTTTAAGCAAGGAACATCAAATTCACTTCGAGTCGAAATCATTAAAGATATACCGAGAAAAGATCTAGATAATATTAGTCGTAACAAGTTTCAAGAAGTGAAGATTGATAATGATTCAAGAATCTTACTAGATACAAGTATCTGTGCTTCTTGCCAGAACTGTATCAGAGTATGCCCTCATAAAATCTGGATACCAACAGATGATGGACATAAGAATACGAGAATCAATGTAGATACTGCCAATGCCTGTACTCTCGATATGGAATGTGTAGAGTCTTGTCCGACTGGGGCAATAGAGATTATCTCAACTAAAGTCTAATGAAAGATCTGCTTAACGTTTCAATTGAATCAATGAGTAGAATGCAAATTGTCGATTGGGCCTATACAGAAGAGCTAATTCCTAGAACTTACCAAGAGTACCTTACTTGGGTGGCGAATAAGCATAACGGTCCTTTAAAGTATCTGGAAGATGAAAGAAAAGAAAAAAGGGAAAGTCTTAAAAACGTTTTTCCTGAATGTGAGAGCTCACTTGTTTTTTTATTTGATTACCGAGCAGCTAAAAAATTCCAACAAAAAAATAACTCTAAATTTAATATCGCTTCTTATTCAATTGGGTTTGAGGACCAAGACTATCACTCGTGGATATGGGAAAAACTTGATGTCATAGGCACGACACTAAAGCAACTGTATCCAGATCTTGAATATAAAGTCTCATTAGATATCCATCCGGTTTTAGAGCGTGATATGGCCTATCGGTCGGGATTGGGCTGGTTTGGAAAGAACTCCATGCTTATATCAAGAGAGTTTGGTAGCTATAATCTTATTGGATCTTTATTAATCAATAGAAAACTATCATTGAATAATAAAGAGATCGAAACAGATCATTGTGGGACTTGTACTAAGTGTATCGATGCCTGTCCAACTTCTGCAATACATATTGACTCTAGAACTATAGAGACAAGTAAGTGCATCAGCACTTTTACAATTGAACTGTTTAAAGATGCAGGACCACCGGCAGGTTACCCCACGACTTCAAATGAGGTCTTTGGTTGCGATATTTGCCAAGAGGTTTGTCCCTGGAATCATAAAACTCTGAATGATATAGGCGAGATTCAGTTTAGTCGTATCGTCGACTTTTTTAACCGTGATTTGGAGCTCGTTGTTTCTGAAGTTAGTCGTATGAGTAATAAAGAATATAAAACTTATTTTAAAAATACTTCAATGCAAAGGCTTGGTAAAAAAGGACTCTTGAAAAATTTAAAGTATTATCAAGAGCTAGAGTGATAATTCTTTCTTAAGGAAGCTGTAGATATGTGAACCTGCAAGCATTGGCTCGTGATGAGGAAGCTTCTTTGGCTCGTGGATAGTGACTTCATTGTCATTACTCTCAAGCACTTCCATTAGAGAATCTACTCCACCTGTACCAACAACGACATCATCAATGCCACAAATTAAATGTATGCGGTGGCCTGAAACGGATAGACCGGTTTTTTCTTCATTTATCCAGGGAAAGACATGATCTGGACCGATATTTTCATGCACAAGTTGCTTTCGTATATTTAAAGTCTTTTCATAAAATGATGATTCAAATAAATGGAGGGATTTGTGTTGTGAGATTCCAAAGCCTACACCAATCGCTATTTTCTCAAAGGATGCAAAGAATTCAAGCTCTAAGGCCTTCATGGATAGTAATGCTCCTAGTGAGTGACCAGCAAGAATAACCTTCTCACAGTCAGAATCAACGTGCTCTAATAGGCATTTAAATGCATCTTCAAATAATGTGTGAGCGTGTTCTTGGTAGTGCTCAAAAGAAGGGACTTCGTTGAAGCTTCCAAGGTGATGACCTGGTTGGTCAAAAATAATACTTGGAATCCCCACGTCACTTAGACGCTGTGCCCAGTTAAGGCAATCACCTTTGTGAGCAGTGTATCCATGTGTCATAAGTGCCCACTCAGAGCGTGTTTCAACATCAGGGGAGGGCAGGAAAATCATTACATTAAATGAAAAGCTTTTAGTCTCAATAGTTTGTTTAATTATTTTCACACTCATAAGATAATTCTGGACCTTTTTAATTGACGAAATCTGTAAAAAACAATAACTTATGTATCACGTTTTTAAAAGAAACTTAAGTGCGCCCTGATAGCTCAGTTGGTAGAGCAAAGGACTGAAAATCCTTGTGTCCGTGGTTCGAGTCCGCGTCGGGGCACCATTCTTTTGAAGATGATAAAAAGCCGCTTTTCGAAGCGGCTTTTTTTATTTTAGCCAACTCTTTAAACGGAGTTTTCAAAGTATATTCAATAGTTACATCATCAACAGATTCACAGGCAGTATTTAAACTCTGGTTCGAGAGTACTAGTTTTAGGAACTCTACCTTTTCAGTGTCAGTGCGTGTTTTCCATAATGATTCCGCTGACTTCGCCAGTTCGATAATTTTATCACTTGTCTCATAAAACTTCGCAGTAATTAGTACTTGTCCATCCTCAAGAAGATTTTCATAATGCCTTTTTTTCTCTCTAATCTTTTTTACCTGACGTTTATATAGAGCTTCATCAATTGCAGCACTTGCAAAAAATTCGTAAGCCTTATCTTCTTCTAGTTCAGTTTGACTTATAACGGATCTAGAAACTTAGTGGTGGGCAGAACTCGAAGAAGCCCAATGACAAACCAAT